>Ga0115006_10001040_pt1 | contig 16633 bp, 21 predicted proteins | sample ArcOceMetagenome_3_FD_88943 | JGI IMG/M metagenome (GOLD analysis project Ga0115006, IMG submission 88943) | Marine eukaryotic phytoplankton communities from Arctic Ocean - Arctic Ocean- Svalbard ARC20M Metagenome | ecosystem: Environmental > Aquatic > Marine > Oceanic | place: Arctic Ocean...
ACGCGCCGAGTGCGGTAACACCCTCACACGACCCTCACACCCGCCATGGCCGCGGCGCTGCGCTCAGCCGCAAAAAGTGCTTAGAGCGGAATCCAATGGAATTAAAACCACTGGAGGAAAACCAAAGGACATTTTGATATGGAATTCCAACGTAAAATGGATAACATCTTGATAGGGAATTCCAGCATGTGGCCCATAATTCGGAGATGCAATTATCCGAGTCACCGGGGTGGTTTGGTCTGTTCCCGGTACTTTGCCGCGCTTCTGGGGTGGTCGCCGGGACTCACGGTGGAGGGTGGCGGCGGGGCATGGCGCAGCCAAGGCAGGACATGAGCGAGTACTTCCACGAGTCCCCGGCGGCGGCGGCGGGCGCCCCGCTGCTGGAGCAACACGCTGCCGCACCGTCTCTGCTGCAGGACGGATGCGACCCTGCATGTGTGCGCGACAGAGGCGTCGGCCTCGCGTACGGGAGCGGAAGCGCGCCGGCAGGGGTGGGGGGGGATGTGGTGGCAACGTCTGGCGCGGGCGCAGGTGACGGGGCACAACCACCGGCGGCGGCCTCGCCCAAGGGCGGGGGTCACCAGATTGCTGCCGCCACAGCAGACGGCCACGAGGATTGTGTGTCTGCGCACGACGCGGTGCAATCCCCTCCGCACAGTCAGGGCGTAGGCGCTGCGGCGCGTGGGCAGGCGCAGACTCCGCACATGGCTGCCGCGGTAGCAGGCAGCAAGTCGTCCTACTTCGAGGAGCACGCTCAGACGCGAGAGGACGTCTCCCCCGCGCCCCGCCATCATGCGACTGCGGAGCCGGGCGCCGCCGAGGCTGCGGACGTAGGTGCGGCCAGCAGCGACGCCGCGACCGCCTGCCCGCAGGACGATGCGCAGCCGGAGGAGGCAGCGCAATCCGAGCTCGCTGGCGCCAGCTCGCACGGGGCAAGCAGGCCGTCGTCTCGCGCGAGCTCCACCGTAAGTGGTCCGATCGATCGGGAGGACAATGCCAGACACGGGCCGGCGCCGTCGGAAGGGAAGGAAGAGCAGGACGATCCGGGCAATACTAGGGCAGGGGCACAGGGCAGCGCGCGCGAGGCAGCCGCACACAGCAGCACGCGGGAAGTGGCTTCGGCGGGCGCTTCGGCGACTGCGGCGGCGGTCGAGTCTTTGCTTGCGCTGAGCGGTGTGGGTACCGCGCCAGAAGCTGGCGCAAGAGACAGTCATCCCAACGCCGAGCCAGAGCCCGCCGTGGAGCCGCGTGCAACCAGATCAGCGCGAAAGCGAGGCAAAGAAGCTGCCACAGATGACCATGCTATGCCTCAAACTGTGCTGTTGGACACGTGTGCCGCCGGGGCTGCGCATCAGGGGGGACAACACGCAGAGATGGAGGAGGACGACTCTTCCTCGGGTGACGAAGTTCCGACCTCCATCTTTCTGCCCAAGGATCTTCCCATCTTGTGTCCCAAGAAGAAGAGGCACAAAGCTCGTGTGCAGACGGGGTCTGACGCTGTGCACAAGCCTGAGAGCGATGTGGCTTGGAATCGTCACTTCGATGCGCTCAAATGCTGGCTGAAACGCCATGGGCATCCGCATCCCTATAAGAGGTGTTCATGCCGCTATGTTGATTTCTTCTGCGTGCCTGCCGGGCTCGCGTGCTTAATTGTTGCTCCCTCGCCCTGCAGTGTAAGTGATCCTCAATGGGGGAAATAAAACACAAACAGCGAGCCGACAATAGGTCAGTGGGCAAGTGAGCAGCGCCAGCATTATCGGAAAGGGATTCTCGACACAGATCGAGCAGTGAAGCTGCGCGAAGTTGGCTTTTGCTTTGATGGTCTGCCGTTGCCCCCTCCCTCCCCTCGCTCCTGCTCCTGTTTCAGTTGAGACCGCTAGAAGCCCCACGGGCATCCGTCATTCCACGCATGCGAGCGTGTGCATTCCTATCTTATGTGTGCTTCTATCTTGGCAACCATTCACCACATACGCAACCGCGCGAATCCGCACCAGCGCGTTAAGACGTGCACAGTAGTTTAACCTACGGTACAACTGCCCGCGGTATATCGCATTCACTCGGCACGCGCTGTATCTGCATGCCGTGGTATTTTGGAGCATGCGAGCAGCAGCCTCCTCACTGGCAGCGTGTCTTGCAGGGCCAGAAGCAGCAAGATTACGCGTCATCCACGAAAATGCCTACGCCACGACAGCAGCGACAGCAAAGGCATCAGACGCCACCGCATCGGGCTCGCCTCCGAGAGCTCGCACGCGGCGCAGTGCGCCAGTTGACGCCACTCCCGCACACGACCAATCGCAACTCAGCCAACCGAGTGTGGGCATCGTCTCGCGTGGTCGCCGTCCTGGGCACACCGACTCGCACATTGAAGAGGGAAGAGACACGCGCAAATGCGCGCCGTTGGAGAAGGAAGACCGCATCACATCTAAATTGGGCATGCCGGTTCGGCAACAAAGGGCTGAGGCATACATGGCAAAGCTTCGAGCAGAGACGCTGGATGGAGGCGCTTGTGAAACGTGCGGGGGGCTGGGCCGGGCAGGGCACCTGTATGACTTTGAGCAGTGCTTTGATGAAGGACATCTGATGATGCGCGTGGATGGCCAGCGACCTGCTCCATGCGACATTTGTCAGCGGGAGCGCGACTCAGGTGTGTAGTGTATGCACGGCGCGGCCAAATGTCGTGCTGACTGCGCGTGCATCATGGACTTGCCGCATCCACCCCCGCACAGTCGCGTGCATCGCGTGTGTAGCGGGGATGTTGAGCAATGTCTGTGGTTACAGGAGTGCGCAAGCTATACAAGTGCTACCTAGCAGGGCACCAGCCCAAGCTGTACCGTTGCCAACCGGGTACTGCAATGCGTGCCATCCCCACGAGCGCGAGCACAAGCAGCCTACGCAAAGGCCGCCCGCCGAAAGCCAATGCAAACACTCATGCAGGAGGATGCACTGGTATCCAACGCACCTTCCCGGGAGAAAGACCGCCGTCTTTGGCCAAAAGTGGCGAGCACACGCGCACCCGCAGTGTGCGTGCACCACCAGCGCCTGAGAACTTGCCTTCCTCTCGTCGCCATGGTGGTGCAGGGCGGAGGTCGCAGGATGCGGATGGTGCAGCCGGTGCCACGAGCCTCGAGGGATGTGATACTGGCGCTGAGGAGGGTATGCAGAGTGGGGAGACTGGTGGAGGAGACGGGCAACTCGGTATTCGAGGAGTGAAACACGAGCAGGAGAAGGCTGACGCAAGCCCCATGTGTGCGGAGGTACTGAGCGAGGAGGCGGAAGGCGACAATTTGCAAGAGAAAGCTGAGGACGAGAAAATTAAAAGCGTACCTGCTGAAGACGAGGTGGCCGTGAGGGAACGGAAACGGGCGCTTGATAAGGTACCCAAGAAGAAGAAAAAGAAGCGGCCTCTATTCACGAAGCGCAGAAAGGTTGAAGGGGGCGTCGGTTTCCTCCCAAGTGTGGGCGAGGAGGAGGATGGAGTGGGCATAGAGGCCAAGGGCGACACGCCTCTGACAGAATCCGAGGCTGCGGACGCGGGACAATGGATGCTTTGTGAGGACTTGACCTCCAACTGCACCTACACCGGCAAGATTGTGGCGTACGGGAGCAAGGACATGGTGCTCGTGCACTACAAGGGCTGGAAGACAAAAGACCGCGAGTGGGTTCCAAGGGATCGCCTCACGCCCATTCCGCCAGACGATTGCGGGGCGCAGCCGGGCAAGTTGGGCCGATCGCACTGGCCTGAGAGCTCTGACGCATCAAAGAAAAAGGGCGGCAAGGGGAAAGGCAAGGGCGAGGAGGAGGATACGTACGCAGAGCAAAAGATACAGTTGGAGGAGTTGCTGGAGCACATGTGCTACGAGTGCGGTGAGGATGGCCCTCTGGTGTTTTGCAAGCGGTGTTTCCGGCATTTCCATCCTGATTGTGTGGGCGACGGCTGCAAAGGCGCACAAGGGAGCCGCAGAACCGTCGACGCCAGTCGCAACCCTATATGCCCCATCGTTCATAATTCTACACACCATGGCAAGAAGGATTGCCCAGGGACTACCGTCGGAGGGGGGGCGGCTGAAGGAAACTCATCACAATCATCACAATGGACCTGCCGGCTGTGTGTAAAACTGGATAAAGAGGCCGTGGGGCTGCCGGCCGGTGGAGGGCAGGGCTGTCGAGGTGCGGTGCCCAGGCTGCTGCAATTGTGCGATCGCTTCCCAATGAAGCATCCCTATGCCGCCTTCGGGCGTCAGCTAGTGCGCATCTACGAGCTGGCCTCACAGCTGCAGGACGCGGGCATGGATGCCAATGATGTTGCGCGCATGCTGTACGTGCAGCCAGGGACTGCGGGACAATCCGTGGCTGGCATCGTGCTCCAACGACTGCGTGCTGCCGCACAGAAGGCCGGACTCTCTCTCTCCACCAGCATCACGGACGGGCCTTCTGCTGGCACTGTCGTTGGCGCACTGGCACTGCGACAGCACGGCGGAAACGATAACCTCCATTGCGACGTGTGTGGGTACAACAAAGTCGAAGTGGGATGCACGACGTGTGCTGCTGTTTTCCACCTGCGCTGCCTCAACCTGTGGCTAGAGCAGGACGAGGACATGCCGAGCGACTGGCGCTGCCGCATCTGCCTCCACGAAGCCAAGGAGCGAGGCACGTTGATCCACGACTCCAGGCCGGCGGAAAGCCCTGTCGCTGCTGATGTAGACGGCGATGCCTCTGGCTGCAGCAGCAGTGTCGGTCGATCCGCCGCCCATCGACGGTCCTCGGGCGCTGCGGCCGCCAAGCCCAGCGGCAGAGACAAACTCCCCCGTCTCGACGGTGTCAGTGCAGCAGGGCCTGGAACCGAGGGTCTTGCGGTTGCGCGTGCGGGGGGGTCGCAGGCAGCAGAAGTCACAGAAGACCTGGGCACACCAGTATGTGGGCTGGGCGTGGCATCGTGCGAGCTGCCTGACGAGCCTATGCTCTGTTCGTCGTGTGGATTTTTTGAGCAAGAGAGCGTGCGCTGCGATTCGTGCGGGCGGTGGTTTTGCTTCGGCTGCACTGCGCTCTCTCTGCACACTCTGCCAGCCGGAACGTTTGCATGCCCAGAGTGTTTTGGCATTGACACGTATGACAAGCAGCTCGCCGCCAATCTTGCTGTGTTTCGGGCGCAGATTGCAGCGGGAGAAGCCTCGCACCTCGAGATGGACATGTTCGTCCAGACAGTCTTTGACCTTTTCAGCACGTGCGCCTGGAGCGAATTGGGCAAGAATCTCGAGATCCTCATTGAGCTCGTCGGTGCGCAGATCAAGGCAGGCATCGTGCCAGCGGTCGCGCCGTTCCATTCCGTGCACTACCCCATGCCCAAAGACATGGTGCGCGACATCGCCACCCTGCACTCGCAGCAAGCCCTGCAGCGCGCTCTCATGGCAGAGGGCGGCCACCGCCAAACTGTCAAAGAGCTCAAGCTGTGGGACAGCGAGCGCCTGCGCCTCGCTCTGCTCCCGCCCGCGCAATCTCCACAGCCGGGGGTTCAAGAGAATCCGCCGCGGGGCAAGCTGCGGATCGGCTATTTGAGTGCCGACTTCTGCAACCACCCGACAGCTGATTTGATGCAGAGCGCCCTCCTCCTCCATGACAAAACGCGCTTCGACATCTACTTGTATGCCATCACGCGGCACGACACGTCGCAGTATCGCCAGGTGCTCAAGCGCGAGATCCCCAATTTCCGCTCGCTCCCCAACACCAAGACGGACAAGGCGTGTGCACAGATGATCGCGGATGACGGCATCCACGTCCTCATCAACCTCAACAGGTGTCTCCCGGGCTGCGCGCCAGAGGGCGTTCTTGTTTCCTCTCCCGTGTGGCGTTGGCTCATGAGCTTGCGTCGCGTGCGTGCATGCGAAACAGCGCGCACGCAAAGCACTCAACCTGTGCACGCATGGCAGCCACACGGCAGGGGAGCGCAACGGCATTTTTGCATTCCGCCCTGCGCCCGTGCAGGTAGTGTACCTGGCGTTTCCTGGCACACATGGGGCCACGTATCTCGACTACAACGTGGTGGACATGACCGTGAGCCCCGAGCAGCACCGGCACCTCTTTACGGAAAAACTCATCTACATGCCGCACTGTTATCAGGTCCGCAGAGCCGCCTCGCCTACACATCACAATATGTCACATCACATGCCCCACGTTGACGCCTCCCTTGACACCGCCCCTCAGCGCTCCTTCGCTGCATTCCCCTGTGCCTGTCTGTGTCTGTGTGTGTCCGTGTCCTTGGCCGCCGTCCAGCCGTGCTGTGTTCATGCCTATATGCACGGGGGGGGGCGCTGATATCGCACGCCACAACTGGCGCAGACGAATTCGTTCAAGGACCTCTACCCCGAGGTGCTCGAGGCGGACAAGCTTCCTTCGCGGCTGGCGCATCGCCTGCCGGAGGACGTGATCGTCTATTGCACGTTTAATCGCCTCGGCCGCATCACGCCGGATATGCTTGAGGTGCTGGCGCGTTCTATTCCGTCGTGGCACGCGCGTTGTTTGTGCAGATCTGCGATGTGCTGGTCGCGGAGAGGCACATGACTTGTGCCAAAGGTAACGCGCTTGCGCTCTTGTTCAAGGTGTGGGCCAAGGTCCTGAAGCGCGTCCCCAACTCGGTCCTGTGGCTGTACAAGCACCCAACCATGGCGGTGTTGCGGCTGCTGCGCGAGGCAAAGCGCCTCGGTGTCGACGCGTCGCGCCTTGTCTTTGCCGGCCCGGTCATGCCCAAGACGGAGCATCTCAAGCGCCTCACTCTCGCCGACGTCTACCTCGACACTCTTGTATATAACGGGCACACGACGGGGTCAGATGTGCTGTGGGCTGGCGTCCCGATGGTCACAATCCAGGTCTGGCGCTCGCAGTGTCTGCCTCTGCGTGTGGTTGGTGCGTGTCAGGGGATGGGAAGTGGACCATGTGGTGAGGAGTGTGTAACCAAGGAGGGTTTAACCAAGTGGACCTTGTGTTGAGGAGTGTTGCCTCCCCACGGTACATCATCATCATCATCATCATCTGATTGTTTGGTGGGCGGGTGTGGGTTCATGTGTGCAGGGAGATTCGTTCCCCTCGCGTGTAGGGGCATCGCTAGCACGCGCAGTGGAAATGGACGATATGATCGCCTACAACCTCGAAGAATACGAGGACAAGGCAGTGGAGCTGGGGCTCAACGAGCAGAAGCGGCTAGAGGTGCGGCAAAGGCTGGCGAAGAAAAGGCTCGAAGCGCCGCTTTTTGACACGGCGCGCTGGGTGGCGAGCTTTGAGGAGTCACTCGACACCATCTGGCAACGGCACGAGGATGAGCTGCCGCCTCGAGACATCTTCCCCACGGATCCCGGGTCCATGCACTTGAAGCGCGCCTGCGACCCGCACTCAAAGAAAAAGTGGAAGGAGGAGAAAGGCGACGCCTTCTGTGCCGAGCGACAGGTGCGTCGTGCACGCCTTTGTCTTTTATTTTGTCGCGCCAAGCCAGCGGTGTGACGGCTAAATGCCGCGCAGGTGAACCGCGTCCGCATGACGCTTCCCTTGTCGCCCCGCCCCGAGAAGGGCAAAGATGAGAAAGCTGGCAGCAAGTGAGTGCCGCTTCGACGCCAGCGAGTGAGCGCCGCTGCCCAGAGCGTGCTATGGCCCAGGAAGCCATTCCATGGTCGGATGTGGTGGTGTGATGAGCGGTTGATGAGACGTTGGGATCAACCCAGCGGAGATGCCAGGAGCTGTGCGACGCAGGCGGGATGCTGGTGCATCCGAGGTCATCGGAGTTGACGGAGCTGGCATGGGGGCTGCAGCATGTGCCGACGCAGAAGTGTCTTTGGTGTGTATGTGGTTTTCTGTTATGTTTGTACTATATCATCATCAAAGGATACTGGTTGCATGAACGGGTTTTTTGGCGGTGCTGGGCGCCAAGTGCAACAGGAGCGACTGCCAATATTCAAAAGAAATATAGAGGCGAGTCATATGGGCCGTGTTTGGATGTTTCCAAAAGTGCTGTTTGAGCCCACGAAGTGCTGTTTGAGCCCACCCCCTGCCCTTCACACCCCGTGTTCGCTCCGGCATCGTGAGAATTCAAAGCGACAGCTTTTTGAGGTCGCTTCGGCGTCGCGGGGAGTACTTTCAACATCGCCAGCGTTTATTGAAAGAATCTGCGGGGTTTTCTTTATCCGATTGGCTTCTACTCACACATTGGGGGCGCGAGGAAGCGCTGGCAGTGCCACACGAGGGCAGAGGATGCAGCCTTGGAAAAGGTAGGTGCTGATGAATCGACGACAAACGTGGTTGAGTACGTCCCGCCCTCGTGCTCGACGCGGTGGCCGTTGGCGTAGAGGACAAGCACGTCGATGACGTAGTCCCCGTCCGGCAGCTGGGGCATGATCAAGGTGTAGGTCCGCAGCATCTCCCCTTGCGCCGTGCCTGCCTCACTCTCATTCACCAGGCTGGCCATCCGGCCGTTCACATCGATCTGCAGCATCCCGTGGGCCGGGATGGAGAAGTTGTAGGTTGCCACCACTATTGCCACCTTGGTCGCGTCCGAGTATACATGATCCATTGGAGGGTACTGCACGCGCACACGCACACATGCTCAAAAACACGCCAGTGCGCAAGGTGCACTTGATTGGGCGCACCGTGAGCCGCGTGCGCGCAATCACCTGCACGCTGACAGTTCCCGGCAGAGGCAAGGCGAGGGGGGCTCGGGAGAAGAGATGGTCCTCGAAGACTTGGTTGGCTGGCCACCCGGCAAACTCGCGCGGAGGGTGAATGGGAAAGAGATGCTCGGCAAGACTCCATGAATACACGGACCGCCCGACCTCCTCGTAAAACTCATAGGGGTAGTAACCCTGGCTCTCCGTCAGAGTTGCAAACCACTCGCGCTTGAACGCGTCGCGATCGTCGCCCCCCCCACCCTTGGCCTCAACCAGGATGGCGCCAACTTTGTGGTTGGCTAGCAGCGAGGCAGCGGACGCGACGACGTAGTCTTCGTGCCCTTCGGCATCGATTTTCAGCAGCGCTACATCCTCGCGCACAAGATCATCGAGCCGCCACACGGGGACCTCGTCTCCGTCATCGGGGTCCTCCAGCGGAACCAGTTCTGTCACGTCCCAGTTGTCCCAGCCGTGGCGATTCACCATTTTCATGCGCGCGCCCCCTGCCTCTCCGCTCGAGACCGCGCCCCAGACCGAGCGCCAGCGCTCTGTCCACCCGTTGAGCGTGATAGTGGCATTGAGGAAGGGATGGGCGTGGGGCTGGGGCTCAAAGGACAGCACCCTGCACCCGTATGACGCGGCCAGGGCGCTGAACCAGCCAACGTGCGCACCGACATCCACGACGAGCGGGCGCCGCCCGGTGGCGGGGTCACGACGACTGCACGCTCCGTCCCGGCCCCTGCATGCCCGCATGAGGGGCAGCGACAACTGTCAATACGCCGCGCGCGACACCCCGAGAAGCGGATGATGGCGGGCACGCTGCCAGTTTCTCCGCGGGAGCTCGTGGGCCACTCACCCCAAGATCTGGTGCACGAGCACAGACCCCGACGGATTCATGATGCGCGTGTCCCGGGCCGAGTTGGATAGGTAGCCCGGCGTCGCCTGCTCGGTGGGCAGCGCCATCCAGAAGGGGTGCGCGGTTGCGGTGCGGATAACGTGCATGCTGTCGATCGGGCGCACTACCGCCGACGTGCTGGGCACGGGCAAAAATGATGCCTCCCGTTCCGCGCCGCACGACGGCTCCGCCTTCAGCTGCACCGCCGCGAGCCACAGGAGCGCGAGGCCGCAGCGTCCGCGCATCACGCCGAAGCTGTGTTCCCGCCGCAAAAAAAAATAGGAAAAACATTTCGGGGCGTGATTACAAACTTTACCACACGGGCGAGCCGTGGAATAACGGTGGAATCCTGGGCGGTGGGGAAGGAGGAGGGCGGCGTCAAGGGGAAGGCGGCGGGGCGCTGTGGGGGCTTGATGGCCGGGGCGCTACAGACAGCCTGCAAATTTGGCGCGCCGTGCCGGACGTCGGGTCGCCTGCCTGCCGTGTGCTCACGCCGCTGACTCCGTGGAGCCGCTGGTAGCGGGAGCGCGGAGGCCCAGGGGGGCGCGGACGATCCGCAGGGACAAGCGAGTGCAAAATGGCGAGCGTCGTCCACGCCATCTTGAGGAGGAAGCGCAAGTGGTGGGGTTACTACAGGACGCCGGAAGAGCGCGCAGCGATACTCGAGGGCCTCAGCACCGGCGAGCAGGAAGGCCTCGTCAAGCAGGGCAGGCTGGAAAAGCGGGGAGCGCGCCTTGGAGACGCCTGGAACCCCCGCTGGGTCACGCTTACCCAGGATGAGCTCTGCTACTACTACTACGAACAGACAACCTCCGGTCCCGGCGCTGTGATCGACACAATTCCGATCCAAGAAGTGGAGGTGCGAGGCCTGGCGTAGGGATGCACATGCTCGCTCTTCACTTTCTTGTGTCTGTTGGGAGGCAGCCTGCCTTCGCCTCTCTGAACGTCCCATTAACGTATCATCTGTGTTCTGCGGCGCAGCGGGTCATTACCGAGCAGGAGCACGCGGCACAGGAAAACGCTCCCTCGGGCGCCGCAACGCCCGAGAGCGAGGAAGAGCACGAATACGAGTCAGAGCACCCAGCAGCAGGGCGCCGTGATAAGAAGTGGACGCTGACATCATCAACGTCTAGGCGCGATATCCTAGCACAATCGTCTGAAAGCGCTTTTTTGATACTGACACGAGGTACTGATTGCGATGTGAGTGCCTTATTCCGGCTGCTCGCACATGCTTGCGCGCACGAGTACTTATAGATGAGGCCGTTGCAGAAAATGGGGAAAAGGAGGGACGAAAGTATCGTTTTCAGGCAGCTAATGTGCGCCAAATGAGAGACTGGATGGATGCCATCAAGCAAACAAAGGCGAATTTCCAACCAAGAATAGAAACTGCATTTGAAAAGAGTCGGATCGCAGTAAGGGTTGTATATGAATCAACGCAGTTTCAAGTCTGCGTTGCGATTGCCATCCTCATCAATTTTCTGTGCAATGCAGTAGAAGCGGAGCTGCTACCAGAAAAAGGTAGCGAAGCAGATAAAGTTTTGCAGACCTTTGATTTGGTCTTTGTGGCGCTCTTCACGATCGAGCTTGCCATCAACATGTTTGCCAATCTGGTTACGCGGTTCATTGCAGACGGCTGGAACTACTTTGATACGTTTGTGGTCATCATTTCGCTGGTTGCTACGTTTGCGGACGAAAACCCCGGACTGAACGTATTGCGCATGGTCCGTGCTTTCCGTGTCTTTCGATTGTTCCGGCGGCTCAGATCTCTCGGGAAAATAATTCGCGCTATAAACCAGTCCCTACCCGCAGTCGGAAATGCCTTTTTCCTGGTACTCCTCATGACTTCCATCTATGCCATCATGGGCACATCTTTCTTTCGGCTTCAGTACCCAGCATCCTTCAACTCTTTCTCAATCTCGATGTACACAATGTTTCAGATCATGACGTTTGATGACTCCGCCGAGGTAACGCTAGACATTATGGCCTTGCAAAGTAGTGGAAGCGACCAATTTTTGGTGGTGCTCTTCACCATCTCGTTCCAGCTCTTTGTCGGCTTCATTCTGTGCAACATTGTCATGTACGAAACTCCCAGTCAGCTCTTCTGCATGTGTTTCCAGCTTTGCTCGCATGTAGAGCACAGAAGAGTTGCTACAAACTGACACGGCACATCTGCAGGGCCGTGTTGCTCGAAAAGTTTACCGAGGCATCCATAGTATCAAAAGATGAAGAGCAGCAGGAAGAGAAGGCGGCGATTATAAAAAACTCAGGTATGTCTCCTTGTCTTTCCTACCAATGTAATCGTCAAGTATTGCATTTATGTAGGCGGCACGCGTGGAAATAGCTGCTGACATCAAATCGTGTGGGCAGTTTCGGTGCTTGACCCGATTTTAGATCAACTCGCCCGAGTGGAGACAGAGGAACAGTTGCAAAAACGAGTGGTAGATATGTTCAAATTTATTGACGAAGATGACAGTGATCAGGTATGCTGCTGCCTTGTCAAGAGACCTGTGCTTTGAAATGATCATGGGTGGACATGACCGTGGACAGCAGCATGCATTGCACAGGCGCATGATGCATGCAATGATTCGCGCCATATGGCTGTGAGCAGATTGATTTCCAAGAGATGAGGAGCGGCTTGAAGCGAATGGACACTGACCCTCCCATGGATTTCAAGCTCGAAGACTGGAACGAGTTGGTCGTGAACAGGGGCCTAGCGACGCGGGCACAACAACTAGACATCGCGCATTTCACAACATTCATCAACGTCCAGTTGAAAGAGGTCTGAACCCAACCCTTCTGGTTTCGATGAGGCGGTGTTCACTCCACGCTCTTCCAAATGCCATGGCAGCTGTGCACATTCTTGCGCGTGTGGATGGATATGTGGCAAATACAAGAAAGATTGATTTTTTGGCTGCGATGTTGCTATAATTTTTTGTACTAACATGTTTGATTTCCTCTGCGCTACGCTGTTTTCCGCCTTTCTGCACGTCTTTTGCGGTCTTGGATCATTTGTCTTGGCGAAATTACTGGTCAACAGTATATCCACAAACAAATGGCCAAGGCGGCAGGAGAGGTGAAGCAAGACGAAAAGCTCACTGCGATCCTGAGGTCTCTGCAGCAAACTGCATTTACGACATGCCACTCCCAGGAGATGATTCATGACCTCAAGAAGGCTGTGGACTTAATGAAGGCTGATGTCGACAGCTTGCGGAGGAAAGTGGAAAAGGTTCAACGGAAATCACAGAAGTCTGGCACGAATGTTTCGGACCCGGGCATGCAAAACGGTAGGGTCCAGTTCAAGGACAGCGACCCGGATCAAGTGAGGCGGGAAGTGTCATGGAGCCAGGATGCACGCCATACCGACATAGTCCAGAGCACGGATCACGTGCACCAGCAATCACAACCGTTGATGCAGTCGGCATCCCCGGCGCCTGCTCTTTTCGCCGTGACGCCCGGAGCCGGCGAGACAAAAAGCATATCAGGCACTTTAGCATCGGGTTCAGTTGCAGAATCAAATGGTACGTTGGGCACCACTACGCCCATGCTCTCTCCCATGATGTCGCCAATGGTAGCAGCGCCCAACACACACCCGGGACATCTGCGCACGGACCCTGTGACAGCGACACCACAGTCACTCCTGGCTAGTGCCTCGAAAAAACGCGACGCGCCATACTCTCGTGGTAGTTCGGTGGATGTGTTGGATATCCGGGGGCTGAATGCGCGCGTGGATGCAATGCAATCGAGGCTCGTCTACACTATTCAGCAGGCTAAGCTGGCGCGTGAGAAGACCCGCAATGTCTTCACTCGGCGCCGGGCCCAGGTCAGTCGGATGCGACAAAGACAGGAGGGTTGGGGCGGTCAGACGCGACAAAGACAGGAGGGGCGGGGCATCTTTAGCTGAAGCAGAGGCCTCGGCCGACGCGTCCGACTGACCCTCCCTTGGCGCCGAGTGACCCGAGGGAGGGTCAGTCAGACGCGACAAAGATAGGAGGGGTGGGCATCTTTAGCTGAAGCAGAGGCCTCGGCCGACAAACGCGCGTGGGCATCAGCGGGCTCGCAGTTGTTTGCAATGTGACAGAATGCCTTTTTTGTTTGTGCGTGTTTGTTGTTGGTCATTCTTCTGTTGCCACCCCTTCACTCGCACATTGTACAGGAAGAAGCAGGGGGCACAAGACGGACGAGTGCTTACGGTACTGCTACGCCTTCGTCGCTAATGCTTGCGGATACTTCCACAGCCTCGCCTAATTTGACCGTCGAGGGCCCAGATGCCTCCGGGTCTAAGCCTGAACCTGCGAGCGATTGATTGCCCCCAATCGCCAGAACCCACGACCAGGCCCCCGGCGCATTTAACTCGCCCTGCCCTGCCGTGGTACTGGCATGCAAGTCGCGGCATACGGTACAGGTTGCTAGGCGTCAAGCCGCGCATGAATAAACCGCATCACACATCGGAGGCGGGACTGCCTCGAATCCTCCAAAACAACAAAGCATGCGGACTGTCAGCGCCGCGCAGCCATGCGCCGACGCGTCACATGTCACGCGAAAGCGCGTGTCATGTGACGCGTGAGTGTAGTTGTTCTGCGAACAACTACACTCACGGGCTGGAGGATTCGCGGGCCCCCGGCGCCGTTGGGCTAAAGAGCTCGTGGCAGCGCGCCACTGACATCCGCATGATTTGATGTTTTGGAGGATTCCGAGGACCGGCGGGCACAGGGTCAATAGGCGCTAGTGCGCAGGTGCGCGCTTTTCCAGCAGAAAAAGTAATTCTGTTTTGGGGGGGTTTTGAGGCCGGGAACGGTCCCCCGGCGCGCGGGGCTTTCCCCCGGCGATGCGGGGTGGGTCAAACGCGCAAGCGCGTTTGCGGCGAGGGCCCTACCGGTAACGCCGCGGCGTGGGCAAAACAGCGAGAGCCCCTTTCATCCCTCCCGCATTCGCCTCCCAGGAGCTACCTCCGTCTCCCATCCCGATTGCCTGCTAAGAGGTTTAATGCGGCATCTGGAGCCCAAAACCTAAAGAATACCTAGTGCAGTGAGAGTGTGTATGACGGTCATAATGACCAGGGGTGCTGTGAGTGGTTGTAAACGAGTAATCCCCCCCGCCCCCGCCCATTCCCTTTCTTCGTGCCCGATGTGTAGTGCGAGTGAGTAGATGTTTGGCGTAGTGCAGTGTGAGTGAGATGACGGTCATACATGACCGAGGATGCTGTGTGTGGTTGTGAGCGAGTGATTTCCCCTCCCCCCCCCCGTTCCCCCGTGCTGATTCTATTTTCGAACATGATGAGTGATAGAGTGCCGAGATGAAGCTGTACAAGATTGAGTGCGATCGTGGAACATGTCAAGTGGGGCGCAGCGGCAGCGGCATGTCGCACGTACGAGCCGCCCAGAGCTCATTACACTATGGAGTCGGCCACGACCATGTTGTTACTACGTCCCATGAAGTTCCAGGACGAGGTCTTGATTTTCCCTTTTGCATATCCGGGCAAAGAGCACACGCGGACAATGGCGCCGCCCATGGAGTTGTTGGAGGTGTTGACGTTGGACTTAGTTCGCGGCATCAACGCAGTCTTTGCGATGCTGCTGCTCATTCCCCCACCAGTCACGAGCAATTCGCCCGCGCCCGCGCTACGGCGAACCAAATCCTTTGGCCCTCCACGCTCTGACAAGAGCCCCTCTGAGGGAATCGAATGCGACGTGCGGCGCTGATGCTGCGCCTGCATTGGCTGTAGAGGCACTTTACTGGATGTCGACGCCGGCGCCGAGTTTCGCTTGCTTTTGCTCATGGCCAGCTTTGGTTTTTCCGACGAACCCGTACTGTGGGCCGACACCGTACTAGCTTGAGACCCTGTGGAGCTGTGTCTTGATCGCATGATGGGCATTTCGCCCGCTGCATCCGCTGCACACGGCTTCCAGAAGGCATGGCCCATGACATCACTGGCGCTGTGCCGCTCGGCGGGGTCAATCACCAACATGCCAGAAAGGCAGCTCGCCCATTGTTCCGCAAGGCTTTGAGCTGCGCCCTCGCCCGCCTGCGTCATTCGCTCTGCGGTGCAGGCGCCATTCACAATCTCCTCCAGCTTGCGCGGGTACGCTGGCCAGCCCTGAAAGTGGGCAAGGCAATGCATCCTAGACAGAAACTTGGTGTCTGAGGGGGTGCCCATCAGGCGGAAGATTTTCGCCAGCTGGTCGCTGTTGTAGTTGAAGTGCGTTGGCTTGGGGCACTGGTAGACCACTAGCAGTCAGACGCAAACACAACACAAACCTAACGCGCCCAACCCCACGCGCAATCCACAGGGGTGGGCAGCACAGCGAGGTGGACGTGCAGGAGCAGAGCAGGGGCGCATCCGCGGCAGGTTCACCTTGCATACGTCCTCCACCCGCCCGGCCGTCACGCACCGGCCCACGAGCATCTCAAGCATGATGCAGCCCGCAGACCAGATGTCGATGCGCGAGGTGTAGCTTGTGTCCCCCATAACTAACTCAGGCGCGCGGTACCACAGCGTGCAGATTTCCCTCCGCACCGGCATCGACTCTTCCGGGCCTGCTTCGCGCGCAAGCCCGAAGTCGCCCAGCTTGAGCGTCATGTCTTTGAAAATGAGCAGGTTGCTGGGTTTCAGGTCGCGGTGCACAATGCTTATACTGTGCAAGTATGCAACGCCTTCCATCAGCTCCCTGGACCAGCACCGGACCACTGAGATGGAGAGCGAGCGCTTCTGGCTCTTGATCATCTGGTGCAGGTCGATCATGGCCTCCTCCAGCACCAGCACGCGCGAGTCCGACGTGATTCCCAGTATTGTTGTAATGTTGGGGTGCTGTCCCAGGACGCTCATGATTTCGATTTCGCGACGGAACGAGCTGAGCTTCTCCTCCGACGGGTGCGCCTTGGCAGCCTCGTCCGGGTCCAGGTCCGGGTCTGGAAACACCACCTTCACCACCACCTCGGACTTGTTCTGCAGCACGGTCGCCTGCCACACGCCCCCGTAGGCACCCTTGCCGATCCTGCCGGCAACCTGCACGCACCGCCCCCGGCGGTCAGCCAACCTGCACCATGCGCGCGCGCGCGGCGGGCACGGCGGGCACGGCGGGCACGGCGGGCACGG
>Ga0115006_10001041_pt1 | contig 16628 bp, 13 predicted proteins | sample ArcOceMetagenome_3_FD_88943 | JGI IMG/M metagenome (GOLD analysis project Ga0115006, IMG submission 88943) | Marine eukaryotic phytoplankton communities from Arctic Ocean - Arctic Ocean- Svalbard ARC20M Metagenome | ecosystem: Environmental > Aquatic > Marine > Oceanic | place: Arctic Ocean...
GACATCACCACAGACAAGCTAAACGACATGGCACGGAAAAACTGTAGTTGCGAGGAGGGGAGAAAGGCGCTGAATGCCCAAATCGTCGACCTCAATGCGACCATCAAGGTCAGAACCCATCTTTCTTCAGCGCGCATGAGTTGTGATGTACATATCTAGTGAAGTTCTGACGGATGTGTAGACGAACACTCACATTCTGACTGATATCCAGGAAATGGAGTCGAAGATTGCAATGGCGCAGGGCATGAAGAAGGCTTTCGATGACTCGTTCAATCGCGAACAAGCTCTCAAGGCCCAGCTTGCCATGTTGCAGGGTAAATACGAAACAGCCAACCAGAAAGCATCTGATGTAGAGTCTGCAGGGTATCAGCTGCTCGATACGATGTCAGGTCATGCTGTTGAACGCAAAGGTGTAGGTATGGTCGTTCGCATCGAGACCAGCAAGCCCGATGGGGAGTATGAAGTGAAACAGCTGATTGCGGGAGGTTCGGCGTCCAAGTCAAGCATCAGGGTTGGCGACACGGTGTTAGAGGTGGATGGTCAGCCTATTTCGAAATTGTCGATAGAGCAGGTTACAGAACTGATCCTGGGTCCTGAGGGCACTACCGTGACAATTACTGGAACAGCAAATGGCGCCCGCTACTCTGAAACGCTCGTGCGCGGCGAGGCTCAGCACACGCGTCCATTTGCAGATGAAGCGAAGGAGGCTATTGATGCTCTCCAGCGAAATAATGTGGAGGCCAAGGAAGCTAAAGCTGCTTGCAAGAGCCTTGAGGAACGACTGGCAGCAGCAAAGTCCAAAATTAGTGAGCTGGAAAAGAAGTTAGAAATGCTGATGGCATCGGCTTCCAAGGACAAAGAGGAAAACAAATCTATGGCAGACCAAGTCTCATCGCTAACCAAAGAGTTAGAGGCCCTCTCGCTCAAGCTTAAACAAACAGAGAACAGTAATGCTCAGCTCCAGGCAAAGCTTGTTGGTGTCAAGGATGCTTTGGCAAGGTTGGATAATGATGCCAAGACGGAGCGGGCTGCATCCGCGAAGGCTTCTGGTGAGCTCAAGGCTGCTCTGGACGAATTGTCCAAAACAAAATTCAAGTTGCAGAATACCTCTCAGTCTTCTGATGCAGAAATCAGCAATCTTAAGGAGAGGCTTGAAGCCAGTGAGGGCGAGGTGATACGTCTGACTAAGAAGTCGAACATGCTGGCGAAGGAGCACAGTTCATCCGCTGGCAAGTTGGCTGAAGCTCAGGAGGCCCTCTGCGCTACGACAGTTGCTCTACGTGGCCAAAATATGCAGCAATGCGGTGTAGGAATGGTTGTAAGAGTCGAAGACCGCAATAGGTGCATTATCACCTCACTGACTCCTGGGGGTCCCGCTGCAGCCAGTGGCATGCTCGAGTGTGGGGATTCCATCCTGAAAATTAATGGGAATGACGTTCAGGGCATGCCTCTATCGCTGGTCCAGGAACAAATAATTGGGCCTGCTGGAACCATTGTAATCTTGGCGGGAACACACACAAATGCGCAGTCCTTCACGGTTGAACTCATACGAGGAACAAATGCAAACACGCAGTCCCAATCCGTCATCGAAGTGACCCAATCCAACATCACTACTGCCAAGGGCTTGCACAAAGAAGTTGCTCGGTTGAGCAAGGTGTATTCAGAGGCACAAAAAACGATACAAACACTAAGGCAGGATGCAGATTATTCCGCAAAGCGCGAAGAGGCCCTGAGGTTGGCAATTCGGGGCGTTGAGCAAGATTGTGTATCAACAACCGGATCGCTCCAATCACGAATGGCTGAAATTGAGCTGATGAAGAACGATCTGCAGGAGCGCGAAATGCGCCTGGCTGCAGCCCTTGAGCAGTGCAAGAAAGAGAAGAATCGATGCGAGGAGTTTGAAGCTGCAAATTCGCGGCTCAGTAAGCAAATCCAGGACCTGCACAGCGAATTAGAGAAGCAGCTGAAGGAGTACAAGGTCGTGGATAAACAACTCGGTACACGATGTGCAGAGCTTAATGACGTAACAGCCGAGAGAGATGCAACTCTGGGTGCACTGCAAAGCGCGCAGCATGAAATACAAAATCTGCATGCGCAGGTAGCAGATCTGAAGGGGCAAGTTGAGACGAGTCGGCAGAAACTTGTTTTGGCAGCCTCTGCTCGCCAAGATTTGGATGATATGCGCAAAAAGCAGTACGAAGAGCTGAAGGTTCTGAAAGAGAGCTCTCTGTCAGCGCTGGAGAACCTAGCAGATGCCGAGAAGGATTTGGCAGGCATAAAGCGCAACACAGAGGAGCAAAGTGCTCAGTATGCCGCTGATGTAAAGAACTACCATACATCGCTGGCGAAAGAGCGGGAGATGACAATTGCTATTGAGAAGCAGCTCGAAATGGCGAAGGTCGAGGTAACAGCCTGTCGGCGTCTGTTGGATCTGATGAGAGGTTATGTAGGTGAGCGCAAAGGGGTTGGTATGCTTGTGCGCACTCATCCACTAAAAAGAGGGCAGTATACCGTCAAGGAAATGTACGAAGGCGGCTCGGCAGCCCTCAGCAATCGAATCAGTGTAGGTGACACTCTGCTGGCGGTAGACAACACTGAGGTGAATGGGCTGTCGATCGATGATGTCCAAAATCTTATCGTGGGACCAGAAGGTTCTGCCGTCACAATCAAATGCCATAGTGAAACAGGAAAATTGAGCACACACGAGTCTGATGAAACAGAAAACAACGGCTTCCTCTCGTCGCGCGGAATCCAAAATATGCTTTCCTTCCGCTCCAGCACGAGCAGCGCCAAGGGGACGACATACACTGTTACACTTCTCAGGGGCGACTGGGCTCAGGCTGACAACTTGTTACACGAAACTGAAGCAGCATGTGACCGTGTGCGCTCCATGCAAGCTGAGAAAATTGAAGCAAAGAAATTCATCAAGGCTTTGTTGATAGAGATGAAGGAGCGTCAAGTAGCACTTGTTGAAGCGCGGCACGTGCTGGAGAAGAGGTGCCAGGAAACCAGCATTCCTCTCAAGGAATCGCAAAAATATACCAATTTAGACGACTATTTCGATACTCCAAGTGCAGATGTCAATGTAGACGCCTCAACCTTCGTCCGTCTAGATGATGCAACACAGTCCGAGCTTGATTCTCTGCGTACAAAGTCTTCTGACCTTCTTTCTGATGTCTTGAGAATGGCCGAGCTTGGCCTTCAATGCTATCAAGAGCAAAGTCAGCTCAGTGATGCACAGAAGCAAAAGCTCATGACTGCCGAGTCAAGGAATGAGCACCAGTCAGAGACTATTTCAGATATGAAGGAGAAACTCGCCAAAACTGAGGTCCTACTGAAGTCCTCACAACAAGAGGTCGATGAGCTCTTGACTAGTGTCAAGAAAATGGAGAAGGAAATTGTGGTACTCAAGACGGACAAGAACGAAAAGACAGTCACGCTTGTGGACCTCAGGGATCAACTTGCTAAAGCTCTTGAGCAGAAGGGCTCCATTCAAGCTGAGAAAGATGGGCTTGTAATCCGCTCAAACGCTTTGGAGAACCAACTCAGAGAGGCAGAGCTCCTCGCTGCCCAGCGTGGAAAAGCGATTTCTGATCTGCAGGTGGGTCCTTGTCTCCTGCAGCAGAGCTAACTTCCAAATGCATGCACGTGCGTTTCCATAAATTGCAATGATCTTTCAAGATGATTCATGCCCCATTGAACATGATTCAATGTGCCCATAACTGACGTGCGGATTTCGGCAGGACAAGCTGGCAGAAATCGAAGCAATGTTTCAAAAAAATACAACAAAGCTCCAACAGGATAATGAAGCTCTATCAAAAGATCTGGTTGAACTGCAGCAGATGTTTGCAAAAAGTAAGGCACGCTGTGAGCAGCAAGCAGACATTATTTCTGACGAGAAAGAGAAGGTAGGATCTGCTGAGGCAAAACTCAAAGTTGTGAACGAGGAAAATGATGATCTGAAGCAGAAACTGTTGAAGACGGAAGAAGAATCATCGACACTTCGAGCTCGTTTAAATGCTGCGATTGAAGAGCATGCTGTTCAGTCTTGCAGCATGCAGTCAAAGCTCGAGTCTGCCTTGGAGGTTCAAGAGCGCTTGCGGCGTGAAGTTGAGTTTGTCAAAAAGGAGAAGAGTGCAAAGGATCTCTATGTGACCGACGTGGAGGGCAAGTTGACATCTAGGGAGACGTCGTTGTCAGATTCTCAGAAAGAGGTCGCAGTGCTGAGGGAATCGATTCATGAGGTTCAACAACAGTATGAACGAACCGAGTTGCGCCGACAAGCGGCCGAGGCTGAGCTCAACGAGGCGAGAATGCAAAATATCTCGCTGAAATCTCGCATCGAAGCGCTCGAGCAGTCGCACGCTGAAGAGGATGCAAGCATCAAGGCCAAGTGGATGACGGCCCTGGAGGAGCTCGAGCATTCCAAGCGCAATTTCGCAAAGCTTCAAGACGAGAAGCGAAACCTGGACGCGGAACTGAAGATGGCTGTTTCTCACTTAGAAAAGGTCTACGCCGCGATCACTGTCCGGCAGAATGTCACTGCGAGAACGCACAACCTGGTGACCAAAACACTGCACGAGCGAGCAGAGGAGTGCGTACAGATTATCAAAATTTCATTTATGCATATAGATGAACTCAGCGAACGCGTCCAGGAGCTGGAATGCATTGTCCAGCAGGGAAAAGACAAGACCAGCAGCCTCAGAATGGACCTGGAATGTGCAAAGAAAGAAATTGTGGAGCAGAGTGAAGCAGCCAAGAAAACCTTGGCGTCGCTGAAAGTTTGTGAGGTGGAGCAAAAGGCCGTTGGCAAGCTGAATGAAGAGCAGGCCTTGAAAATTAAGGGTTTCCAGGCTTCGACATCCATCTTGGAGGCACAGATGGTTGAGACGGAGAAGTGTGTGAAACAATTGTCGAATGACTTGTCGCTCAGTCTCACTAAACGCCAAGTTGAAGAAGAAAGACACCAGAAGGAATGCGACGATCTGCGCACTAAGCTTGCCGATTCGCAGGCAGCGCATCATCGGCTTGAATCAGAGCTTGAAGCGCGCCACATGACACGCAGGCGCGAAGTAGAAGAGCACGAAAGCCGCTTTAGCACCACCCTCAGTGAGCTAGATCGTTTCCGCGCCAACCAGAGCTTCCTCGAGCAAAAGGAGCGGCAGGCAGATGAAGATGCACGTGCCAGCAAAGCAGAGTCTGAGCAGCTTCGTCAAGAGGTAGCGTTGCTCAATTCGAAGCTAGATGCTGCAAACCAGGAGGTAATCATCCAGACTTTTGCCTGGCATTATGCGGTGCAAGCGTGGACTGTGTACCTGAAGCACTAGAATTGATCATTTGCAATGATTTCATCAGGTTCATAGCATGAAGGTACGACTTGATGAAGTAACGTCTAAGGAGGCTGCGACAGCTGTGGAGCTATCCGACTGCGTCAGTGAAGGATTACAGCTCAAGAGGATGCTCCATCAGCTGCGCGATAAGTTGAGCACGGTGGATTTGCCTTTTGTTTCTTCCAATCTTGTCTTTGAGTTTTTTTTCAATTTATTCAAACTCACGCGTGTAACAGGAAGAGACCTTGGTTCATACGCTGACCCACGAGTTAAGCACGGTGCGCGAAAAAGAAGTCACGGCCAGCAGAAATCTATCCGAGATTACCAACGAAAATATGCAAAACAAGATAGCTCTGCAAGATGTACGCGAAAAATTCAAAACGGTGTGTGGAAGCGTGCACCAATGCGTGATTTTTCGCGTTTCTGAAAGGGTTGTCGTTGGCCTGTCTGATGTTCGTAGGCAGCATCTCCGAGACCTCGGAGATGAACCTTAAACTTTGCTTCGCTTTGTGCTTGCAGGAAGAGGCCATGACACGCAAGCTGTCAAGTGATCTACTCGAGTTGCGTAAAATGAAGAATGATGCGGATCAACTGTACAAGGTTGTCGTGCACGCGTGCGTGCTTCGTGCGAGGAATAAATTTGAATGTGCGTGTGAGTGCATGAACTCCCATGCCTGGGTGCGGAAATGTAACATCTGCGGCGGCGCATGCAGGAAGCGGAAAAAAACAGAAAACAATCGCAGCAGAAGGTGGACATGCTTTCAAAGGACATCGAGCAACTCAAGGCCGAAATCGCAAAACAAAAAACTGCGTATCAGACTCTTCTTTCTGAGGTGGGACATTTGTGTTGTTTGAATATGCAGTATCGCTTTTGTTTAGCCTCCGTTGAGATGTACTGATCTAGTCAATCTGCCTTTCTTGCACTTATTGTGGAACAGCACGATAACTGGCGCCGTGATTACGGACAAGTCAAGAAGGAGCTGGAGATGCTGAAAGCCGCTGGTAAGACTATTTTCATACTTGGTTGGGCAACAATGCACGCACAAAAGTGCTCGAACATGCATCATGAAGTTTCATTGATGAATTCCTGCGCCTTCAACCCAAAACAGGCAATGAGACACCAACTGGTGTTGGGCTTGTCATCACAGAACGCCACCCTCACCGCATCCTCACTGTTGTTGAGAATGGCGCCGCTGCTGCCTGTGGTACGAGTTTACGCCTGTGTTCCTGTGTGTGTTCCGATACGATCTGTTCTGGTCAGAAGGAGGTTGAAGGGCATTGTGTGTCTATTCTGTGGCGTGTGATGTGCCTGTCAATTTCAGGGGTGGTCTCTGCGCCTTGAAACAAGTTGTGATACAGATGACCTGATACTTGCGCCAATACAAATTTAAACGCAAATCAGGTGAAATCATGGAGGGAGACGTTATTGTTGCTATTGATGGTACAAACGTCGAGCAGCAGGCAATTATTTGTATAATTTCTGTACTGCTTAGGTCTTGTTCAAGGCATTGATTCGCCACAAATTAGTCTCAACAACAATTTTGGCTGCGTGCAGAAATCAGAAACACTCGTCCCTTGAAATGAATGCTTGCCGTGCATTGGATACACGCACATCCTCAAGTTTGAATTCTGTTGTACTCACCACATGATCTACAGGATATGAAGCTTGTTCGAGGAATGCTGTTGGGCCGTCCTGGAAGCCGTGTGCACCTAGCTCTCAAGCGTTTTTGCGCCTCGGATGGATCTGATGAGCCTGACCATTACGAGGTGACAATCATCAGAGGAGTCAAGAACCGACGGACATCGTCTGCGTCGATGGACGAGACAGACAAACGCAAATCTGGAGCTCAATTTATTTGATTTCTGAAATTTTCTGGACTGCTGGAAACTAAAAAAAATATCGCATAAAAAAAAAGAAAGAATACTGGATGAATTTGTTCCTGTGAACAAATTCATCCCCTGCAACGCGTACGCAAGGACGAATCCAGGAGTGCTGTCTGCGACTGTTGCTCGAACGTTCTCCTTTCTAGACGTATCCCGAATATTGAAACAATGTCTAATTGCAGCCTTGTCCCTTTGAAACACATCTGATTGCTGATCAATTGCTGCCGGACTGCAATCCATAACCAGGGCCTCATTCCCGGCCTCCCGCAATCCGAGTGGCGCTCAAAAAGCTGACGTTCGACGGGGCACCCGAGGCAGCAAGCGCAGTCCTATTCAACGCAGGAGTGCGCGTGCGCACATGCAACGATGCTTCCTGTGGCTGTGTGCCACCAGGCTCTAGCGCTTGGAAGAGCCCTTGCGCCGCTGTGCCTGTGAGGCACAAGGCGCTGTGTTGTGTCTGCTTTCCGCCTCTGCGAGCAGCAGCAGGTCCATGCAGCGATGCGACAAATCCCTTGACTTCCCTGCGTGCTGAATCTAGGGTCACCGCCGTGCCATTTCTCGACATTGTCATGCCGCGGGCACTTGCGCCTCCACCTGCACTCCGATCGCTGCCACCACTTCCTAGCCTTCCGATGCTGCGCATTCCCTCTCGAGAGAAAGGCGCCATCAGCGCTGAGCCACCGCGGCCAGAGTTAGGGCACGCGCTTTCCCCTGCCCCTCGCAGGCCTTCTTCAGCGTCGTCCACGCCGTGAAGCCTCGGGCTGTCGGTGAGATGATTATCCGCAAACACGGGTCCGTTAGATTGTGACCTTGGTGGATCGCTCCTGCCCCCGTCACAGGCAGATCGAGTTGCCATGCCACTCATCGACCTCTCATTGGGCTTGGAAAACAGCACGTGGCACTGCGCAGCGTCAGCACCAACGTCTCCCCGCTTGGCCCAGTTCCGGATGCCGACCCCAGTGCTGCCAAGCTTGGGCTGCCTGCGCCGAGGGCCTCCGGGCACACCAACTGCCAGCGCGACACCCCCACAATCCGCAGCTCGCTTCTCATCAAGCTCGCGCCGTAACAAGGCCAGCCGCTGCAGCATAGTCATGTTCTGCTGGTATCCGGAGCCTGTTGACTGACCTCCCTCGTTAGCCCTCAGGTCTTCACCTTGCTCCATGTCGCCCCGAGTCTTTGAGCCATTCTCCGACGCGCTGCAATGCCGGCGCGCAGACTCCCTCCCAGATTCCCCTCTGTCTCCCCTTGTTAGCGCATGAATTCGCTCCGCGCCCCTGTCTCGATTTGCATTGGAAGGTGACATGCGGGGATCAACGTCGGACGGCGGCGACGGCACAACAAGGTCGCCTCCATTCCCAGGCACCCCGACGACTCGCATCGGACCGCCACCGCCCATGACAAATTCATACTGCGGGTTCACGAGGCACTTTGGACTGTCCTCCCGCCCCCGCGCGCTTCCGGGGCTCATAGACAGAGCGCCAGTGGGTGAAGGCAATCTTTCAGGCGACTGCTGCGTCTGCATCGCATGAAACTGAAGATCACCATTGAGCTTTGTATGCGACAAATGCTGCTGATGCTGGCGAATGCGGCTCAAAAGGGCCCCCTGCCCTGCCTGCACCATGTTGGGCGGCATCCCTGGGCGCTGCCTGCTCGTCTGGCTTGGCACCTTGCCCAGTCGGAGCCAGAGGTTATTCTCGAAAATTTCACGTGAGGCTGCCGCACATTGCTCGTACTCGGTCATGAGCTCGGCATCGCGGTCGCGCGCGGCATACACCGAAGTGTTGGCAAACTGCCACAACTCCTCGCTCATCCCCAGCTCCACCTCGTCGGGCTCCTCCGCGTATCTCTTTGGCAGCGCCTGTCTTCCGTCACCCGTTGGACCCTGCGGGGAACTGCCGCACCGTCCGTCCTCCTCCGGGTCGGCAAGAGGATACAGGAGGCGAAATCGCGTCCGCTGGTACTTTTCTTGCTGCAGACGCAAGCTGATTAGTTCCTGCCGGATCTCGTTCTCCACTGCAGAGTCTAAGGCGGCACTGCGCGCGGCCTGCTCTTGCCTACTCGGACCCCCCCCTGGGCCGCCAGGCGGGGGGGTGGATGTCTGCGCCTTGCGGCGCTCGGCTGCTTTCGCTTCCTTGGCCATTTTCACCGCTTTGGTCATTTCCGTCAGCATGCGCAGCTCCTGCACGGTAGGACACACAAGGCGCAGTGTCTCATGCAGCACCGCTGCCTTGGTCGACAGGTCTATGGCAGCTGCCGTCTCGAACGACGGCATCTCATTGACCTCGATGATCCATGGCTTTGCCTTGTGGTCCAGCATGACGTCGAAGCCGAGAAGGTCGAAGCACGAGAACCCCACGCAATCGTTGTTGCTCGAGATGCATGTGCGGTAGGTGTGCGACACGTACGGCTGAATGGCCAACAGCGTCTTGACAATGACCTTTTCTATCTCAGTCCAGATGCCTTTGACGTCGAAGCCGTTGTCCGCCAGCCACGACCGCACAAACGTGAGTGAGCGCTTGCTGCCTGTCGCCGCGTCGGCCGAGTCGTCCGTCTCGAAGTCCTTGTGGTTGCGGTTCACGGAATAGTTTGTGAGGTGCATGTACCGCTGATTCATGTTGGATGACGTCACGGGCTGGTACTTCTCGGTTGCAAAGCGCGCCAGGCCCTCGGGGAAGAGGTACACGCGCAGCGGCGTCATACTGGTGATGAGTACATACAGACGCATGTCGAACTTGCGGTCGTCAATGAGCAGCGGCTTGTTCAGGTACCGCTGCGCCACGCACGCGAGCTTTGGCGGGACTGCAGAGGGCTTGCGCGTGATGAAGATGCCGACGCCGCACGCCCCGTCGTCGGGCTTGATGATGTAGCTCTTGTTTGATTTGCCGCCTTTCCCCCTGCGCTGCTCCATGTCGCCGAGCGCCGCGTTCTCAAACGCGAGGTAGTCCACGGGAAGGTTGAAGGTTTCAGGGTGAAAGTTGTAGAGGTCCGGGAGCACGCCGCGCAGCCTGTTGAGGTTGCGAGCGAGCTTGCACTTGTGCGCGATTTCGGACATGCCGGGAAAGTGGTTGAGCTTCTGCGGGCGCCGCAGCCGCATGCATCGCTCCTCGCCCACACTCATGTCCGTCCACCAGATGTGCCAGTTGGTCTCGTGCTCCGTGTTTTTCCAGCCTGCCACGCACATTCAAACATGTGCACACACCGGCACGTCACAGTCACGCACGCACCGCGGGCGCACTGTCGCCTCCGCGGCACCCCCGGCCGGCAGTGTTGGCGCACAGCGCGCGGCATCCTCCGCGCGGGCAGGCCGACTCCGTTGTGTGCTCACCGAGCCAGTCAACGGCGTCGCGGATCACCTTGTACTTGCACATGGTGAGGTTTACCTGCACACCCGCCGCCCACACAGCACACGCGTCACCCCGCGCAGCACACAGCGGCGGGAGGGGCGGGAGGGGCGGGAGGGGCGGCGCGCGGCGCGCGGCAGGTGCCCACGCGCCGGCACGCCTGCACGCACGACGGCACGCGGGGCGGCCGGGGGGTGCCGCAGACCGAGAGCCGCTTGAGCTTCTTTCGCATGCGCTTCGGCGAGCCGGCCGCGCCGGCTCCGCCATCCTCCTCGCGCTCCTCGCCCGGCCGCGCGCCGCCGCCCCCACACTGCCGCGCGCCGCCGCCATCGTCGTCATCCTCGGCCTCGGACGAGGACGAGGACGAGGACGGCTCGGGCGCGTCGGCCGCAGCGCCCTTGGCGCCCTCCTTGGCCGCCAGCGCCTTCATCGCCCTATCGTAGATGTTTTCCGGGCCGCCGCGCTTCTTGCGGCCCGGCGGCTTCTTCTTGGGCATGCCGCCGGCGCGCGCTAGCCAGTGGTGCTTGAGTGCAGTACCAGCCAAGCACCACTCTCGACTCCCCCTGCGATCAGTCTCCTCCTTTGACTACGTGCATCGTCCAACGGTGCTAGAAAATACTGGTTTGCTCTTCAATGGGGTGTAGCCAATATTATTTATGGCAACACCGGGCAGAACAGAGTTCTTTCGCCAAAACGGGCACACGGCGATGGCGGTCGGCGGCCTGGACCAGGAGGCAGGAGGATGGTCCGCGGTGACGCACGCACACGCGGGCGGGGGGCCCGTGCGGCGGGGAAACCGTGCCGCTCTTCTCCCCTGGCTCTCGGCGGCTCTGCTTATCCCCGCGGTGCTGATGCTCGCGACGGGGCGCGGCGACGCCGGCGCCAGGAGTGGCGAGCTGCTTGTCGTGCAGGGGCGCGAGATTGCGGCGGCATCTTGGCCGGACGCGGCGGACGCGTGGCACCCGGACGCGGCCGGGCTCGTGCAGCCCGTGCGCAGCGCCAGCAAGCGCGCGGCAGTGCACAACGTGCTCCGCACGACGGAGCTCGCGGAGCAGCAGGCGAAGCGCTGGAAGCTGGGCATGGTCACGCCCGACGACAAGATCACCGTCAACATGTTCATGGAGTCAGAGTGCCCTGCGTGCCGCAAGTTCAGCACGCATGTGGTAAAGGAGATTCTCGACGCGCCAGGGGTCGGCGACATTGTCGACTTTCGGCCGGTGCCGTGGGGTTGGGGGATGATCATTGAGGCGCCCACGGCGAAGCAGCTCAAGGCCGACCCGCATGCTATCAACATGCTGAACCGGTAAAACACGTGGTATTTAAGAAGCATGTTTATTGCTGATCTCAATGTTCAACACCACGACTTGTGCCCCTGTTGCGAGCCAGCTTGCGTTGGCGACAGTACAGTAGGCGTTACGGATGTGAGGGCGGACTGCCGTGGCCACGACGAGCGTGACTGACCCTGCAAACGCCGGCGTTTGCTGCGCAACGTTGCGCAGGACGAGGCAGCTCTTGCCGATTCTCGCCCGTCTGGGCGCGGAGGGCGCCCAGCCACCGCCTCTCAACTTCGAGTGCCAGCACGGTCCGGGGGAATGCGCGGGCAACGCTCTGGAGTCGTGCCTGATGGACGTCGCACCAAACCACGAGCAATTTTTCCCGGTCATGGACTGTGTAGAAAGCCGCACGTGTGCCGAGGGCATGAAGCCGCCGTTGTGTGTCGGTCAACCGGCAGAGGTCGTCAACGGCTGTCTCAAGGACTTCGGGGCTGACATCGACAAGACGGAGCTGGACGCCTGCTACAATGGGCCACGGGTGCAGGAGCTGATGATCATCAACGATCTCCAGACCCTGAAGGCGAAGCCGCAGTGGGTGCCGTGGTTTGAAGTCGATGGCCAGGCCCTCGTGAACGTGCCAGCGCACGGTGGCAACGAAACTGCCATCTTCCGCCAGCAATTTTTGCTGGGGAAGAAGATCTGTGACCTGTACGTGGCCAAGACGGGCAAGCACGCGCCCGAAGGCTGTGCCAGTTTCCCGCAGAACGATGCAGAGATCGGTCAAGACCCGTGGGCGCGATTCAAGGTCGCCAATTTCTCCTCCTTGATCGCAAAGATGGACGCTGAGCGGCAGCAGGATGAGCACGCATCGACCTTGAAGAAGGCTGCCCGGAAGAGCAATAGCGCAAGTACCGCTAAAAAGATCCCACCTCACCCACAAGCAAAAGGATCCCGGACTGGTATGGCAGCCAAGGCTCGCAAGATTAGCAACTTTGCCGATCACTTCTTCGGGCACGATGCAACGCACGAGGCCCTGACCAAGCAGCTCATTGCAAATGCCAAAAAGCGTGTTGTTCCTGGTGAGACACGTGTGAATGCTTCAAAGATGTTAAATTCATATCATACGTACCCTAATTTGATATTTCTTTAATGGCGGTTGAAGGGTTCTTTGATGGTGTTACGACGCTGTAGATGATAAGGACTCGAGAATACAAACGAGAACGAGGACTCACAGTCTGTCATTCTTCGTGCAGCCAATCCTCTAGATGATGCTCTCATGGACGTGAAAGCAGACAAGGCCAAACTGAAGGCTTTCAGTAAGTTTGTGGCTCGAAATATGCTGTTGCCCAGCTCACAGTGAAAGCACCATTCCTGTCTACAAGGGAATTTGTGGCTGATTCTTTTGTGATCATTTTGTGATGAGCAGAGGCAGTGAAGGGACAAAGCGACGCGTCTGCTCGCACGTGGAAGCCTCCAAGCGACAACTTTGTGTGAACGCGTGCACCCAAGAGAGAAAGGGGGTCTGTGGGCCCTCCCACACCTCGAAGGGATCTTTTTGTTTCGTGAATATAGAGTTTTCCACACGTCCATATCCCTGCTCAGGCCCAGGCCTGAGTTCTGCGAGTATAACATGTTTGAACCGTCTACATTTATGATTATCGGTCCTGTTTCTTCGGAAACGAAGCAGTAAAGTCTGCAAACACAAGCTCTGGGTTCAAGGCTACCGACACCGACGATGTCGCGTCAGTGCCATTGGTTCGGCCCGTTCTCTTGGTCTTGGATGAAAAGATGCTCGAATTTCTCTTCGATGAAACTGTGATGCCGTCTTCCAATATGGTAGTTCCTGGTTGAGATGCCGAGGCGACGGATGCTCGTATACTGCGAGCGCCTGCGCGGCTCATGCGGCTGGACGCGCCCATCGAAGTCGTTTCTGCCATGGCATCCTGCGCTTTGACTTTGGCGGCCCGGGCATTCTTCTCGATCGTCAGCACCTCGTCCTGGAACCTTTCACAAAAGTCGTGAAGCTGGCAAGAACATGCAGCGGACCATGCGCTGAAGTCAGTTTTCATAAAATGAGGTCCAGAACAAGCACCTATGCATGCATGTGTGAACACGCGCGCGCGCACGCGCACGCGCGCCGTATGCAAACACGCGTGTCAAACGTGGGCCGGCGTGCTTTGTTTCCAGCTGCATCTCACCTGCGTAAGCATCAGTCTGGTTGACTTATGCACTAAGTCATCCTTCCTCACGAATGTCGGGTTATACGTGCCATCTATCCCCATCTTCAGCAACAATTCCTCTCTCTCGCGTTTCGCTCGTTCGGCAGGAGTTTCCCGATCGTGTTTTTCGTGCCCAGTCATTTTGTGGCCCTTCATCCGCGCGCTGCGTCCGTTCGAAACTTCTTTGCCCACTTTGTTTGCCGCGATGTAGTCTCTTTCGGCATCCTTTTCCTTGGTGCGCTGGATTTTCGTATCCGACAATGTGCTGAAAGGCAGACCAAGGCCCCTGACTATGCATGAGCCCAGCAGGGCGATGAAAATCAGGGAGAAGACTACCATGAAGAGGCCAGACAAGAGGGAGACTGCCAGGGATTCGCCAGAGTCCATGGCTTCCGAGCATTTGTTGTACATGTCCAATAGACGGGCCTCTCTTAGCAGCTTGTCAACTTGGCCTTTGAACTTAACACGCTCGATGGCACGAGAAAATATCACGGTCAGTGATGTGTTTTTAGGAAACCCAATCCCATAGGACGAAGAGCCAAACCGCTCCCCTTTTGCAACTAAGCTGCACTCGCCGGTATTGTTGTATCGCAACATCATCTCATGAACCACCTGTGGAGCGTCGTGGATGGTTGCATGGGGAACCTTCTTACCGTTGATTGACTTGCAGCGGACCATGTCGTAAATACCCAAACTGATTCCTTCGTTCCGGCTCTTCTCGCTGCACGGATCTTGCCCTTTAGTGTGCAGAAACGGCTTTCCAAGCTTGTCTGTACTCATCATATTCTGCCCAGTGACCACCGAGAAGCTTGCGCCAGAATTGACCTTCATTTCAGATTGCAGCATCTTGAACTGCACCGACTCTGGCACGTAGATGTCTGGGCGCGGTATCGAAGTTCCGGCATAGTTTCCGAGATACGGCACCGGATCTGCGTTAGGATCCCAACGCGGGCCCACGACCGCGACTGAAACGGCACCAGACTTGAGGGTATCGAAGCTTTTCACGTCGCCGAGGTCAGCGCTCATGATTGCAGGGCCCACCGTGCCGGTGTACGAGGTGAGGATGATGGTGACGAAAAAGGCGTGGGCAACGAGATAGATTCTTCCGCCCGTCGTGATGGGGTACTTGCCGGAGGCACCGGGGTCGAAGGCCATACTGAATGCCCAGTACCAGCAATCGATGATGCCGTGAAATCCAGGAGCGACCTGGTCGTTGATGTGAAAGTCTAGGCAACAGTTGCACAGCCAAATGAATATAGCTGCTTCAACGGTTAAGAATATGAACATCACGAAGACTATTTCGCCCAGAATTGCCATCCAAGCTACCAGATCGAATGGCTGAAAGATGGTAAACACCTGGTCCATCCGTTCCTGTATGAGCGTCTCAATCGATTCGTCCTTCTTTCGCTTCACAAGCAACTGCTGCACTGCCATGTAAGGGACGGTGAAATCCAGCATGTCGAGATATCTTCCGGTCACGTGCACGGCTCCTACCACCAGATCGGGCCCCGAGCTAATGCAACCTGCGTTTCCTGACTCGACATAAGCCCCGCTGCATAGAGGCAACCCCAGCGCCTTTGCCATGCCATCTGCTGGACTTGGCCCCTGATACTGAGTCGCAGACGGGCATTTCTGCACGAAAGAACACGGGTCAGAAAGACGGTGAGCCCACACATCGGCATCGCAGACAGGGGTTCGCTTGCATGCCGGGGAGCGGGCCAAATTGTTAGTGCAGCAAGAAACACCCTAATGAAGACCGGGGCACGCGGGCACAGGGGCCCAGAACAGCCAGGCAGCAGAGGGCGGGAGGGGGAGGTCAGGTCACCGGAGATGATTTTGCAAGAGGCCGCAGGAAGGAGCCGTGAAACTGTCCTTGACAAACCATTTCGACCGCCTTTTCCGCCGAGGTAAAGTCTGAAGCGAGGCCAGGAAGGTACCATTCAAAGTCGACGAACTCGGGGTATCCGGTCTCCTGTTTGAATTTCTCCTCCAATGAACCGGCAGCAGGGGGGTGCGCACAATGCGCAGAGACAGATATGGGCGACAGATGCGCTGGGAAACTACCTTGCAGTAGGTGCGCAGCTGCGGCAGGATGTGCTCCATCATGAGCTTGTACACGACGCCGCCGTTGTCGCCAAAGGCCTCTGGCCCGCATTTCTGCGCAACGCACTTGTCCACGTCCACCATGATATAGGGGGGCGCAATGTGCGTCGCGATGCGGAATTTTTTGCCGCAGTGCGCCATGTCCATGTCCAAGGTGGTGGGCTCCTGGGTGTACACGGGCGCACACCCCAGGCTGGCACACGCTGCAAACACAATCGCGCGTGTAGTGACGCGTGATCGCCTACGCATGGTTGCCGCAGGCAACTCGGCCCGCGGGCTGCTTCGCTTCATAAACACCGGCCCGCGTCGTCCCCGAAGCGCATGTGAAGCAGCGGCCGCTAGCCCGGTCCCCGCCTGCAGGCAGAAGACGGCCGCGGGCGCGGGGCCAACAACACAACAAAAAACCGGGCGGGGTCCCGGAAAACCGCAGCAAGCCTGAGGGCCGCCGTGCCGGGCCCGCCCCGGGCCGCGGCTGGC
>Ga0115006_10001043_pt1 | contig 16623 bp, 22 predicted proteins | sample ArcOceMetagenome_3_FD_88943 | JGI IMG/M metagenome (GOLD analysis project Ga0115006, IMG submission 88943) | Marine eukaryotic phytoplankton communities from Arctic Ocean - Arctic Ocean- Svalbard ARC20M Metagenome | ecosystem: Environmental > Aquatic > Marine > Oceanic | place: Arctic Ocean...
AGAGCCCGGGAGAGTTCCAGGATGTACTGCGCGCTCTGGCGCTCCCCGAAGCGTCCCTTGGCCTGGAGGTGCTTATAAAGCTCGCCGCGGGGGCTGTACTCGAGAATCAAGTAAATCCTCTTGTTGTCAAAGAAGTATCCGTAAAGGCGAAGGATGTTGACATGGCGAAGGTGCGACTGAATCTCAATTTCCCTGCGCAGCTGGTGCTCCACTCCTGCCTTAAGGAGCTGCGATTTTTGAAGGACCTTCAGGGCCACAATATAGTGGGTAGACTGGGGTGTGGGAGTGGGGAGGGTGGGAAGGAGAAAGGGTTAATAACATAGGCAAGGGCGGGAGATTGAAGGTGCAATGGCAGGACGGGGAAATATGCGAGATTCAACAACTCCATCTCACCTTCTCGCGGGCAAGGTAAACAGCACCAAATTTGCCCCTTCCCAAGGGCTTCCCAATTTCAAAGTCATTCAGGCTCCACTGCTTCCCGGCGGCGGCCGCGTTAGATGCGGTGGTAGAGTGAAAGGTATTCTTGGAAGGATTGGAGCTGGCGGGGGGAGGTGACCTGTTGGTGGTGGCAGAGAGAGGAGGCCTGAAGTTGGGGTGGGTAGAAGTAGGGGCAACGCTAGAGTTCTCTGTAAATCGTAAGGGAGTTATGGGTATTAAATATGATACAATGCGCAAGAAGAGGAGATACGAGGGGCGAAGAGGTTAGAAATGGGGAGGATGAGCACAGGAGGAGGGGCCAGGGTTGATGTTCTTTCCTTGGGACCATTTTTAGTGACCATAGTCAGAAAATAATAGTAACGCACCTTTGTTACTCATTTTAACTATTATGTATCTCGGTAATGATACTACTTTTACGGGAGAATAAAAGATGGAAGAGTGGAAAAAGTGCCTTTACAATGTTAAGGATAACGACCGATTTGAAGGATGAAGTGAAAGGGAGGTCTAATGAGATGAATTTGTTGATTATCTAGGATATTGAGTAGATTAAATTTAGAGGTTTATAAATTCAAGAGTGTAGAAACGCACAGGAGTGATGTAAGAGTGATATTCCTGAAAATTGAGTGTGAATTAGATTCGATTAAAATGGCTGCCCTTTTAAAGCTTCAGAAAAAATCTGATAAACTTATATTCCATGAATCATCAGAGTGTCTAACCTCCGATAACATGGACCATACATTTTGGTATGTTGGATAAGATAGATCCTCCGCGACTCAGACCTCGTGAAGAATGTGCACTATTGTTCTTCTATTTGGGCGTTTTTATGACTCCTTATTTTACCTTTCCATCTATTGTACTTTGTATGTCGTATTTAGGCGGTTCAACTATCGATCTGTGCATTCAATCTACCATATTTCATCAATTCCTTTCTCACTCTTTCTTCCTCCCTCATCCTCACCCTCACAGTGGTGTTATGTTCCCGTTGTCGGTGCACCATTCTTTGCCGGTTTCGTCGATTTACATGACGTCCATTTCTGTCCGTGGTGATCTGGGCAACGTGTCCGTTTACGTCAAGATGAGTGGTGATCTGGACCCTGATGCTGATGTAAGTTTGTATGAGGGGTGAAGGGGGGCTGGGCGGAGGGCTGCATAGTGCGCCTGCATACTGACCCCCCTGCATACTGACCCCCTATCTACTGACCCCCTTCCTGCACTGCTCGCTTCGCTCTCTTCTCCTCGCAGGGTTGGACCAACATCTACACTGGCACTCACCAGTCAAACTTTAACCAACTGGTACCGCTCACTCTAAAAACGCCGCTAGAGCTCAAGCCAGGCCAGAGGGTTTGCCTGTACGTTCACTCTACCCTTCCTGGAGACAGCGCTCTGGTTTACGACAACTACTGCGGTGTTGGCCCAATCTGGACTGATGATTTCATTACTGTGCATGACGGGCTCGCCCATGTGTCGAACAAGGCCTTTGGTAAAACCTCGATGTGGGGTTGGGGGTCCGCGTGGAGGAGGGACAGGGCATTCGTCGGTCGTATTGCTTACGGGGTGAGGTGGGCCTTGTGGAGACCTCAGGTGAGATTGGACGAGGAGCGAAGGACGGAAGGCTGGGGCGAATCGACGGCTAGTTCTACTTTCTGACATACCTCTCCCTCGCTTCGCTCATCGCAGACTCACAGGTCGTACGGGGGGCGCTTCAGGGATGGTGGGAGGGCCCTCTTCATGCTACAGAGGAGGGAAGAGAGCGTTTGGTCGGCCCTCCCCGATGACGTCATCATGTACGTTCTCAATTTCTGCAAATGGGACTGGTTCGATGATAAGGTTGAAGACATGGAGAAGCAGGGCAATCATGCAAGGCAGAGAGTCAGACAGGGAAGGGATGACGAACCCGAAGACAACGACGACGACGAAGAGTATATAGATGTAGGGGTTGGGAGCGCCACGGGAATGCAACGGACAGTTTACACAAGGCAACAGAGAAGGGCTATTCATAATGCACAAAGGCTCAACAGCATCAGGGGGCATCCAATGTTCGGGCAAATCCTCAGGGAGATGGGCCTCATGGGTGAGGGAGAAGCAGACGACGGTATGGTACTGGTAGAGGGGGCTAGATTAGTTTATTTCACCCAAGCAGAATTGGAGAGCAGTGGAGCGCTGGCACAGATGGAGGACAGCGACGATGATGAAGATGAAGAGGAGGCAGTGATGGGGATGGGAGTTGAGGAGGATGGTGAGGGAGACGACGATGAATACTTCGACGCAGATGAGAATGAGAATTTGAACAACAGCAGCAGTGGCTTGACCCAAGATTTGACGGAGGCTGAGATGTGGGACGATGAAGACGACGACGATGAGGAGGACAGTAAGCCCGCCGCGATGGCGACCTCTGCAACTACCTCCTCCACGACTACAACAACGACTACGACTACGATGACAACAACAACAACAACAACAACAACAGCTGCTTCAACAGTGCTCAATCGCCAGGGGAGCGTTGAGCGAGCCGCAAATGAGGAGGCCATGATGGAGGCAGATGAACATTAACTAACGGAGGTGGAACGTTTAAGAGTAGATGATGAAGGACGGTGGAAATCGAATTTTATCTCTTGTCATTTCTCATTGGATCGCGACACTGTCAAAATCATTGTCATGAAGCTCCTTGGCCTCGTTGTCCTCTTTCTACCAGCCACCTATAGCTACCAGTGTCCCCATGGAAAAAATCTATCCGACGGACCTGCGTGGATGGGCATTCCCGAACTGAAGGAGGTGAATGACGATCGAATTCCTTCCACCCCAGACCGCCACACTGTTAATCTGGACCTTCCTCCCCAAGAGCGTTGGGTTGAGATCGGAAAGACGTACAGAGACAAGTCTGACCTCATTATTCAGGTGAGAGAGTTAGCGTCGTCGTGATATTTGGTCACCTATCCTTCCCCCCCTCCGAAAGTGTCGTCTCTGGCAAATCTAACACATCCTTTTTTAGTACTTTGAGAGTATGCTTCCCCACTACGCCGTTGTGGCCATTGATAAGATTGCCAAGAATCTCGTGGGATACTCTGGATTTGGAGACTTTGGCGATGAGATGAAGGGTTATGCTGATGCCCTTGAGCTCGACCTCGGTTATGTAGTCGCTGCCAACCTTGTGTACCAGCTCGAGTCGATCGGCGTTAACTGCAGCAACTGGAACAATACAGGTCCCACAGGCCAGTGCCCCGGAGAGAACGATGACGGCTACACCGGTGAGGAGGTCGCCTGGCTCCAGAGCGACCACTATTTGAAGAACCTCGCTGACGTCGTCGAGACCGGCTACTGCACCAGTGTCGTCACTGAGGAGGCCGGAGGGGGGATCCTTCACGGGAGGAACTTGGACTGGAACCTGGATGAGGCGCTGCGTGAATTTATCATCACTGTTGACTTTGAAAGGGGGGGAGAAGTCCTTTACACTGGCTCGACGATTGTCAGTTTCGTTGGAATTCTTAACGCCATGGCTCCAGGAGACAACGGTTTCTCCTTCAGCATGGATGCCAGGTGCCAGGGGGGGAAACTTCTCATTAACCTCGTTGAGGCGCTGGCAGAGGGAGCCATGACTCCTTGTCAGCACAGCCGTTACGTGATGGAGACCGCGACTGATTTCGCCTCCGCGGTCAACCTTTTTGAGACCGGTAACTTGATCGATGATGGCTACTTCATTGTTGGAGGAGCGAAAGACGGGGAGGGAGCAGTGGTTTCGAGGGCCAGGAACCGCAATGTTGACACCTGGATGATTGATTCTGAGGACTCCGAACATGGTTGGTATCGCCTTGAGACCAACTACGATCACTGGGAGGATGTCCCTTCGGCCGATGACCGCAGGACCCCTGGGTACGCTAATATGGAAGCTATTGGCAAGGATGCCGTCAACAAGGACAACCTCTTGAACGATGTCATGACCCAGTGGCCTACTTTCAACCCTCACACTGACTTGACGTGCATAATGAGCGCCAAGTATGAGCTTTACGACTGCATGATTTGGCTCGATGCGTGAGGAAGTTGCTGTGGATGGGGAGGTTGAAATTTGCGGCAGAGTTTCATCTATAATAATGATGCGCGATTTCATTCAAACATTTTTATGTATCTTGTCATGTATGTAAACCCGTATTTTATGCCCGAATGGAATTCACATAGGGATTTATGTGTTTCGGAATCTTCCCCCCCCCCCCCTGTCATTAGTTGAAATACATTTTCGCTTCTTCGCTTGCCTTGAGTTCATCTTCCTTGGCTTCCGAGTCCAACTCTGAGTCTGAAACGCACAAGTCTACTTCATTGGTTGCGGCCTCCTTGCTCTCTTCAACCTCTCCGTTGTTGCCCACCCAGCTGTCAGGAACGTCCATGCCCATTTTTTGCTTGACCTTCTTCTCCTCCTCGAGGAAAATCTCAGAAGACCTTCTGTCGCGATGGTCGCGTTCAGTCCGAGGCCCGACATTCATGGACGCCTTCCTCCATTCGATTGGCGCAGTGTCTGCCTTCTTTTTTTGATGCGTTTGTTGTTGAACATCCTCAACAACCTTTGATATGGATGCGCGCCTCCACTCCATCGGCACAGACATGTTGTCTCTGGCGAGACGTCTGATATCTTCGTCGTCTGTGTCTTGATTATATACCTCCTTCTTCGACGATTCATTCATTTCCCAGTCTTTGGGAATGGCAGTAGGTTTCTTTACTTCTTCATCCATCATTTCCTTGACTATTTTTTTGGAGACTGCGTCGTCTTTCATGCTAAGAGAAGCCCTGCGCCACTCTCTCGGTACGGCTCGGTCGTCGTCGACGAGCTTTGCCTGTTCATCAGTAAGATCTGTGTCCCCTTCAGAATCTCTCTCTCCAACCCTCTTTTGGTGGTTTTTCCACTCAATTGGCATCTCGTTGGAGTTTAAGCGCGCGCGTGACTTCATTGATAATGAGTCACTGGTATAGAAAGATGGTTCAACAGTCAAAATAAGGTGCCTAGCTTGCCCCGCTGTTGTGAGTGGGGGAGAGATATATGGGAATTCCCCTTAGCCTGGCACAATAAAAGCCGTTTTCGTGTGTCGTTTGAAGGACAAGGTCGAACTGGTGGAACAATTGGAGCAATTGGATTAAATATCACCAAAAGGGGAGACAAAAAGATGGGGTTCCAATTTCTCCTTCTCTGAAAAGGCAAGAACCAACCTTTATTTTAGCTCTCAGTCCTGTCAAACATAATTCGGCAAGGCAGAAAACAACTGTCAAATTTTCCCTTCATATATCTTGTCTAGGCGCATCACTGAGACCTCGTAACTCATTTATAATCCTCCCAAAAGCCTGGCCAAACTCATAAAAAATCGTCTGTTTGTTGGGCAAAATAGTGAGTATCCTGTTATCAACGAGTCGGCTTTTTATAACTGTACAAAATTACATACAGTAGCACTATTTACACCCGTACAGTCTAGAAATTCTCCTCTTTTTCGAAATTGTAAACAACCAAAAACATTGCAGATCAATTGTCCTGAAATCCCTAATGAAAATATCAGAAAAACTCATATCTCAATTAAAAGAATTGTATTTTACAAACACCTGTTTGTCTCCAATCTCCTCTGGTCTTTTGCCCTCATTTCTGTTTTATTCTCTTGCTTCATGGAGATTCCAAAGATAGCGGAAATGACTACCATTTCCCTGTTGCCTTCACTTTTCGGAGGCGTAGGGTTGGGATTACTGAGCGTCGCCAGGGTTCAAACACAAAATAAATTGATGAACTCAGCGACACCGATGTTTTGGACAACTTGTGGCACTGTTTTGTCAGCAGGGATGTTATCCGTGGCATTGTCCTACCTTCGCGCTACCTCTTACGATGATTTAGACCTTCCTCTCCCGACTGTTCTGCTCGCCGCCGTGAGCCTGGCAGTTGGAGCCAAGTTGGGAAAAGGTTGCACCTTTGGAAATGGGATACAGGGTTTGGGTTGTGGGTCGCTTGCTTCGTTGGTCCACGTTGTAACGTTCATGGCGACTGGAATAGTTACCGCCACGACGCTCAAGCTAGGATCAAACATTCCTGACAACAAGGGCCCCCCAATGTCTGACAATGAGGTGAGATCGGACGAGGAGCGAAAGACAGCTGGAGCGAAGGCTGGAGCAAAGCGACAGCAGCATATCGCCGACCATAGATCACCAACAACCTTCTGCTCGTCGCAGCTCCTTTCAAACTCTCTACCCCTCGCTCTGGCCGTTGCGGGAGGAGTCCTGGGCCAGTACCTTTCTTTTCTCCCGCGCCAGGCTCGCGATCTTCTCGCCGGCCTCACGTTCTCAGCCTCACTCCTCCTGGCCGGGATGGGATCTCCTAATAATATAACCGCGTTCCTGGACATTTATACACCCGGGGGCTGGGACCCTACGGTTTGTATTGTTATGGGCGGGGCGCTCGCAGTTACTTTCCCAGCTTACTCTCTCCTTAGGATTGCAAAGGGGAACAAGGTGATAAGCGAGTGGGCATCTAGACCTGTCACCAAGGAGGTAGTTGGAGGAGGTTGCCTCTTTGGTCTCGCCTGGGGACTCTGTGGACTTTGTCCGGGTCCCGCCTACGTCGCTGCCGGTTTCGGGAACCCCCTTTACGCCACCATCATGCTCGGAACAAGGATTATTATGGACGCTATCAGCGGGAATGCAGGCAATAGCAAGAAGGCGAGTTGAATGTTGGAGTAGTTTGGTGGGAAAAGAAGCTAGTCGGAACGTTTTATAGAACGATTAAATATAATTGACAATAAATTGGAAAAAAACCTCAAAAGGTCCTTCCTCCAACTTGCAAAATTTGAGAAAAGTTGAACTCTCTTGTCATTGGCTCTATATTCATATCAAATTAGTGAGTTATTAACCTATCAATCGGTCATTGTTTGCGTGAATTCCCTTTTAATTTGTGCATTACCTCGTTGGGGAACTTTGTTTTTCTTGTCTTGGGGCCGAAAGGGGTCGAATTTTGCCATGATGTTAACCGAGGGTGTGAGAAGAATTTGACTGTTTTCTTTCCATGTGGCCCCTAGACTTGGGCAAATTTGCGCTAGTTCTCTCCTTTGTCCCTCTGTTCTGCCTCTTCAATCGTTATTTTTCCGCAGCTTGTCCCAAAACCTTCCTATTGGCCATTGCATGCCTCCCTCTCATTCCGCTTCTTCTTCTAACTCCTTTATCTCTCTCTTCCCCGACCTTTTTTCGATCGTTCTCCCCCCGCAGTATAAATTGTCAGAACATCGAAGTCATATACTTATTACTTCCCATTCAGACCATTTTAACAATCCTTTAAAAAAGCAACTTCAAAAACTTCTTTCGAAAGCAACTCTCAAACAACATGTCTGCAGCAACAAGCAACTTCAGTGACGTCTTCAACGACGATCTTCTCGACAGCTCGCTCTTCCTTGGGCTCGCTAGTCCCTCCAGCGACGCTTCTTCCCTCACCGGGGAGGAGTCTCCTGTCCCTATCTACGACTTCGGAGTCCCTCTGAAGTACGAGGAGCAGGCTTTCGTCGTTCCTTCCTCCCCTGACTACACTCGCCCGTCCTCCCCAACATCTTCCGTTGGGTCCGGACCCGAGCCTACCCCCGCCTCCCGCTGGCCCTCTTCCCTCGCCAACTCCAACCTCTCTGAGGAGGAGAAGGAGAGGATTAGGAGGGAGAAGAAGCGCGAGGCCGACAGGAAGTGCAGAAAGAGGAAGAAGGAGAGAACCATGGAGATGGAGAACAAGCTCAGGAGGCTCGAGGAGGAGAAGAAGCACATGATCCACAAGATCGACACCCTCCAGAGGAGTGCCATCGTTGCCATCGCTGACGAGGAGGGAGGAGATGACATCGCCACCAGGACGGTCGAGCTCTTCAACTTCAACCTTTCCGAGAGCGCCGCTTTCATTCGTGCTAACCACTCCAACGAATGCGACGTCATGTCTCCCAGCAGCTTTGCGTGCGGCCACGATGCCGTTGTCAAGTTCTGGATGGACATGAAGCAGAAGTTCCCCAGCAGCAAGCTCGAGGTTGTCCAGACCAAGAGTGAGGGGGGAGGAAGGTTCCACGTTACGTGGAACATCACCGGCAAGCTTGCCAACGGTGCCGCTCTTAACCTTAATGGAAACACCTTTGTTACCGTCAAGGGAGGGATCATCACCAAGTTGGTTAGCATGTGGGACGCGAGCTCCGTGCTTGCCCAACAATTCAGAATTACCCAGGAAGAATTCGTGAAGAAGGTAGAAGCTGCCTCACACTTTGAGGACTTCTTGTTCTAACCATTACGGGTTCGGGAGGGGGTGGGTTGTTCTGTTTATTGTTGGGGTGTGAAGTATCGGAGAAATCGCAATCGTCAAGCCTATCGTTTTAACGGTTTTCGTAACATCGGCTGCGGCGATGACTATTTCATATGGTCGAATTGGTATCGGAGGGGGAAGGGGGGGGGGTTGGTTTGGCCAGTGAGAGGGAGAGGAATTGTGACTGAGTGCTTGAATCGAGTGCTAGCGGTCGCCATCTCCGAAGCCTTTCTTTACCGGGCTGCCTTCTACTCCTTCAGGGTTTTGACGGGGGGCGGGATGGGAGGAGGAGTTGCTTGTGTAACAACAGTGTGCCATGACTTCGTCATTTCACGGACCCACAGGCGACATATAACCTGAATCTCTACCGACTACCTTGACAGCAGGTAATGCTGTAGATGCTGCGACCGGCCCTTCTGGGGTTGGTTGCGGCGACTTTACGGGAATAATAAAGTTCGAAACTTTGGTTTTAGGAAATGCAGTCTTATTATTAATTACTCGAACCAGGTCCATTGTGTCATGAGTGTGCTGAAAGGGTGCTGGTTATGTTGTTTACCTCTGCCTCAGCTAGGGTGAAGTCGAAGTGACGAGGCTGGTATTCAGAAGATCTCTTTTCTTTCTCTATCGATTCATGCAGCTTTTGTTCCGCACCTTTAAGCGTCCGCAATCGGGATATCACAGCAACACGGTGCGCACCTCGCTGGTAGGTCGAAAGATCGTTCGATTTGATCTCCTCAATCTGTGATCGGATAGAAGCGAGCTCCTTGATACTCTCCCCGAAATTCTTTCTTCGCTCTTTGCTGGCCTTGGGACTAAGTCCGCCGTTCATACCGAGTGCGGTCATTGAGGCGAGTTGCTTGCGTCTGTCGCGCATTCTTTGCGTCAAGTTCTTTTCTATCGAATGCTTCAAGCCCTCCCCGTGATTGGAGGGAGGAATTATCGAAAGTGGGTAGCGTAGGGCACAAGCAGCCTGCGATGAGCGAAGAGAAGAGAAGAGCGGGGCGAGGAGCGAGCGGCGGTGATGAGCGAAGAGGCTTTGTTAGTTGTGTCACTGGAAGGCCCTTCGCCCAGCCCTCCTTCGCTCCTCGTCCAGTCTCACCTCCTCTTCCCTCCCTTTTGCGTCTGGAATACAGACAAGGAAGCGAACGTGGGTGTTTGGGGAAAGGAATGGAGCGAGAAGTCTGACCAAGTTTGAGGAGGCGCTGGAACTGTTGCCGGCAACTGCACAAGCGAGAAAGACGGAAAGATTCGATAGGTTTGGGGAGGTTGGAGATATAGAAGGCTCCAAGTCAACGAGTGTGACGGTTCTGTCAGGGCCAGGGAGGTGAATTTGGAGAATGACGGAGGAGCTCTGGGTGAGCTCTTTCGCATGTTCCACAACCCTGACTAGATCTATAACCGCCTGTTCGCTTTCAATAACTATTTTCTTGCCATGTATACTTGTCATGCGCTGACGGTGATCAATTAAATCATAAGGGACGTTACCAACGACCTGCGATGAGTGGAAGAGGCGTTGTTAGTTAGGACACTTGACAGCCCTCCGCCCAGCCTCCCTTCTCTTCTCGCTCTGCCTCACCTCAAAGGCACTCACGGACGCCTGGCCTAAGAATTGGGTTAGCAATCGCGGGGCAAGGCCCCATTCGGAAGGATACACAGGAGGCAGGCAACCGCCAAACGTAACTTCGTTCACACATTTGGGTGGACTGAACAGGGTGAAAGTCTTTCCCGAACGGGGGGGGCCGTATGCGATGAGAGTTTGGTCGAAGGGTTTGGGTTTCGATAACTTTAGGGTGCGGGGTAGGAAGTGTGGGGGGGTAGGAAATGTGTTAGTTGGGCTAGGGCACAACATCGAGTGTACACACCGCTGGTACACACTGCTGCCACGCACCTGTTTCACTAAGCGCGCCATCACCTTGTTCTGGATGGCATCACCATCCCAAACAAGTTTGGGGTAGCTAAACAGTTCGCCATTCACAGTCACAGTGTTCGAAGCACGATGCAACTGAAGGGACGAGCGGACAGAAGGGGGGCGGATTTCTTCGAGAAGGGGAGGACGCAGGCGTACGTAACATTCGAACATCATTATCCTGGCATAAGTTATTCAGGTGTCCAAAAACGGTTGGAGTAAAACTAGACTACACTAAGGTTTTACGCGGATTAGCCAAGTTTATTATAAGTTGCCGGCAATTTTGATAGCTACGGGTGTCTAGGTGTCAGTTTCGTCAATTCAAAATACCCACAAAAAATCAAAAATGCTTATTCCAAAGTTACAAACTACTATTCATATCAATATTCGACTATATGCATCACACAATACAAATAATAAGTACTCAAAAGTATCTCAAATGTATTATGATTAATCGTCAAATTTGAACCACCAAAATTACAAATAAATGGCAAAATAGTAATCATTTGCTATATATTTATGATCCATATATACTTATAAATTATTATAAAACAAATTAATAATTTATCAAATTTTTATAAAACTCAAAAATGCCAAATATAGTACAAAAAATATACAATATTACAATCAAGACTTATTGATAGACAAAATTATAATAAAATATATCTAATTAAACACAAATATGCTCGGAATAGGCACTCTAAAAATCCCTTTTTTGTGAAAAATGGATTCCAAACTCCCACGTTTCAGACTGTTACAGCCTCTCACGTGCCTAACTTTACATCTTCACATACGCCTCTGTACCACCCATTACATATAACGCCCTTTTTGAACCTCACTTCCCCCCCCCTTCACCTCTTTAGGCATACCCTCTCAAACCCGCGATCTCAGCATATCTTCTCAATCTTCCCCCCTCTCCCCCCTCCCGCGCTGCTGATCATGTTGTCACGTGTCATCTCCCGCCTGGACAACCCCACAATGTACCTAATCGTCTGCGTCCTCATTCCAATCCTCTGGCCATTATTATTTGTAACTTGGCCCGTCACCCTCTTTTTCATTGTTTCCAACCGCGCCCTCAGAGACCCCACGGAGTTGCACACTAATAAGAGCCTGCTTCGCGAAATGACTCTATTTCGCCGGGTCAATGCTCCGATGAGGTCCACGAGTAGGTGAGATCGGACAATGTTCAAAGCGACAACTGTATACATAACACCACCAACCCCATATAACTCAAAACCTCCAACTCGTCGCCTTGCTCCTCGCCCTCCCAGTCCAATCAGGAGAAGGCCTTCAAATAACCAGAAACCAATATTGATTGCTCACAGATGTGGCAGCGGAGAGGCTCCCGAGAACACAATTGCGGCGGCTAGACAGAGTCTCGAAAGATGCTCTTCTTTAATACTTCATGTCGACCTCCTGCTCACGGCAGACAAGGAGGTGGTGTGTTTTCACGACCAAGAACCCCATGAAAGAAATATGCTAAAGATGACAGGGAGGGATTCGTCAATAAGTTTTTTCGAATTCAAGCATCTCCCGCCGCTACTTTCCCGAATCCCCACAAATCCTCTTTGCGATCTGGGAGGCTACATTGACACAACGAAATACAAGAGAGACGGGAGAAATATATGCAAGTTTGAGGAGGTGAGATCGGATGTAGCGAAGCGAAGACCTTATACAGCATAGCGCAACAACTAACAACTTACTGCTCGTCACTTCGCTCCTCGCCCCACTCATCGTAGCTTTGCGAGGCCAACATTGACGTACCCATGATCCTCGAGCTTTGGGGGGACGACCCTGAGCTGGTAAGCCGAGTTCACGAAATTCTCTTCAGTTTCCGCAGGACCAAGAACGTCATTTGGGGTAACAGGTTCTCTGTCAAGATCCAGAGATCTTGCGAGGATTACGATCATGTGATCCCCACGTTCAGCACGTCCGCCCAGTGGTCGTTTTTGTACATTGCGTACTACACCGGAATTCTGCCCTTCCTTCCCATCCAGCACTTTGACGTCTTCAACGCTGTCTTGATCAACGAGGCTCGTTGGAGAAGGCTATTGATCGGCAGCCTCGGGGATTACATTTTGAGCGATATTGTCATAGTGATCTATAACGTCGTTGTTATGGTTTTGAACTGGCTCTTGAGGGCTCCGAGGCTCTTTCAGCACTTGCAGGCAAGGTGAGACATAGCACTAAACATAACCACCCTTCCTGCGATCGCTTTGCTCGCGCCCTTCCGTTCGTCGCTTCGTCCCTCACCGCCGCTCGCTCATGGCAGAGGGATCCCTGTGGTGGCGTTTGTTGTGAATGACGAGGAGGAGTGGGGCTTTGCTTCGGAGAACATGGCGGCCGTCTGCACCGATTACCCCGCGAGGTTCCAGAGCTACGCCAAAGCCGACGCTGCCGTAGCATTCGCCCAGCCCCAGTCACCACCTCTGAAGGAAAGGGTGGGCAACGGAAGAGGTAGAAGCTTCACTAGCTTCGTCAGCGATCTGCGTGGACAACTGTAACCGCAGAACGTCAATGTTACCAAATAATTCAAAAACGAAAATCAGCGTTGTTGGTGAAAATCATGATACCTTCAGTAAAAACCCAAATTCTCCATTTTTCCCCTGCGGTCCAACTCCTCATAGTTAAAAGAAAGCATGGCTGCAAGACGCGGAAGTACAGCTAACAGCTTTCTAGCCGCCCCAAATGTGGATACTCCCAAGGGCGGGGGAAGCAAAAAGGCACCTGGTGACGATGTGAGTGATAAAATTGTCAGAGCTCAAGATCTTCGGAGACGCGCTGGTTGCATTTTGTTGTTTGTTTTGGGACCTGGTTGCCATCCCACGTGTCGGTCATTACACCAAATCCACCTTTTGTCCCATAACGCTCTATAAGGACGATGAATTGTTGTTTGGAACCTACATTGGAGGAGTCCTTGCCCTAACTTCTCCAAGAAACAACGAGGGTTCTGGATTTCTTTTGTAAATTTAGTGTCTTAGCCCGTTTCCTTCGCGGATTTTTTGGTCAACGATAATCTAACCCCTCAAATTCCCCACCGAGCTTAGGGAGTTGCCGCTATTCGTCGCCGCCTCTCTGTTGCAGGAGGAGATACCACCCTTGACGGTGGTCTTGAGCGTCTTTCAGTTCAGGAGGACGAGAACGCCATCTCGGGCACCGACAGCCGCTGTGCGGTCACGGAGTATTCTGGGCTTAGCAAGAAGGGCCACGCGCCCTACAACCCCAGGAAGAAGAATCAAGACAGTTTGATCATGGCGGACCACGAAGCCACAAATTCCCTTGTCCTATGCGTTTTGGACGGACACGGCGAGGCCGGCGACGGCGTCTCCCAGTGGTTCAAGAAGGAGCTTGCAAAAGAGATGTTCAACCACCCCAGTTGGGCGGATGATCCCCAGAAGGCTACCAAGGATGCCATTCTCAAGGTCGAGCAGCAGATCCTTCGCAACTCCAGGGTGGACACCGAATTCAGCGGAACCACCCTCTCTATGGCAATTATTAGGGGTAACAAAATTATTGGGGCCAACATTGGGGACTCTAGGGTAACTATTGGAAAGCTCGGACCTGACGGTAAGATCATAGCTGAAGAGTTCACACACGACCACAAACCCGACACTCCCGCGGAGAAGAAGAGGATCATCAACGCCGGCGGCAGAGTCTTCGCGGTCGAGTACGACGACGGAATTGACGGCCCCCCTAGGGTTTGGTTGGGACACATGGACGTGCCTGGATTGGCGATGAGCAGGTCCCTCGGCGACGCCGTCGCCCACACCGCCGGAGTCATCTCAGAGCCCGAATTCTTCGAGCGCGAACTCGACCCTGCGACCGACCGTCTCATCATGGTTGCCACCGACGGTCTCTGGGAGTTCATGGACAACGACGTCTGCATCGCCATGGCCGTCGAGGCTTCAGAGCCGCGCATCTCTGTCGACGCCCTCGTTAGGGAGGCCAACCAGAGGTGGATGAGGGAGGAGCAGGTCATCGATGACACGACCGTCATCACTGCCCACCTCTTTGGCTATCACGGTGGCCACGCTTAGAAGATAGTTGAAATCATTTTGGAGGAGAGAGAGAAAGAGAGAGAGAGGGGGAGGAGGGATAATGATACATAGAGTAACAACGATGGATTTGGTTCAGGCGATAGATGAAGTGTTTCAATTAAATAAACCCATGTCAATCGAAAAAAGCTACGTTTAGTTAGTTTGTGGTTCCACAACAATTAGAACAGGGAGAAAGGGAACTCCTGCGTCACTGGGATGCGGTAGAGAGCCTCCTGCGCCGCATACCCGACGATGGCGAGCATCGCAATCCTTCCGTGCTGTAACAAGAGGGCGGCAGAAGGGGAAGTGTTAGCAGGTGATTTGAAGAGCGGAAAAAAGTTGCGTGAAACTGTGGCCCGCCGCCAAACCCGCCGTCTCACCTTGACCTCGCTAGTCTGCCTGTCGAATTTTCCCGCGCTGTCATCCGGCATGAGCTTGAGTACGTCGTACCCAACATCCCCGATCATGTAGTTCTTCCCCTGCTCCTTCTTAAGCTCGGAGGTGTCGTACTCTACGAGAGCCCCGATGCTCAGGGCGACGGCCCAGTAGAAGGGGTTGATTTTGTCGAGGCCTCCGTTGAGGAGGGAGGGGGAGGCACCGGACTTGGTAAGCATGACGGGAAGACCGAGGGTGTTGGCAATGGCCTTATCGAGGAGCTCGGCGAGGGGCCAACCAACGCAGGCAAGCATCGCAAGGCGGGAGTGCTGGAGAGGGTAGGGGAGGGGGAAGAGTTAGTTCACAGCGCTGGTTGTCCAGTCCTGGTTCCCTTTGCTCCCATCACCTTGATCTCAGCCTCGCGCATGAAAGCCAGAGTGGACTTGTCGGAACCTCCGAGTCCTAGGGGGTCGAAACCATTGTCACCTGGGAAGGTTCCGTCGAGGTTCTTGGGACGGGGGAGAAAGGGTAAAGCTGGGCAGGAGGGGGGTGGGAAAGGGGGTTAGATAAGAGAACAAATGAGACATTTCGACGCCAAGCATGCGAGATGAACCAATTTAACAAACGGCGAGACCTTCAAAGTCGACGTTTGAAACACATTAGACCAACCACTAATCGCACCACCTCAACAAAAGTCCGACTCGACACATTTTTAGACCCCAAGGCGTCAAAATTCTCACCTGCACTGTATCCACCGTCGGGTGTACCAAAGCTACCATCAGCATTCTTCACCTGGTTAGGATCAACGGCAGGCTTGGCAAAGTCTGCCTCCAACTTGGAAATATCGTCCTTGGTCTTTGTGGTCTCGTCATCACCATTCACACGAAGGTAAGTATTGACGCGAGACGAAGGAGACACTATGAAGGATGACACGAGAGAAAAGGAAGCTAGGATTAGAAAAGCGGTCTTCATTATTTTATTTGAGATTAAAGTTTTTTACTTCGGATGACTCATTTTCAGGTCCATAGCCCCAAAATTAACAATGTCAACTAAAGTATTTGACGTCGCCCAGAAGCTTGCAACTTTGGGTTTAATTTCTGCTACCGGTTTCGGGTTCGGTGAGTTTCGATTGAGTTGTAAATGATGAAATTGGATTTCAGGGGAACTCGATGCTTTCGATGGTATGGACGTTCATTCATTGAATATAGTTATTTTGGTACCATATACCTTTTAAAATTGATTATATATATATGGATGATACATAAAACAATTTTAAATACTTCTATCAATCATCTTCCTATTTATTTCACATCCCTCTGACCCATCGTCCCTTCCTCCCTTTCCAATCATCCTCACAGTGACCGTGGGGGGGCAAGTCTCCGAGCTCAGGGCCAAGTCCAAGGCCCACGCTGAAATGCTGGAGCTCCAAAAGAACGCATCCGAGAACCCTCCCGCTGTCAGTCTTGCGACAGGGAAGGGGCTGAAATCTTCATGAGGTGGGGGAGGGCTTTGAAGAGTGTGGGCGGCGGAATAGATTCTTGTATAATACCTTGTTTTGTAAAGTAAATAAGCAACAAACAAAAATAATGTAA
>Ga0115006_10001044_pt1 | contig 16616 bp, 14 predicted proteins | sample ArcOceMetagenome_3_FD_88943 | JGI IMG/M metagenome (GOLD analysis project Ga0115006, IMG submission 88943) | Marine eukaryotic phytoplankton communities from Arctic Ocean - Arctic Ocean- Svalbard ARC20M Metagenome | ecosystem: Environmental > Aquatic > Marine > Oceanic | place: Arctic Ocean...
CGCTCCTGGTCCAATCTCACCTTTCCCTAACTTCCTTATTTTGGTGTGATGCTGTCTCTCTTGCCCCCACGAGGAGTGAAAACGCCCTTACGAGTCCCCTGAGTTTCGCATTTTCTGTGTTGCTGTCAAAGCTGGCGTTTGAATTGCCAAACAACTCGTGGTCTTCCATGCTCAAAGTTGCCATGGCTGTCACCCAAGAGTCACCTTGTTCGAAAACGCCGTTGATCTCTATGCTCGTCTTTGGGCTCACAACGATGTGGTTTTCGACGTCATCGTTGTCCTTGGAGCACCGGAAGACGCTGCAGCTGCTGTTGATACTCGCGTTTTCGGCTTTTTCTGACAGTGACATTGCCAGCGTTTCCTTGATTTCTTTTGCCGGTCCTTCCCTCTCGCTGTTTGGATATTCATTCGAAGATTTACCCGTATTCGTGTATCTTCTGAACCAATTTGTGCTCTTTGCCTTCTTGTGCCTTGACGAAGTGGTGGAAGGCTGCGATGAGAGAAGAGCGAAGCGACGAACAGAAAGATTGTTAATTAACTATATATGAAGCATGTTATTTTTGCTGTCAATTCACCCGGCCCTCGCTTGGCATCACCTTGATTGTAGATTTCCTATTGATATGGTTCATTAGCGCTTCCTGGTAGGTGTTCTCGACGACTAGTATCCCGTACCACCAGAGGCGGAGGGCTAAAGCCTCTGACCCGTACTCTCCGTTCCCGTAGCATTCTGTCCAGTTAAGAGTCGTTGGGTTGAGCCTTACTCTGGGGCTGGTGGGAGGGTTCGCAAAGGATAGCGAAGGCTGCGATGAGCGAAGCGAGCGAGGGTTAGGGTTCGAGGAGTGAAGCGAGAAGCAAAGCGAGAAGATGGTCCGTTAGATATAACACTAGATGTCCCATCGTTCCAGCCTTCCGCCCAGCCTTCCTTCGCTCCTTGCTCCGCCTCACTGTTGTGTTCCCTCACCTGAGACAACTGTCGCTGCCTTCCTTCATCTTCCTGTCTAAGCCCGGGGTCGGTCTGGGAGATGGGTCTTCGTTCATGCCTCTCCCCCTCGCCCCTGAAGGGTCGGAACGGTGTCACAACCGGCATAGCGCAAATCTCCTTCAGTAGGAGCTCGCAACCTTTGCCGTCAAAGAACCTGCCGCACCGAACAACTCCAAGGGATGCGGAGACGCAGAGCGGATGTGTGTGTGGGAGGCCTCCATCCATGTAAGAATTCAGGGCGCGCCAGAAATGTCCAAGGGCGAATTCGTAGTACTGGCTAGTCCTCCTAGGGTTCTTGGCGTTGCCGTCGTTTTGCGCAACTGCCTCTGCAAGCAAGCCAAACCAGAGTTCGTCCCTTGTTCCTGCCCACTCGCTCGCCCCATCGTAGAAGGGTTGCATGACGAGGGGGTTTGCACTCTTGGTCACGTAGCTGATCGTGCGCTTCAGGACGTTTGCGATCCCCTCGTGCATGAAATCAGAATGCCTGTGAAGTCCGTACGCGAGACCGACGCTGTGATGAGCAAAGTGAGACAAGTTGGTGAGAGGGAGCGAGGAGCGAAGCGACGGCTGGACACAGGGCTGGAGCGACGCGACAGAATAATGCCGCTTGGCTCCTCGCTCCCCGCTTCACCTGTGATTGTGGCGTCTCAAGAGTGAGTCGAGGTGAAGTTCCATCTCGTCCTCGCTTCCAAAAATGCTCAACTCTCCTAACGTGCCGTTAGAGTCGTCCCTCCACCTCCTAAGCCCGTCCAATATTTTGTATTCAAAGAAAATTAACTTGGCCTCCTCGTTCCTCTGCGATGAGCGGACGGTAATTGATTATGTTGTTAGGAAGGCAGTATGTTGTGTTTGCTGTCGCTTTGCTCCCGCCTCTCCAGACGCTCCGTCCCCAACCTCACCCCAACCTCACCTCCTCGGCCCGCACCAACTTTGGAAGATAAACCCAAGTCCTCCAAATGGGTTGGAGGTTCGGTGGGAAAAAAGGAAGCACGATGTGGAGGTTGTGGGGGTTGAATTTAATGCTTATGAAGAGGACTGTTATAATGTGAAGTATCGAGTCTTGGGGAACACGGGGGAGGATGCGTTAGTAACCATGAAATTCTTCCTTCTTGACCCCCAGATCCCCCTAAAATAAGATCTCGTCCCTCACGTACCATCGTACGGAACCCTGGGAAGCGGTGGAAGGCACGTAAGGAATACGCCATTCACAATTTGCCTAAAAGGTTCGGGGAGCGAGTTGGCACCTAGTTTCGATACATCAAATGGTTTGAGCTCCGCTATGTAACGTCCTGAGAGAAATTTTGTGCTCAGAGGAGGGATTGTGACCCCTGATTGTCTGCCTCTTACGCCATTCCTCAGTTTTTTTAACATGAAAAACCAAGTGTCACTGCTCTCCAACCCAGAATTATTTGATTGCTTCAATAGTTAATGGTGCGATTCAGGAGACGTAAGAGCCCTGATGATGGTGAAACGAACCCGAAAAGCCTACGTGAGTCTTCTCGAATCCCTTCGACTACTGATAAGGGAGGGAAGATTCCATCTCCTATCAACGGTGCTCCGAGGAGATATGAGTCAGAAATGGTTGATGCTGCGCCTGATAGGAGGTCCTCGCGCTCCAATGGATCACGTAAGCGCGTAGCTCCCATCTATGAGGTTAAGAGTCGTAGTGAAATATCGAGAATCCCATCAAAAGGGCCTTCTCTCTCGGGGGTCTCTCGCCAGACCTATGGAATGTCAAATGCTGTCCACAAGAGCAAGGAATTTCAAGAAAATCCTCAATCGGTCGTCTCAGGAGGCTACGAATCGAGTTACAACGTATCTGCAAACCAGTACGATATGGAGGAAGAGGATGACCATTGGCAGAATGATGCAGGTGAGGAGGGAGAGGTGGGGGGAGAAAAGCGCGGCGGTGAATATTGAACGTTGGCGCGCCCTCTTGATAGCTTAATTTCGTCCGTTTCGTTTCTTTGTCTGCTAATGTTTACACTAACGCCCTCGCTCCTCCCACTACCCTCGCAGTTAGTGCCCTGACAGACCCCCACTTCGTTCCACGCAAGATCCCCTTGCATAAGCAGCGGCGTTCCGCCCCCAAAAGTAATGTTCAACGTGCGCTGGTTCCTCCTCCTGCCCCTTTACCCGAAGATGTTCATCGACTTTGGGTTGTCAACGAGGAGGTGAGGGGGGGCGAAGAGCGCTCGACCGAAGTGACGGCAACAAAGCGAAATGCTGCAGCGAAGTGACACCAGCACTTCCTCCATCCTTCTTCAAGAAAAATACTTTAGCTTGTCGCTTCGCTCCTCGCACATACCGCTCATCCACATAGCTAACACCCTCCTACTCGTCGCAGCTTTCCATGGTCCCGGACCGTGATATCTTTGTCCCCCAACAGAATTTCCTGGTTACCATTTCCAAGCCTTACCTTCGTGGAGGTATTCACCTCTACGCCATCAAAACCAGCATGAGTATTGATCCAATCTCTTCGGCCAGGATGTCGTCAACGTCCCACCGCTCGCTCGACGACTTTGTCCTCCTTTACAACCAGCTTCTGAGCGAATACCCTTGCCTGCTAATTCCCGACATTGTGTCGTCGGTCGTCAATCGTTCCGAGCGTGGAGAGGTCATCCCTGCCGAGAGACTGTCGAACTGGCTCTTCGATATTCTCTCGGGATGCCGTCGAGGCGGGACGTACGTGAGCACCGTGGTCGATTTAGGACAGAGTCAGGTGAGATAAGACGAGGAGCGGTGGAACAAAGCCACAGCAACAGACAGCCCCAACCACCCACGTAACTAAACAATGTCGGCTCTTCGCTTCGCTCATCGCAGAGCATGGAGGCCTTCCTCTTTGACAAACAGAGTTCCTTTGCGAGGGCTGTCGATCTGATAAAGCAGGAGGAGGAGAGGAAGAAGAGGAAACGGGCGAAGATTGAGGAATCTGAAAGCGCGACAGCCCCCGCCATCATTATCCCAATTGTGTCCACCTTCGAAGCCGTGATGAAGAACTTACAGAACTTAGGCTGTATCGCCCCCGAAGACACAAACGGCGGGGAAGCCTCCAAGAAGAACAACTTAGCTGTTGCCCTCTTTGGGTGCTCCTCAAAGGTCAAGAACCCCGATGATCCCGACGCGATCACGAACACTAACTCGAACCCGGTTTTACCCATTCTTGGAGCTTCTTCTGAATCGACCGCCGTCTCCTTCGACGAAATCTACCACGAAGAGAACCAGTATCTGCTTCAAGACTTTTTCGTGCAAAAACAGGGTCTCCTTGAAGTTATTGAGGTGCTTGACGCCTCGTTGATCATGGAAAAAGAACGAGGGGACCGTTGGAAGATCTTCGCAGTGTCCTTGACGTCCCTGGCGTCGATCGAGCGACAGTGGGACAACATGATCCTGCCTTCGTCGTGGGGAGGGGTCGCAGGATCAGGAGGAAGGTGAGAAAGGACGAGGAGTGAAGCAACAGCCTGACAATGCCATCTCTAGTAACCAAAATCCCACGTTCGTACTTCTGTACAAGACGCACCCCCTCCCAAATCGCCGCAACATTTATCAGCCCGTCCTCCTAACCCCTTTCGCGATTCGCTTCGCTCATCGCAGGGTGTCGGGGGAGAGAAGCACGCACACCAACATGATCTATGATGCCTGCGAGGAAGCAACCTATCTGATGGCTAGGCAGAAGGCTTCGAAATTTTCGTCGTCATTGGATTCACTGAGAGGACTCCTCACTGTCTTCTACGACGACCTCATGATGATCGGCCCGGCGGCAGTGAAGTACGAGGAAGCCAAGAAGGCTGCCGAAACGGAGCAGCAGAGGCGCTTCGTCGCTTTGGAGAAGATTAAAGCGCAGGGTTCCCAGAAGCAAAGTGCGAGGGGGCCAGTGACCACGATGGCACACTCATTGAAGGTGAGATCGTTCGAGGAGGAGCGAAGCGATGCTCATCTCGAACTCCTTAGGACTCGCTTCGCTCGCGCTCGTCCTATAACTAACAAACTCCTGCTCGTCGCTTCGCTCCTCGCCCCAGTTTTATGCAAAGAGCGGGATGAACTTGTACGGTGGCCTGAACGAAATGGCCTTCTTCTCCTCCCTGACCTTTGGCCGCCTCTCGTTCCAGTACTTTTCGAAGCTTCGCTCTCAGACGAAAAACCAGGCGGCGACGTCAACAGATATTTTTGAAAACCTTTCCAAGGCGAAGAGCAGCCTTGTCTTGGCTTCCAAGCCCCTCGCTTGCCTTTCCTCGGGGCCAACCACCACGCTAAAAGAGGACGACGCGCAAGAAATCGTAGTGGTCAAGGAAATTCTTGCGCTCATTGACGTAGAAAGTCTCGGGGTCGTGCCGTCCTCGGAGCTCCTTTTCTCGAGATACGCCTCGCGATGGTCCGACAGGAATGTAGAAGAGATTCTTAAATTGCTCTCCTTCCAACCATCGTCCTTGACCGACGGTGCAGCGCATGGTAGCGGTTCCAGCTCTAGTTCAACGAGGATGGACCTCCTCAGGAAGTATTCGTCGAAGGAGCTTCTAGAGAGCGAAAAGTTCGTCAAGAGTTTAAAGGAGAACGCGTTGAGGTGCGTCGAGGCGATAAGCTGCCTTACCCAGCAGGTCCAGTTCGACGGTTTCCTGTTCGACGTGGAGAAGACAAGGCTTCACTTTGTCACAAAGTTCGTGGATTTTCTCTCCAACGACGAGCAGATGCACCCGGTCGAACTATACAACTCGTGGGACACGCACGCATGCTTGAAAAGCATCGGTTCCCTTGCAACCAAGGTGGTGGCCGATGTCATCCTTGCCGAGAAGGCTCAGCTGCAGGAACTTGTCAAGGGCCTCACAGGTGATATTGGACAAGGAGCGAAGGACGACTGGCTGGAGTGAAGGACGGCTGGCTGGAGCGAAGAGACCGCTAGTGTTAAATCCTAACATCTCTCTCCCTCGCTTCGCTCCTCGCCCCGCTCGCTCATCGCAGCTTTCTTGACCTACCTCGAGAGCATAAACTGTTTCGTTAATATGCATCGGTTGGCCCTCATCCTCGAGAAGGAGGCGAATGCCAACCGCCAGGATGCTATCGATCTCCTGGACCTTAGGGTGGCGCTCCAGAATTCCATTATCAACGAGGCAAAGAGGAGGAACAAGGAGAAGATGTTCGACTTCAAGAGGCAGCTCGCCGACCTCGGCGAGGAGGGCACCACAACGCAGGTCAAGAAGATGAAGGGTAGGAGCAAGGTGGCCAAGTACGTTTCGGAGCAAATCAAGAAGTTGGCGGTCAAGAGGCTCCAGGGAATAAGGGATCCAAGGGGTCGCGTCAAGTGCCTCGACCTCATTTCCAGTTGGGCCAACCTCGAGTCCTCAACGAGTCAGAGTGAAATGTTACGGATGGAGGCTTTGTTGGAGAAAATTAAGGCGAGACACGCAAAGATCAAATGAAGGGAAAAGTGTGAAACTATTTCGGGCGTTGCGTTAGACCGGGCATGTACGTTTGAGTACATAGCAGTTGTGTGTCCATGTCAGCGTCGTTAGCGTCAGCGTTAGGTAACGGAAGTAGAAAGATTTGGTATTCAAAAATCATTGGCCGCCGCAACTGGCTTTTATTTTTCATCGCAAGTCGTGTCAAAACAAATCGTCTTGCCCTCACTGCTGAGTAACAACCTCCGGCCGCCCATCAAGTTGCAACTTAACCAAACACTGAAATTCTTGTCTGGATTGTGACCCCCTGATGTCGTTGAGATAACGTGCGTTTTTGATGCCCCGTTGAAAAGCTTGCCTTCCCGCGTCCAGCAGCCAAGACGAACCTCCAAAGAATTGTTGCCTGTTTTCTTCAAGTGCGGAATCATTACCACGTTGCTGCTTTCGTCAGCGCAAATCCCTCTGATCCTCCTCGTGTGGCAGAATATTTCGTTGTCGGTGAGCCCTGTATCTGGAACCAGGTACTCAATGACTCCTCCTTTCCCCCCACCCTTCCTAATATCGAAAAGCATTCCACCCCCCAACCTGAACGCTCCAAGAACATACGGGCTGGCATCCCCTCGTCCAACGGAAATAGACTGGATTTCCCCCCTGTTCTTGTCGTGTTTCCGCCTCATCCCGCTAAAGACATTGGTTATGCTGTTGCCCCCCCCCCTTGAATCAACCAAGCTGAGAGATCCGTTGCGGTGACCATAAACGAAGGTATCGTTGGACAACCATTCCACGGTCATTACCGAGCTGCTAAATATGCCGTTTTCGTAAGAGTTCCAACTTTTCTTTGGAACCGACCACATACTTTCCGGCGAATCCCTCTCGTTCGTGAAGATTTTGATTCTCGGCGCACAAGATTTGCCTCCTTCCTCGTTAATGCATGTGCAGGCCTTAAACCCACTGGTACCCTCCCTCTTGAGAGCAAATGCTTCGGTGCGACCATTCTGCGCATAGTTTTCACTCCATCTCATTGGCCGCATATGACTTAGGTTAGTCGTGGGGTCAAAGAGACACCATTCTTCAGTTGCATGTTCGTTGAAATATTCTACGACACCAATTGTGTGGTAGGAAGGCTCGGCATACATGTAATGCCCCCGCGACCAGCAGGTGGAGATATTCTTCCCTACCCTACCGTCGCTAAACTCTTCCTGTTTAAATGACAGAATAGTGGCGCGTTTCCCTTGATCCTCTAAATTTAGCACTCCTATGTTGTCGATGTTGTCATTCCTGCAATGGCGACCTTGACAGACCTGCGTCCAGTTGCTGCTGCGGTCAAGACGCAGGTCTTGGCTCATCTCCATGTTTTCTCTCAACGCAAGGAGCCACCCGTTCAAGGAAATAGTTCTGTGAGGAGCGACGAAGGGTGAGCCTTTAGTTCCACTACTACTATAACCTCGTTTATCCTCACCTGTTCAGTTTGGTTGAGATCCTCCTACGCATTATGCAGTTGATAAGCGATGAGCCCAAGGGGTGATATGCAGTTCTACTGGAGATGATAGTTTCGAATTTGGTTGATTTTCCTGCTCCTTTGATGCTAGTCTTGCCTGAAGTGTAACACGATTCTCCCTCTGACCCCTCTGACCCCTCTGGCCCCACTTTCCTCCTCTTTTCCCTCGAGGCAGCCTCCCTTTGCCTTCGTAATTGTGCCATTATATCGTTGTTGAGCTTTGAATTTGCATCAACCTCTCTCTCCTTCTGTTTTGGTTTCCTCCTCCCACGTCGGCTGCCTCTTGAACTCATTGGTGAGATTAAGGAAAATGTCCTGTGGAAAATGGTTTTTGGGAGCCTCGAAGCAAATTTAGCGGGCAGGACGGACGGGACAGGATGTGACGAGCTGCGCAAACAGCACGATAAACAAAACGCGAAAATATTTGAAACAAACCCTACAAGCTTGGTAACGACGCCCCGCAGACGTCCCAAATTTTTTCGCTGACAACCCAGCCGAATATAATCTTTGGCAGCCACCCTGCGTTGACCCAAATTGCGCCAGCGTTCACTAGCCCGGCGACTCCCACGGACGGTTTGAACAATTTCTGTACGCCGGTGTTCATTTGAAGCCCCCTTGCAAACCCTCCAATCACGAACAGTAGCCTGGGCGCAAAGAACTTGATCCCTATCTTGCTTCCCAAGCTTGCAAGCCAACCCGCAACGCCGCTCCACTCGTTTTGATCGATGACATCTTCGTTCGCTAAGATTGCTCGGGCCGCGTCCCAACTCGTCATTACGAAGAGAACCTTCTGCCAGAAAGGTTTCAATACCCTCTTGTTGGTTTTGCTCTTTGTCGGTGGCGAATCCCTGTTATTTGTCTCCTGGCCCCGCTCCCCATCTTCGTTGTGGTTGGCGGTGCTTCCAACGGAGTCCCGCCCCGGCTTCCCCCCCTCCTCTCTCTCCTCCTCCCCTCCTTCCTCCCCCCCATTCCTCGCCCAGGGTTTTTCGAAGAACACACCATCAAGAACTTCCAATACTCCGGGTATCTTCCTCGTCCTTCCAGCTACACCATTGTCCTTCCCAAGGTTGGTCCTCACCCTATTCAACCCTGCCCGACCAACCTCTACAATTTTTACCCCTCTTTGACGCACAACAAAGCGCCCACCACCGGGTTCATTTATAACCCCGCTTACGAGACCAAAGAGCCAAGCCCAAGATATAAAGAGAATTCCCAGGATCATTGACATTTTCAATCCACCCTGAAATCAAGCAAATCAAAAAAACTGCTCTTGTTTGATGCTTCAGGCGGCCCTAGACAATTATGCTGAAGAGGAGCCCTCGCCACCTCCCTCAAATTGGGCCTTGAAGTTTGGTAGCAAGTCCAAAGACGTCCCAAAGACTGTTAAAACTGCAGTGGTTTCGCCTGAGCCGATCAGTAATAGGTCCTCTCGATCCAAGAAGAAGCCTTCCTCGCGGTCATGCAAGTCTTCTGTTCCCTCTTTGTCCCGAACTTCTAAAAGTGGGTCCTTTGATCCGCTTTCCTCCCTCCTTACAACCCAGAACCTTACGTCCTCAGTCGATCGGCCTCCTCTCCAGAAGAGTTTAAAATGTGGTCATCCCCCGCTCCAACCGCCCCAGTGCCCACCGTCCTCCTCCCCTTCTTTCCAGCTTTCAGCCAGCGGCGTTGATCTGAGGCGTTGGATCCAGGAGGTTCAACAGAGGGCAGATGAGGTGAGACTGGAAACTCTTGAAACTCTTGAATCTCTCTTGAGACTCTGACCGTGACCAAAGCCTTCGCGCGCTAATTCTGTGTCCCTCTATCCTTTATTCCTTCCTCTAACCCACGTTTTGGCTCCGCTGCTTGCTTCATTCGTCTAAATCAGGATGCAAGGAAGACCGACCCGTTCGGAATCGCAGATAGGCGGTGGTCCTCTCCTTCATCATCGTCAAAGTCGAAGTCGGAGTCAAGGCCTCTCCCGAGCGTTCCGTTTGACGTCGAAAAAGAGGCCTCCAAGGTCATGTCTTCTCTACCCAATGCCGAAGAAAGGAAGAAGAACAAGAAGAAAACGAAGGACCACCCCGACGAGAAGAAGAGCAACAAGGGAAGTGGGAAAGGATGGCGGAGAGAAAAGCAGAAGGAGAACTATCCCAGTGGTGGTAACCCCCCTCCCGGGGCCGTTGTTGTCTCACCCCCTGAATCCCCAGCCTCGGACGTTGACCAATCCCTCCAAGAGACAAGGATCATTCTTGACGCATACTCCAAAGTCGAAAAGGAGGCCGAGAAGGTTAGGGTCACCAAGGTGAGAACGGATTTGCCTTTAGCTTTAACCGACCTGTCTTTCCTCCGCCCGAACCCATCCAGCTGTGCTAACCTGCGCCCACCTTCGCCCCTCCTCCATCAGTTTGGAAAGGTTGGTGCGGAAGAGTTCATATCCAAGGTTAGAAGGAGGCAGCAAGAGAACAATATATCGCCTGCTGGTCCCCGTCGAGAAAAGGCAGAATCATCCGTCCCCGCGGCCGCCCCTCAACCCCTACCTCCACCCCCTGTTCCCGAGGCCTTTCCTGAAAAACCGAAGCGCATCATCTCCAAGACCAAGTCGAGGAAGGGCAAAATTGAAGCCATGAAGGCGGTTGCTGAGCTTGCCCGGGCGCACGAAACTGCAATCAAGATTGCCCACCAGCGATCCAGGAGAAGAGTTTTGAAGAAGTGCTTCTTGCACTTTGCCCTCTTCATAATGATGGAGGCTCAGCGCGTTTCCAACATGAAGAGCGCTCTAGACACTTCAAAGAGCACCAGGGTGAGGACGAACGTGCTACGTCGTTGGCGGGCTTTCGCCCTTCTCGTAAAAACCAAGCTGGAGAAGTTTGTAAGAGTCAGGAGGCTCAAAATGTGCAGAGGTGTTTTCAGCACTTGGGTCGCCGTGACGAAGGATAATAGACTTATCCTTGACGGCTTCTACCGTGAGGCGGAATGGAGGATGAAGGGAAGATATTTTTCAAGCATGGTCAAGTTCGCAAGGAATGCCACGGCGAAAAGGTGAGTTTCTGGCCCCGTCTACTTCAGTAGCGCCCGTCCCCGCAAGTACCCCACCGCCAACTCGAACTGACGTATTATCTCCAACGCTCCCTCGCCCTCCACGCATCTCCAGGGAAGAGGCCGCTATGGAGCTACAACGCATCCAAGTGTCTGCCAAGAACAAGAAGGCCAAACGCTGGTGGAGGTCCAATGTGCTGTCCAGAGTTTTCGTCGTCTGGACCATGCACGCGAAGGCGGAAAGGGAGCGCAAGCAAGTGGCAACCTGTCACGAAAGGAGGAGGGGAAGGGTCAAGGATTTATTTGAGAGGGTCAAGAACGTTGAGGTGGTTGCAGAGAAGGAATCGGGAGAGAAGAGAGGGGAGGAGATGGCCGCTGGGATTGACGGGGGGGATGACGTCGAGTCGGTCCTTTCAAAACTCCTTGAGGGAGGCGGTGCAAAGGACAGGAGGGTTGCAGCCTTGAGAAACTTGCTTGACAAATGCATCCAGGAAAGTGATAGAGGTGGACAAGAAGATATGGTGGTGGAGGAGGAGGAAGGGGGCGAACGCAGTGATGGCAATGGTAATTGCAACGGCAACGGCAACGACAGTTGTCGTGCTCATGGAAGAAGTGGCCTCGCGGTTGATGGTAGACGCCACGGTGTCGTACTGCAACTCCCGAGGAACGTCGTCAGAGAGAACAAGTGTAACTCAGATGCGGCATCGACTCTGACCAGGTCAACTGCAGTTCCAAAGTCAGTCGCGAGCATGTTTTCGAGGCACGAGGAGCGGGCGAAGAGGAGGGCTGCCCTCAACGCCAGGTACGCTATTCTCAACAACGAGAAAGACAAGAGGAAGATGGAGCTAGAGAGTAAGAGAAGGTTCGAGGATGCCAAGAAGGAGTCGGCAAAGAGGACGGCGCTCGTGGAGCAGAAGAGGCAGGAGGAACTCGCCCTCCTTAGAAAGAAGGAAGAGCTCGAGAGGAGAAAGGAAATGTGGAAATTGGCTTGCATGCACCACATGATGGGCCTCCTCGGCGGGGTGGTGATGAAGCGCTGGAAGGCCAAGATTGGGGAGCTCCGGCTGAAGGAGAAGAAGGTGAGGCGGAGTGAGGAGCGAAGGATAGGAAAGGCGAAAGGACGACCGTATACTACTACAGCACAATAACTAACAGCCTTCTGCTCGTCGCTTCGCTCATCACAGGCTGTCATTTTCCGCTCTGACTGTGTCCTATCGAGGTTCTGGAAGCTCCTGGTTGAGTACGTAGAGGTGAGGAAGGATCTCCGAAGGAACCTCGAGGCTCGGGCCGCGAGGAAGGCGGACGAGTACTTCTTCGACGCGCTCTGCTGGAAGGTTTTCTCCGCTTGGGCCGGGCACATGAAGACCTTGAGGGCAAAGTTCAGGGCCGTGAGGAGCCAGAATATCTACAGGAGGAGGATCAAGGCTTTCGAGCGTTGGCGCATCGCCCTTGACGGCGAGAGACTGATATGGTGGGAGATCGAAAAGCACGCCCAGATCAAGGGCAGGGTCGTCAACCTAAGGTACCTCTTCAAAGCCCTCAGGCAGGGTGTCAAGGAGGCCAAGCACAGGAGGAAAGAGGACGAAAAGGTGGCCAAGAAAATGCTCGAGGTGAAGGGCTGGCTGGGAAGATAGTAGGAAGGGTTATTCTTGCTTTGCAATCAACTTTTCTAATTTATTATGCACGACGAAGATTTTTACCCCTTAATTGATCGCCACGACCGCTTCTCCCATTAGCACGACGACAGCCACTTTGCCATCGTATTAATTCTCATCCCTCAATCTAATTTTTATACTTCTCCATCTTTCCGGTTTTTCATTCATTATCAAGACAGTAACGATGATTTGGGAAGAGAGTTAACTCAACTCATCCTTTCATTCCTATCTGGTCCACATTAAACATTTCTCGATAATAGTGTGCGTGCCGTTGTATATAAGACCTCAATCTAGGACGTCAAACGCCACAAAACTCTAAGATCATCTGGTGAGAGAAGGGAATAGACAAATATCCGGCTCTGGCTCGGCTGTTGCCTCCTTCTCCCCTTTTTGCTTGGGCTATCCTCGTAATCGCTTAAATATTCCTTTCTTGTCGTGGTTTTCCTCCTCAATTCGCCACTTGACCGTTTAAAAGCGCGATGGGCTTCTCAGATGAAGGAGGTAAACCATGCAAGGCTGGGGAACGGTGTCTGATCGACCTCACTCAACCAATCTTTGGGGACTCAGAAACTACGACTGGGGGGGGCACATGTTATGACGTCCACAACACAATGTCACACCTATTATGGGGGGCAGATTGGGACGATCCCGAGCTCCTGCCAGATGGCCCCAAGGCTGTTTGGGATCCCATTTTCACCACCAACGACCCAATCACCAACAATGACCGCGAACCGTGGCTTCCCAAGATGGACAACTGCGCCAAGGAAGACGCATACGGGATGTGTCTTATGAAGGCCGAGTCGATTTGCAACGTTACCTTTATTGAGGGTTTCAACAAGGTGAGAGGGAGCGACGGCTGGAGCGAAGCAACAGCAAAAGCATTATACCGCCTTCCTACATAACTAACGGCTCTTCCCATGGTTGCTTCGCTCACTTCCTTCCACTCGTCGCCTCACTCATCGTAGTACGAGAACCCTCAACAAATAAGCAACGGCCTGACTATGCTCCTTATTATATTATTTTTCGTCATCTCGATTCTGTATGCCGCGTACATAGAAAAGGTGCACAGAGACCGAGTTTTAGCAAGGCAAAGGAAGCAGATGGAGGAATCCATTTCCTTCAAGGCAACTTCGTCTTCCAAGGTCGCCCCAGAGAGCGGCATAATGAGACGCTCCGAGAACAAGGACGAGAAGTTCTTCGAAATGCTCGCGACCGATTCGGGGGGCAGGCAGTACGGGACGCTGAGGTGGTGGGATTGCAACTTCATGGAGCAAGAGATGGAGGACGCTTACAGAAAGGTGAGATTTTTTCAGGGACTGACGCCAAGCTGCCCACTATCCCTATGATCCTTTCTGTTTTTTTGCAGTCGCCCTCACACACACAACCTTCGCTCCACCGCTCCGCCCGCAGGCGCTCCACCTCAACAAACTCCTCGAGCTCCGCTACCTCGTCTGCGGAGGCCTTTTTTTGGTCTTTGCGTACCAATTCACTCTTTATAGCTCTCGCACCACTATCCGGTGGGACCTCCGCGTTCTTCTCGCCATATATTGTGTCTTCATCATCCCTTTCACCTTCAAGAAGAACTTCGAAAAGTTCCAAGCCTTTTCGGAGGTGATGTTTTCCAACATCATGATCATCGTTTCGCTGATATTCCTCCTCATCGCGTACCTGGACAAATTCGCTGGGGCTCCCACTGATTCCTTCCTCCTAATGTCCCTTGTTTTCCTCTTCATGCTCGTGATCATGTTTGTCACTGGTACGGTCTGGTTCAGGAAAATGCTCATCAATGGCGCCGTGTCCATTTTCTACTCCATCATTGCTTTTATCAGCATCTATGAGTGTGTTGGCCACGATCAGCTCCTCAACGGCAGCATTGATGACCCTGACGGGATGCAGGTTGTTTCTGAGAACGCTTACCCCATCATCCAGATCATCCCCGACTACGACGCCTTCAAATACAACATGAGCTGCTCAAGCAAGGTCGAGAACTTTACTTTTTTGAAGCAGGTCTTCTTCGTCTTCGTCGTTTGGATGGCGACGTCCTACACTGGGTACTTCTCGGAGAAGGACAGGCGCGTTGAGTTTGGGAAGAAGTGGGGCCTCGTGAAAAACAAGATCGACACCGACAAGAAGCTCAAGCAGCTCCAGGACAGGCACGCGAACCAGAGCAAGGAGAGGGAGAGCCTCTTTGGTGAGATTCGTGAAGTCAAGTTCAAGAGCCCCATGATGAAGATCACTTCTACTCTCGACCGCATCAAGCTAGCCATTGGGGATGACTCGATGATAGTCGAAGCGATCCAAACCATCGAGGATACGTTGAAAAACAACTACAACTTGAACAAGATCGACATCCAAAAACAGGATTTGAATGAGAAGGATAAGGAGTTTGCGCAGTTCGTTCTGTCCACAGGTGGTAGGGTCCAAAACAATAGGGACAGAGTCAGGAGCGTGCCGCACCTCCTCGGCGGGGGGGTCGACTCCGACAAGCTGAACGAGAACAGGTTGATCACCATCGTAGGTCTTCCTGAGGGAGCGACCATGGTTGCCAAGGCCTTTGCCCCGATCCTGGATTACCTCTCAAAGTTCGAGGACTGGAGCTTCGACATGTTTTTTTTCAACGAGCTCACTAACAAGCACCCCATGTACTTCATATTCATGAAGCACATGGATAGATTCTACGAGAACTACAATTTTGAGCTGGAGAGCATGAAGGCTTTTGCCCTCTACGTCGAGGAGAACTACTGCTTCGATCCAGAGATTCCGAACGCGTACCACACGAACCTCCACGGCGCCGATGTCCTCCAGACTGTTGGGTGCATCTTGAAGACGGAATTTGTCAACGAGAAGCTCGGAGGGTTGGACAAGATCACTTTGCTCGTAGCCAGTATGATGCACGACTACAGGCACAAGGGAGTTAACAACGCTTACCTGGTCAACCACGGGGACTTGCTCGCGCTCCTGCACAATGACTCCAGCGTGCTCGAGAGGTTCCACGCCAGTGAGACGTTCCTGCTCCTCAAGGGAGCCAAGGCAGCAGGTGGCGGAGACGACATGAACTTCTTGAAGGGGCTGAGCGTTGAGGATTTCAAGCAGTTCAGGAGCGTCAGCATCGATTTGATTCTGGCCACGGACTTGAGCCAGGGTTACAACTACATTAACAAGTTTAGCGCTTACGAGAAAAAGGGGAAGTCAGATTGGGGAAATAAACCCGAGGACATCCTCATTCTGATGCAGATGGCCCTGAAGGTGGCAGACGTATCCCACCCGTCGAAGAGTCTCGACCAGCACAAGTGTTGGACCGTCATGATTACCAACGAGTTCTTTGACCAAGGAGACCTTGAGAAGAAGCTGGGGATGGCAGTCTCTCCGCTCTGTGACAGGGTCAAGAACAACGACATTCCGAAGAGTCAAACGGGATTCATCGACTTCGTCGTTAGTCCTACCATCAAGAACACAGCCCAGATGCTCGGGCTCAAGGAGGCCCTGAGCAACCTGAAGGCGAATTACAAATATTGGTCTGAGCTACACAAGGTCCATACGACCAACAAGACCATAACAGAGAGCCTACCACAGCTCAAGGGGGAAGTTGAAAAAATTACCGCGGGGTGGGAAGAGGAAATAGTGGGGCTGGCAAAGGGGACTTTAGCTGCACCCGTTGCCAAAGTTGTTTCATAGTATTGTCCATATTTAGGAAACTTAGGAGCAAAAGTAAATTGATGATAAATGTAAAAATACGCATTATCAAAAGGAAGGGTTATTTTTATTGCGCGCTAGTGTGAGGGAAGGTGGATGCGGTAGGATGGAATAGGGAAGGATTGCATTGTTGTGGTTCATACTTATTTCTGCGACAACGAGAGGAGCGGAGCGACGAGCAGAACGGTTGTCAGGTAGGTGAATAGGTCATCGCTTCGCTCCTAACCTCCAACCTTAGCCATTCTCACCTCCCAGAACTTGAACCCAAAGTAGTAAAAGGTGGCAAGGAAGGGAGCAACAAAGCCTCCGCCCCAAAACCAGAAGTTAAAGTTGTCCTACGGGGGAGGGGGGGAGGGGGGGAGAGGCGGGGGGGGGGGGTC
>Ga0115006_10001045_pt1 | contig 16593 bp, 11 predicted proteins | sample ArcOceMetagenome_3_FD_88943 | JGI IMG/M metagenome (GOLD analysis project Ga0115006, IMG submission 88943) | Marine eukaryotic phytoplankton communities from Arctic Ocean - Arctic Ocean- Svalbard ARC20M Metagenome | ecosystem: Environmental > Aquatic > Marine > Oceanic | place: Arctic Ocean...
ACTACTAGCTAGTATGCGTGGCTTCGAGACGATGCTATCTATCGGTATAAAGATGTGACGAAGGCTCGCCTTGTTGCTGTCCCCGGCGTGTCTCAAGACAATCCCACCAATTCGAGCACTTCAAGCGTGTCTCAAATATGATTTTGGACACAACTCAACTCCAGCTCGATAGAAGGACATACTAATCATCCTCACCATGAACGATCCCATTGCTGGTAACGTCGTCTCTGCTAAGTCTGCTAAGCAGACTACCTACAAGCACCCGAGCGGCGCTGGCAATGTATCTTCTCCCTCATTCAAGTCATCATCTTGCCCAGCGCCACCGGCGACCATCGTAGCAGCAACCCCTGCTCCTTCCCGACTCATCTCCACCGCCTCCACCCCCAAAGCCAAAGACCAAAGGACCACTATTCTATCAGCGGTTACTACCAAGCTAACATCGCTCACACGGGCATGTCTCCGCACGGCGATCGTCCTGGCCACTCACCTGCACAGTCACGGTGCCACCCCGCTCCACGTCGCGGCCATCCGGGGCATATCCGATGAGTGGCTCGGCCGATTGCTTCGGGCGCATCGATCGGCGGCATCAGTCCAGGATCGGCCCAGATCGTTGACTCCTCTGCACGTAGCGCTCCGTTATCGTCACACAACCACCACGGCCGTCCAACTGTTGGTTCGGGCTCAACCGTCCTGTCTCGGTATTGGCTGCCGGAAGGGCCATCTGCCCATCCACGTTGCCGCGCAGTACTCCACGTCCGTCGAAATCGTTTGCTACCTCCTCACGTCGCTACCAGAGAGCGCTCGATCAATCACCAGTGATGTCGGGGACACTCCACTGCACCTCGCGGCTCGTGCCGACAATGATCGAGGCGATGAGATTGTCCTGACTCTGGTCGACTGGGCACCGGATCTTGCATTGAAACGGAATCGTATCGGCGAGACTCCATTCTCCATAGTATGTGGTCTATGGGATGCCTTTGTATCATCGTCGGTGTGGAGGGATAAGTCCCGGAAAATGATTTTGAGCGGCGATGCTGGCATTGTGATGGAATCGTCGGGTCTATTGAAGCGCCTTTGGAACAAAATGTCCTACCTTGCCAAGGCGAGATATTGCATCATTTCCAATAATACTGTTTCACAAACCGCCCTGATAAGTGATGGCCATCTCTTGCACGCAGCGGTGGGTTCATCGTGCCCGTCCAGCTTCGTAGAGCTCGTGCTGCTCTTACACCCACGTCAGATTGATGAGGTCGATCGAACTGGGAGACACCCACTGGCTATTGCGGCGGCAACGAATTTTCGCAGCGATGCCGAAGGATTGAACATCATCGATAATATTCTCAGCGCTCATCCCGAATCGGCCGCGATGCGAGACAGCAACGATAATTATCCATTGCATCTGGCGTTACAAAGCAAGAAGACCTGGGACTTTGGTGTTCGCAGTATATTTGAAGCATTTCCACATGCAATCGAAAAAGTAGACGCATCATCAGGCCTGCCGTTGTTCGTTTACGCAGCAGCTGCAGACGCTTCAGTACGGAACGAGAATGCAGCCTATGAACTAGATGTAAAGAGCGAGAATTTTAACGCTGGGCGCCGCATCTTCAGTGCTCGCCGAGGGAAGATCATCGCACGGAATGATTCCTTCGAAGAATATATGCAGGGTGCATCATTGCAAAGACTACTGTCAAGAAATTCTTCCCTCAAAAGCTGGGAAAGTGATCTCGAATCAGATGAAGCCGGTACTAGTTCTGATTCGGAAGCAGAGATGGAGGAAGAACGAGATCCAACTGAGAGTCATCGGCAAGATATTTGCAGGGAGTCAAGGGATGCGCAGGCCAGCCAGGTTGAAACCATGTATCGCTTGATACGTGGCAGTCCCTCTGTACTGCGCACAAAACTTACAAGCGGACTGCAGTCATACCAGTCCAAGTGACGCCTGCTATTATTCATATCCAATTAATCGACGGTGAAAAAAATGTACATGTAACCGCCTCTGAATTTACAACGAACACTGTCAACCAGGAATTCCTAGTAACTACGTAGCATATATGAGTGTAACTGCTGCATCACAAAGACTTTTGCTTTCCATTGGTGTGGTGCTGCTTTTGCAATTGCTCTTCGCCCTTCTTATGTTCTGACAAATCGTGCGCTTCACCCTTGGATACGAGAAGCCATCCCATGCGAATAAACATGGTGAACCAAACAAGGTGGAGAATAATGATAACGCCAATCAGACCGAAGAAGAATGGTCGGTATGCGTAGTAATAGATAGGGTCAAGACCTCCGACGGACACGAGGATGTAGGATTCCCAAAGCACGGCTCGGTAAATAACAAAGGGCAGAATGATGAGGCGAGTTACCAACCAAACCAACACCATCGAAACAAAGCAAACAATAGTTGTCGTCTTCCATTTCACGAAGTTGGCGAGCTTGGATAGGTCGACTGGAACATCTGAAATATCATGGACGAGGAACACCATCGATCCGATTCGAGTGAATCGCCAATGCGAGCTCCCAATGATAAGCAAGTTTGTAACTATGTGATGCACAAACATTTCCCGAAAGTCCCCTCGACATGTTTTGCTCCACCCAATGCAAATAGGTGATTGAATATTCTTCTTTCCCTCCTTGGTTGTGCTAATTGGACTCTGCAATCGAACGTCAAAGCTCAATCGCAAAAGTTCAATAAGTGCTTCGATATTGTATGCGCTCTGGACGAGATAGTACCAGGTCATACCCGGATCGATCGGTTGCTCATTGGGATGCCCAAAGAACAAGGTCTTGGTCCCTCCTCGGGAAGGATCCCACCAGGGCTTGTCCCAGAAGTAACACACGCCGTAAATGCTAACCGATGAATGATACAGCAACCGGAACACGTATTCACCAAACTTGACAATGCGTATCTCGTTCTTCTTCTCCCATTCCAACCCATGCGACGCCCGACCAAAACGTCGGCCAATAGAACTAAACCACGGCAGGAGCACCGACTTTACCAGCCGAAAGAGAAGAACCAGAACGACCAAGACGGCGGCTGATGTTGAACAGGTAAGCTCTCCAAGCACCGTGGACGTCGTCTTGAAGGCAAAGTCGTACATGCTGCCCAAGGTCGGCACTGCTGCGGCATTGCCCTCGGTTTGCTCGAGATACTTATCGTACCGAAGCAAGGGGGTGAATGTTTCCTCGACAACATCCCCAAGCCTATAGGAGAGCGGACCACCCTCCTCGGCAAGCCCAAACGGCACGTACTGCCTCCATTCGGCACCGAACGTGGTCACATCGATGATTTTGGAGAGAGACAGCGCCATGCCCGATGGGTAAACCTCATCCTCGGGCCGCATTGACCCGAATGGATTGATCATGTTTACCTTCTGTACGCACTACAGAGCGAACGAGGGGAACCCAACCGGACTGGTACCGGCAAGCAATGACGAAGAGTACACGTAGAGTGACGAAGAATGAGCATTGCAGCAGCTTAGATGAGGCACTACAGCATAATATTAGTGCCTGACTGTAAACGTTGGATGTTGGCATGTTGGCATTGTGGCATTGTTGGTATCCAAGCCCGTGTCAGCCGGGGTAGCGGCAGCAGCAGCAGCAGCGGCGGCACCGACAGCGGCAGGAGCTGGTGGACCTACTAAACGGAGGCGCGGGGCAGCAGGGGCCATCCCGGAGGTGAGCCACTTGCGTTGTTGAAAAGTTGATCATACCAAGATACCAACACACGCCCGCTGTAAAATGAGCTCGAACAACAACAAAAAGAAGAAGAAGAAAGGCAAGCAAAATCCAGGTTCAGTAGGAGGAGGCATGTCGTCTGCCGAGCGGAAAAAAAGGTTTTCTCAATATCAACATCTTTCCAATCAAGCCGTTCAACAGTTCCACACCAGGAACCATCGAGCTTCTGCCACCTCGTATCGGGAGGCGATCGAAGCGCTGGGCCATATCGACCCGTACGAAGACAATAGGTGGCAAATTTTCACTGGCTACACGTCGATTTTGAGGGAACGTTATTTCATTCCGGATAAGTCAGACGTTAACTTCCTGGCAGCCATGTCGCGCGATGAATCTGAGCTTCGCTTGTTTCGGTCGGAAGCGGCGTACACCGTCGGCCTTCTCAGATGGGATGCTGGCGAGCGGCAAGAGGCAGCTGAATACTATCGCGATGCTATCCTCATTGGAGAGAAATGCAAAGCTGAGGAGATGCGCAAGATGTTCATGGCAGGCAAAATCTCTGCGGACGGCCAGAGAGTGCTTGGACTCGAAATGCGCCCTGTCCGTGACCTGATTTCCGATTCCATCGAAACCGCAAGAGGGAATTTGGCCGTCTTGGAGTCTCCTAAATCACAGGTTTTGCCGGCACACCTCAAAAGTCGCATTCGGTCTGACGGATCTGAAATGCCACCTTCGATTCGATCCTCGAAAATGCTCACCTCCGGAAGCCCAACCATCACCGAGGAGCAATTCAATCGACTCATTTCGGTTGGAGGAGACCGATGTGATTTCTGTCAAAAAACACCGAAGGAGGTCGAAGTAGACCATCTGATGAAATGCTCAAAATGCAAGAAGGCATTCTACTGCTCGAAAGAATGTGCAACTGAGCAATGGAGAGCAGGGCACAAGAAGGCATGTCGTGGGCCCGGAGAATACCAAGCGGGCGACTTCGTTCGACTCCGAGGATTGGTCAGCACTCCCACACTGAATGGATCCATTGTTCGGTTGGCAGGGCGTGCTCCTCAGCCTGGGAGGTGGACCGTAATGCCTGATGGCAACAGTGCCATTCGCAACACGATTTCAGTAGCCGAAGAAAAACTTGAGCAGCTTCGGCCTTTACTATAGCTTTGTACGTAGCACGACGACGCACACAACGAACGACAACCAGTTTTGGGTGCGATGTCTACGTAGTTTGCGGAGCGAATCGAGGAACGGTAGATCTAGTCAACCGGTAAAACAAGTACCGTTAGATCTAGCTACCGGTAGTAGACAATATTGGCTAGTCCCCTACGAAATTCCTACATCTTGCATAGATCTACCGTACTATTCTTTCGTTTCATGGCTCTTCTTCACAGACCGTCGAAGATATCATTGACAGCATTCCGCTTGCTCTTTTTCTTTTTATCCTTCTTGACCTTCTTCACTTTTTTCGACTTCTTTTTATCTTTCCTCGCTTCTTCAGGAATTTCAGACCCCTGTTCATCGTCGCCAAGACCTCCGAATATATCATCAATCGACGATGCTGTCGTCGTCGGCCGCTGCAGCAACTTTTCCTTCTTACATTTCTTCTTCTTCGGATTATCTTCGCTCCCATTATCACCACCACCACCAATACCAGATTTTGGCCGCGACTTTTCCTTCATCATTTGCAATATCTGTTCATTGGCATCAAGTGTATTCGTAGCAGATACCATTCCTTTCCTCTTCTTTTGCTGCTTGGTAGTACTTTCGCCGCCGGCCGATAATAAATCATCATTCTGTCCAATATCAACACTCTCGCCGAGATCATTGGCACCTTCTCCAGGAGCTTCTTTCTGTGCATTTATATCTGAACCCTCGCCATCTTCATTGTCTTCATTGTCATCATCAAATCCATCTGTCTTTGCAATAGTATTTTTATCCAGCATCTTGGAAGCACTGCTTGTGCTCATATCACTCATTCCTCGTCGAAGGGTACCCTGTCGTCGCCTCTCTTGCTGTTCCTTTTCGTGTTCTTGCGGGTCGATCTCGACGAAGTTATCCATTAGCTTGCTGGTCCAGTCGCCCCAATCAGTATCTTTACCAAGGTCATTGTTCTGACGAATCTTTTTCAGCAAACGCTTGAGCCGAAACAAATCCAACTTGTCATGCCACAATTCGCCTTCGATTGCATTCGTACCATCTGCCTCGAGCACATTATCGATGACAGTTAGGATTCGACCTAAATCGACGCATCCCTCTCTGCCCATTCGCATCAGCAGGGCTCGTATCCGACTGATCGCGGCAAGAGCGACGGTGCAAAAGGGAACGAAATACCCCCGACTCAGTTCCGTGTAAAGCCCTTCGGCAGCGTACAGTATTCGAGACAGCACTTCGGGCAAATGATGCGTGAGCTTACGCGACAGGCCAATCGTTTGAGAGACAAGGAGAGACGTTTCGTCGTTGTCGTTGCTGCGCGCCACTCCGCCATCATCTCTTTGACTGCCCTCGCGCTTTCTTGTGCTGGAAGCTGTTGTGGTCCACTTATCTTCGACACCTCTGGCCCTCTTCCGACGATCGCGATCGGCCATACTTTGGATCCATTCCACCTCGGTCCGAATCGGAGAAACTAACCCTTCGTAAAAGGAGGCATTGGCGTCGTGCAATCCATACCGTTCGAGGGACCGGATCATCATTTGCAGTCGACGGTAGTACCTCGCTCGATGATGCGCCGCAGAGTTGCGACGCAGGAGAAGCGTCAACACCTGCAAGTCCAGGGAAAGGGCCTCGGTGATTGCCGACGGCGGCGCTGCCTGCTGCTGATTTGCTGTTGAAGCAGACATGACAAGAGCTAACTACTACGCAGTACGGGGTACAACCCCCCACACCCCTTGCACCTTCGTCGATCTCTGTGCTCTCTGCCTCTGCCTGCTCTCTGCTCTGCTCATTTCATTTTTCCTTTTGTTCTTGCATGTCCGTCCCACTCCCCCGTTCCGTCTGTCCGTCACAGCACATGGTTTGGGAGTGGAAAGCAACAGAAATCTCAGCCTCACGTTTTTGTCAGCTTCTGATAGGGTTAGCATCATTTTTAGGGTTACGAAAACGCGCCGAAAACGCGCCAGCACCGCCGTAGCCGTGCAGACACAACAAGTAAAATATCAATTTCGCAACACGTCATTTTCTGAAACAGGAGGAGAAATCGAAAGGGTTCTTCAAGACCAGTCCCGCCGTCGTCCGTATCCGTTGGTAGGGTCTGTAGAACCCCGTACGGGCCGGCACCGGAAACATGGCCGACTCGAGCGACGACGAGTTCGGCGCGTACGACGCCGCCGAGGGGTCCAGATATCCCGTCCACGATTGCGTCGAGCTCGAGGATGCCGAAAGTCTGCGGGTAAGTTCCGGGGTGCGGCTGTGGCGGCCGGGAGGAGGGGGGGCATCGGCGGCCTCCATCGGAGGTGCAGGTTGAGCGGATGGTGCTGCCAAAGGGCCTTATTTTGAGAGAAACAGGCCCTTTCTCGTATTGACACGTCATGTTTTCATGATTTCTCACCAACCGACCTCTCTATCCAACTTTCACCTCCTTTCCCCATCAACTTTCACATCCTATATTGACATTTCGCACCATAAATGATTCCTTCACCGCCTGCATATGCAACGAACAGCGCCTCATATTCGTGAGACAGGACGATTCCGATGATAGCGACTCTGATGATTCTTCATCGTCATCTTCCGATTCTTCCTCCGATGACAACGATTCTCATGCTGCCGCTCATGCAGCTGCGATTGGCCATTCTCCCGAGCTGGCGAGACCCCCGGCTGCTAATGCTGCAGCTCCTGGTACCGCTACAACTGCTGGAGAGCCGTCGGGGGGAGGTGATGGCTCTACCAAAATGGACATTGATACATCGGCAGTGAAGAAGGAGGAAGCGGAGAAGAAGCAAAAGAAGAAGAAGGGTCCGAAACCGCCCAAGGAGCCGGAATACTACTGCCCTCACAATCTGGACGAGCGCGACTTTGACGAGAACACGCCGATCCATGTTGCCATTCATGCCTGCAAGCTCGATCAAATCAAGCTTCTACTCAAGGCTGGGGCGGTCCACCACAAGAAGTGCGATGGCAGCTACCCCGTCCACGTGGCCGTCAGCATGGGCGCGATTCACAGGCACGACGCCTTTGCCTACGACTGCCTCAAGGTCCTTCAGGAGCACGGGGCCGATCTCAGCATCCGCGACGATTCGCTCCACACGCCGTTGTACTTGGCATGCGCCGCCAACCTTCCCAGCGTACTGGGGCTCATCTTGGCCGACGAGGCGGGGATACAAACGCTCAATCTGCGAGCGGACCGAGTCGGAGGAAGAGCCCTGCACGCGGCTGCCAAGTTCGATCGGGCCACAGCCGGGCATGCCGCCCCCGGTGCACCTCATGCGTCTGTCGCCGGCACACCGAATCATCACCGTCATCACGAACATCACCATCATGCTCAGCGCCTCTCCGTCGGTGGCAAGACTATGGCGGTCTCTCCACCCGCACCCGCGGCCAATGCAGCAGCTGCAGCAGGCGCCGATGACGGTGGCGATAACGAGCAGCCAGCAGTAGTGAGCACCACATCCATCATTACGCAAATGCTCCTGTCGACCGAAGGTATTGAAGTTGATCCTCCCAACAACTACGGTCGTACTCCTCTTCACGTTGCCTGCTTTTACGGCAACTGGCCCGTCGTTCGCCTCCTTCTTCAGCACGGTGCCGCCACCCTTGCCCTGGACAAGCGTGGTTACACCCCGGGGAAGATTGCCCATAAGCGTGGCATGGTCATTCCCAACGACCTCACGCAAGCTTTGAGCCCGACGGGCCCACCAGGATCGGCCATGCACTCGCCCACCCGTGATTTGATAATGGATCCTGACAACAATACCCTCCTCATGTGCCACGAGCTTTGCAGCCGCCATATGAGCTGTCCTCCCATTGATCGGTCCGGCGGGCCCGGGTCCGACCCTCCTCCCGAGAACATCCGTCGGCTTCGCGTCCTTCTGAACGAGGAAGCTGGAATCCTGCGATCGGCAGAGTTTGGTAGACTCACTTGGGAGTCTGAGGCAAGACGAGCCTCCATCGCCGACGTCCTCAAGGTTCACGAGTACAACTACGTCGAGGGTATCAGCCAAGCCTGCGCTCAGCTGCCCGACCATCCATCGGCCATTGCCAATCTTGACGCCGATACGGCCATTTCGCGTTGGAGCTTCGAAGCTGCCATGAGGGCTGCCGGCAGTGTCTGCGAGGCCATCGACAAGGTCATGTCCGGAGACTTCCGGAACGCCTTCTGCGCCGTTCGGCCTCCAGGACACCACGCCGGACCGCGAGGTATCGTCACCTGCCCCAACGATCCCGATGGATCTCACGGCTTCTGTTTGCTCAACAACGTGGCCATCGGTGCCGCCTATGCGAGGAGTATGTACCGCAACGACGGCATCCAACGTGTTGCCATCATCGACTTCGATGTTCACCACGGAAACGGTACGGAAGAGATTGTGAGGCAGCTAGTCCCCAACACTGAGCGGGCTGCCATCAGAACCCCCTTTGCAGTCGGTGCACTTCATATTCCCAGGTACAAGCCGTGGTTGAACGAGGATGACGTCCATGATGTTTTCTTCTCCAGTACTCACGGCTACGGCCCCCGTGACATCCGCTTCTCCGATCAACAGGGTGGATGGTTCTACCCCGCGTCGGGCAAGTCGCGAACCACTGATGCCATTAATTCTCCGTCTAGCATCGAGAATCCGAGCCTCACTGACTTCCTCCTCTCCCAAACCTGGACTCGCATGGGAGATGATTCTCGTAGCAACTGCTGCAAAATCATTAACGTTGGATTGGACCTTCCGAGACCTTCGGACGTGCCAGGCATGCAGCGCGTAGAGTTCCGCGATTCGTACAGGAAGAACATTCTCCCTCATTTGCTCGACTTCGATCCTGATCTCATCTTCATCAGTGCTGGCTTTGACGCGCACAAGAAGGATACCATGAACTTTGGCTACGTCGGGATGGTCGAAGATGACTACGAATGGGTCACTGAGCAGCTTGTCAAGGTTGCCAATACTTGCTGCAACGGGCGGATCGTATCGGTCCTCGAGGGCGGGTATAAGATCCACGGCGGCATCGTTTCTCCCTTTGCTCGCAGCGTCGCTCATCACGTCCGATCCCTCGTCGATGGAGGCAGCAGCCGGGAGCTGTACGACCAGCAGGACGAAGACTGGGAGAGCCAATTCGAGCGCCACATGGTGGAAGAGAAGGAGAGGAAGAGGCAGCTCAAGATGGAACGGTTCAGCCGTCCCCCCGTCGATATGGCGGCCCACCACGATCGCAATCTTCGTCAGCATCACGACGTTGCCGCCGATATTGTTGGCGGTGGCACCATCGGCACGGGGCTGACGCCCCTTCATGCCGGTGGAGTCGAGCTTGACCATCCCGAAGGCGAAATGGGAGGACAAGAAGGCGTCGCGGGAGGGATGGAGGCACTCATGCAGGGCCCGATGGACGTCCACGAGGACGTTGCATCAAGCACCGCCAACGGCGGAACGGTCAAAGCCGGGGCTCCCGCCGCCACTGAAGGCGGAGGAGGAGAGGGTCCGTCTCGGAAGCGCAGACGTAACAACGTTGATTACAAGGCATTGAACGAGCAGATGGAGAAGGAAAAAGGAGGGGGTGGAGCGAAGTAATATTCTAATCGATCTACTACGTAGAAATTCCTACTACACTTAACAAACAAGATATAGATAGATGCGAATGTACCGGTATAGTTTGCAATACCCACGTGTAGAGCATAATAGATCATCTCGTATCGATCTCTGATTGATTGTCGCCCTTGCGATTGCCTACCGGTACTACGTAGTACGTACGTAGCTAGCCTTCTTCCTTTGGAATTCGTACTTTCTGCTACGTAACGATAGCATCATCAAATCAGCTGCGAAGACCACCGTTTTTTTCGCGGTCCGTTTCTCTCGGTTCCTCTTGCTTTCACCAGGCATTCTTCGAGGTCACCAACGTTGCAAATACCAACTCTTTATCGGTCATATCAGACCTCGGACCGGTTCAAATTCAAACGCAAAGCGGGTCGATAACAACTGGTCGATAAACGATGTCCGAAGGTAGGTCGCCCATGGCTGCGATGGTATCCATCGGCGCGGTATCCTCTCGCCCCGCATATTTATTTGGGTTCCGCTCATTTGCAATGCTTATTTGCAACGCTTGTTGTGCTGTTGTGCTCGTTTCCCTGACACGTGCCGTCTTCCTGTATCTCTCTCCCCCCCCTTCTTTTTTCCAACACCACCAGCCGACTATGAAGAGGCTGCCGCCGCGGCTGTGGAAGCCATCGAGGCAGGGGCTGCCGGTGCTCCGGTGCCTCCTGAGGCGGTGGGCATCAGTCAGCGCAAGACGCCGAAGCGTATTTGCCGCTTCCCCGGGTGCAACAAGACCGTCAAGAGTCAGGGTGCCTGCCAGAGGCACGGCGCGAGGCCTAAGCAGTGCAAGGTGAAAGATTGCCCGAAGCAGGCCCAGGGCAATTTCGATGGCATGTGCAAGAAGCACTACAACGACATTCATAATCCGAAACCACCCCCCATCGAAGGGCCGTCTCTCCAGCCCACCGGCCAATCGGCCTACGATGAAATCATCCCCGCCTCCGTCGCGTGGAAGGCACCCAAGAATAAGCGAGCACCCGTCGCCGAGCAGCAGCACATGGGAATGCCCGACCCCATGATGATGCCCGCGTTGCCTCTTATCGGTGGCGGTGCTGGTGGTGCGGCGGCGATGGCTGCGGCCCCGGCCCCGACCGAAAACCCTGCCGATGTCATGCCTCTCATTGCCCACCTTCGCAAGTACGCCCACCTCGAGGCCGGGTGGCATCGCGCGCAGGAACGTGCCGCCCGTGGTCTGCCTCCACCTCCCGGAACCTCCACCCAGTTCGAGACATGGGAGAGACAGCGTGAGTAGAACCACAGCTTGTAGCCTGTGTGCGGAGATTCAATCCTCTTCTGTGATACGTGCTTACATTGAGAGATTTGTATGACCATACATACTAGTAGCTAACCAACACATTTTCTTGTTGTAAAACTCTCTGTACTTCTTTGCGACGCAGTCGTAATGTTTGAGCTCCTTCTTTTCGCCGGGATGTCTCAGGCGAGCCACAAGGACCTTGCCCACGCATGGGGCAGAGAGAAGGGATTTCATACCGTTCTTTGCAGTCAGATCTGCGACCGCGGCGGAGAAATTGGGCGCAAGAGACGCAAAGATGTCGGGAAGAAATACTCCGAGGACCAGAGGAAATCTTTCCGCAAAAAGATGCAGGGCACGTGGTCCGCCAAGAAGGCTAAGAAGGCCAAGACGACGGACGATCAGACTCTGGTCGCGGCGCAGGAAACTGCGGCGGCTGCTGCCGCCGCTGCTGCCGCTGACGACGGCGATGTCACCGCCGTCCATGGCGGGCAGGTTCTGGATGGCGGAATGATGGAGATGGAGCATGCGTCGCCTGAGCTCGGCGACCACCAGTACCACCACCACGGAATCGACCATATGATGATGGGCCAGGGCGAAGAAAGTCACCCCGAGATCGATGAAGCGGCGCAGGTTTGAGACGGAATGACTTTTGTTGTTGTGTAACTGAATTTGTTGACCATGACCATGGTTTTTTACGAGCCTCGTACCTGGTAACTGAATTGAATTGTTGACCCTTGAGGGCGCGTACACGTACAAGCTAGAAGCATTTGGAGCGATAATGTATCGATGTGACTTAAATTAATTAGGCTTATTACAAGCTAGCTAGAGTCGAATTCGCTTTGCCGAAGGTTCCCCATCGACAGTACCATCTACATCGTCGCTAGATGCCGAAAGCTGCAAACCGACCTCCTGTGGTAAGAAAGTGAAGGATATGTACCCGTCTGCTGAGCGGTATTGAATTCGGTAAGAAGCAGTGTTGGTGACCTTATCCAGACTCTGAGAACGAAGGTAGAGGAGATCGCCCGCCTCCTTCGACTGAGTCAGGCTGTAGAGGCGAGGGAAAAAGTCCTCCTTCCCGATCTTCATTAAAGCATCGGCAATTCTATGGACGAGACGAGGAATGGTGGAGAGCTCGGTCACCTTGTCCTTAGACATCTTGCGACAATACATTTCGTACATGGGATAGTCCAGCCCTTCCGACATGTAATCCTTCAGGAGGTCCAGAAGGCCACCATATGCTTTATACGTCGGTTTTTGATTCGCCTCTTGCTTTTCTTGTTCTTCCTTCGTCTTCTCCTTGTCGGGGCTAGCTCCCTCCCCGTTGGTTTCGGCGATCGACGAAGGCTTTGCGGGGGACGAAGCAGAAGCAGCGTCATTGCCCTCCGCAGCATCTGATGATGCCGGAGTAGGAGCAGCAGGCGAAGCGCCATTCGCTGGGGCCGACTCCTTCTCGTCAGTTTCCATAGCCGACTCATCATCAGCAGCAGGGCTGGCGGAAGTACCGAGGTACTCTTTGGCTCTCGCCAAAACGCCAATGAGCTGCGAGTACAGGCGCAAGCAGAGATAAATCTTCTCAGTTCCAAAGACAATATGAAAGGAAGGGTCGAGACCAGAACCGCCTCCCCCGTTCGTACTTCCGTTTTGAGCAGCATCGTCAGAATTTCCAGCCTCCTTTGCAACAACCTCGGTAGGAACACCGAACCAGGAGGCCGCCAAATCTGCCATGATACGGGCAGCCTTTTCGCGATCGTCACTGCTTCCCTTAACGCCCGCAAGGGCTGGTATGATGTACTGGTAGGCATCCTTATGCGGCATATCATTCGTCATGCCAAACTGCAAATGGGGCTGATAAAGAAGCGCCGAAGGGTCAGAACAGCTCGAAACGAAAGTTGGCAGGAAAGGCTGGACCGCCGGGTGGTCTTCCTGCTCGCTGGGATTCTTGATAAAGAAGTCAGCTCGCTCACACTGGTCGAAAAGGTTGTCGCCCACGAGACTCCTCTCGATCTCCTTTCTGTCAAAGTAACACTGAACGTCTTGGCAGCCTTGGTGGTAATTCTCGCAGGCTTCTCTCCATTCCTTCATCAGATTCATGCGGGTCTTCCTCCACTCAAAGTCCTTCTCGTTGAGACGGCGCCATACAATGGGCAGGACGCAGAGAGGATTCTTGCCAAGATGGTGGAGCACCTCGTCGCCCCGTTCGCCGTACAGTCGCGCAATAGCCCCAATGTGATTGGTACTCAGGCTGCGACTGCGGAGCTTGTATCGGAGACGGCCGATCGGCTGACCATCCTTCTCCTCATTCTCTCGCAGAGCCGCGGCCTCTTCCGCCAACGGTTCCACCTGCCGCTTGGCAGCGCTATTCCGCTCGATGGCCATGTCGACCTCGAAGTGGTCGTCCTCTACCTTGGCCATGGCCTCCTCATAAAAGTTCTTCCGACTCTTGACGCCGTCATAATGTTCCGGCGACTCCCACAGCTTCTTTTTCTTGTTGGACGACTTGCCGTTGGTGCTGGCGGCTGCAACGCAAACGACCGTATCGTTCAACACGGAGGCGTCCTCGGCAGTCTGGCCCGAATGCGAGAAGAAGCTGTCCTTGGGAAAATCGGAGGGGAGGGACCGATACGAGGGGGTGAGCTCGTCCGCTTCGGCAAAGTCATAGTCGCGAGCAGGAACCGCCCCATACTTGGATTCGTCCCTCTCCCGGCGTTCCTGTTCGGCGTAGGGTCCTCTACCGATGAGAAGCTGCGGGTTCAAAGCAACGAAAGAAACAAGAGAGAGAGAGAGAGAGAGAGAGAGAGAGGGAGATGAGATATCTATCGACATATCATAAAATCAAATATTATCAAAGAAAAATCGTATTGGCGCCGACAAATAAATACCAAACGTACCTGCTCCAGCTCCTTGACGAGCTGATTGGCGGCGGCGGCAACGTCCGAGTTGGCGGCACCACCGCCCGCGTTGGCCCCGCTCTTGGGGGCATGGCCCTGCATGAACAGGCCCTTGAGGAGGAGGACGAGCTCGTCCCGATTGAGGATGCCGGCACCGAACAGGTGGAGGCACTTGAGGAACTCGGTGTGGGGCGTGTGGCGGCGGGACAGCGGCGACTTGTCCGGCAGGAGCTCCTTCCGCGTGAGGTGGGCCCGGGCCCGCTGGAAGAAGGCCGCCTCGGTGGTGGTGGCCTGGACGGGGAGCTCGGGGACCATCCGGGGTCGGCCGTACTTGGTCACGAGCTGGGAGGCGTTGAAGTCGTGGCGGCGCGGAGGCCGGACGGGCTCGAAGGACACGATGCCGTAGATGGCCGTGCGGCAGATCTCGCGCTCCTTCTCCTCGGATCGGGCCTGCGTGGCCCCGAAGGGGACAGGATCGCGGCCGGGCCCGTGCAGCGGGGGCGCGTAGGAGGTGCCGGCCGAGCGGTGCGGCATGCCGGGCCGCTGCCGGCCTCCTCCGGGCGTGCCGTGGACGCCTCCGCCCGGCTTGGAGGCGTTGGCCCTCTTGCGCGCCTCGGCGATCTTGGCCACCTGCTCGAGCTGGGCCTTGGCCTGGGCCTGGACGGCGTCGGGGAGGAAGTAGGTGAAGTCCTTGAGGAGGTCGGGATGGTCGGCGAAGAGGGTCGATACCTCGTCGAGGACGTCCTTGATGCCCCGCTGCTCCTTCTGGTACGTGTGGAGGATCTCCAGGAACTTCTTGTACGTTTCGGGCTCCGACGCGAAGCGCTTCTTGATGGTGGTAACGTAGTTGATGGCGTGATCGAACTCGACGGGCTGCTGCGCTCCGCCGCCGCCGTCACCACCATCACCGGCCGGCTGCGATGGCGAAGCGGCGGCGGAACCTACCGGCGGCGGCGGCTGCATGCTCTGCTGCTGCATCGGCTGTGGTCCGCCAGCCGGTGGGTTGGGTCCGCCAGGCGGACCTTGAGCCGGATGGCCGGGACCCCGCTGTGCCTGCTGCTGTCCTCCGGCACCCGCGTTAGCGACAGCCGCACCCGCGGCCGGCTGCTGGATTGGCGGCCCCTGCGGATGTCCCGGCGCAAAGATGTGCGTCACGCCGGCCTGTCCCGGGCTGCGGTACACGGCGAAGACCTGGCCGGACTCGTCGCTGGGAAGTTCGATCTTGTACCCCTCGGGCAAAAAGGTGTTGAACCCCAATACCAGGCGCTTGTTGCCCTGGAACAGGCTGGAAACCCGTCGGATGACGCCCGGCGTGTCGATCTGCTGCGACTTGAACGTCTTCATGATGTCGAGGAACTCGTTGTAGATCTGCGGCCGGTCGCCGAACTCCATCTTGACCTGGTCCAGGTACATGAGGGCGTCCTCGACGCGAAGTTCGCGCATCATGGTTGGGTGTTGGTTTCTTGGGATGTGCGCAAAGGGGTGAAAGGGAAGCGATGACAACGACGATGATGATGGATTCGATTCATGCACCTACTCGTAGGTATGTAGAACTGCAGAACACAGCACAAGAGATGCCTGGTGGCGCAAAAGCGCGTCGAATGTCGATTATCGACCGGGGAGGCAGCTGACAACCAAAAGATACGCCAGGAGAGATGCAATTAAGTAAATAATAATGTGAGTTGGGAGGGTGAAAACAAGTGCAAGAACAAACATAGGAATCCTACATGTATCACGATGCGTCCGACCCCCCAGCCCCGCCCCCGCCGAAAGTAGACATAGCACGCTCGGGTTGGCCGGTCCGATTGTCGACGACACCCTCAATCGATTTTACCGCCAATCGCACCAAGCCTTCCCCACCCCAATACAGACAATTGCATGCCTTTTTGCAGCCCGCGTCGTTGGCCCGCGGCAGGTACCGTGGCCGATGACCACCATCGTACTCACCTCCTTTTTATGGCGGCTCTTGGGTGTTGAATGCGAAAAATCGCAGTCCGGTAAGGTCTACGTAGGAATCAGTACAAAAAATTTGGCTCTTCTGCCTGCCCGAAAA
>Ga0115006_10001047_pt1 | contig 16579 bp, 20 predicted proteins | sample ArcOceMetagenome_3_FD_88943 | JGI IMG/M metagenome (GOLD analysis project Ga0115006, IMG submission 88943) | Marine eukaryotic phytoplankton communities from Arctic Ocean - Arctic Ocean- Svalbard ARC20M Metagenome | ecosystem: Environmental > Aquatic > Marine > Oceanic | place: Arctic Ocean...
GACCGAGGTGATTCACTGTCCATCCTTCGCGCCCCTGGTCACCCCCATGCCACGCACTCTCCGCAACCTCCCCACCCGTGCCCCACGCTGGTTGTACGCACAAACCCGGTACCTCAATAACAAGCCCGGTGCAACCACGTTTAACCTGCACCTCCCTGGTGGAGCCCCTGCAGCCGAGGCTGCCGGCCCTCGTCCTCTTGCCCCAAGCCTATACTAACCTGCACCTCCCCTCGTAGCAGCCTCCGATGCAGAACTTCCAAGAGACCTTGCAGCTCCTTGTAGCTCCTCCATTGGCCTCTAACTGTGCCGCGACTGAACGACCCCCCCGCCCCTGTGACCAGGAAGCATGCATGCCGCTAAGCCCGACGAGCAGTCCACGCTCCGGGCGGACTCGATATCGACTCTCGCGCCCACGCAAGACATCGAAATGCGGCGCATGGACGGCGACGGGTTCATCGCGCCGAAGCAAGCGCGCGCTGAGGCGAGGCTGGCGGCCGAGCTGCGCTCCTCGCTCTCTTTATTCTGGAAGAAAATCGCGCTCGCGATCCTCGCGTTCCTCTTCCTCTCGTGGATTGGCAACGCTTGCCTCATGGCGGCTATCGTCTTCCTCTCCAAAGACCTGAAGGTCGAGGGCGGCTTGGTCAAGAACATTAAGGGCGGCTTCTCTGTTACTACGCACAACCAGAGGAACGTGTACGAGGTCACGCTGATCACCCTCGGCGGCGGCGGCACCCCTGGGAACTCCAGCATGGGGAACTCGCCCTCGCCGGTCGTCGCCCAAGTGGCCTGCGCGAACGTGTTGCTGGCCATCGCGTCGATCGAGAACGGTGACGACGAGGTGCAGAGCTCCCCGCTAATCTGACCCCCAAAACCCCCTAACACTAACACTAACACTATAACCCCAACCCTAACTAAACCCTAACCAGAGTCTGGTGAAGATAGCCGTTGGAAACGCCGGCGACATCTGGGAGCCACGGTAAGTAGGGCTATAGTAAGTGCTAGTACTGCTCGCCGCCCCCCCCCTCGACCCCGCAGCACAACACACACCGACCCCTCGCCCCCCCCTGAACAGGATGAGCGCAGCATCCTACCACCTGCGCGAAAAATCCTTCGGCATAGATCAAATCTACTTGGGTGACCAGCGACACGTGTCGTACGACGTGACCTGCGAGATCTCGAAGGCGGACTGTGAGAGCACCCCCGACTCCCTATGCGACGCGAAGACCTTTCTCGATGATCTCTCCTTTGAAGACTCATTCGACGGAGACCAGAAGGCCAGCCGGCGCCGGCTCACGACTGCCAAACTCAGCACGACCGCGGAAACCCTCGGCGAGGTGTACCAGGACAGCACGAGCGGCGACAGCCTCAACACGGTTGACGATCTTTGCGCTCTCGTCCCCAACTCGACCAAGGGAGGCGTCGCGAAGCTCTGCAAAGATATGTCGGGTGTTGGACTCGACGAAAAGATCTTCTGCGGCCAAGAGGTGCTCAAGGAGACCGAGGAAGTCCCCCTCGGGTCTGCCCCGCTGGAGCCGTCTTTCACGATGCGCGAGGTGCTGGTAACCGCCGATACCGAGCAGACTTACAACGCCGTGGTGGACCGGTGTCAACCCACGACAGCCCGCCGGCAAATGGTCTGGAGCCCCCTTGATGATTATGGGTGGTGCTCTTCGTCCCTTGGTTTCGTCGCGGCAAAGGCCTCGTCGGGCCTCATCGGGCAGCAGGAGGACTCGGCGAACTATTGCGACGCAAGCACCAGCGAGGCCAGCCAGGGCAAGGGCTCCCAGATGTCCAGCTGTTGCGTGGAGCACGACAAGTGCCTGACCTGCGACCCGGGCAACCGCGGCTGCACGGGTTCGTCAAGCACCGGCTCTCAATGCGACCGTGAGCTCTCATGGTGCGCATGGAAGGTGAGCTGCTCAACACAAAACACCTACAGCGTGTGGTCGTGGAGCTGGCGGAGGGGCTGGCAGAAGGTGACGAGAACAATTTGGGGCTATGACTTCACCTGTGCTGCGGTCTCTACTCTCATTGCAAGCGTCATGGTGGCTCGTCCGAACGGTGGTTTCACGTGCTGAAGCTCAACATGAGAGCGGGATGGGAGTGAGCCAACGACGCGCGGCGGAAGCAATCGGGGCAAAAAAAGCGAAGGGGCTGGGGGAGCGAAGGAAGCATCACAGTCGCCGCGAGCTACAAGGTGCCACGTCGAGTTGCGCGTTATAGGATGTGGTACGGGATGACTTTGATGGACCGCATTACCCTAGTGGGAGGGTGACGCTGGGCCGTCGTTCACATGATGGGAGTGCTGGGGAAGACCTCCCGCGGAAGAACTATGGAACACACGTTGGCTGGGTGTTGTACCTTCCCAGTAATCAACGGGTCCAGTTGTAACGTGTCACTGGACTGTTGTGTTTCGTTGTCTTCTTTAGTGTGTTTGTGAGAGACGCAAGTCCTTCGTGCGCTACGGAGGCGCGGCCACTACTGACATGAGGTGGCGCAGTGGTGAGCTGCATGCTAACGTGATGACCATGTGTGCAGTGAGGGATACGAGCCTCCATCTAACCACTACAGTACTCCAACCTCTTGCTCAGATGCCTTCGAACGACGACTCCTCCAAGGTGTAGTTCACCGCCTACGACTGCATCCCCGGGTGCAACGGATGGAATCCTCTTGGATCACAAACGACCGCGCGCCCGTCCCGCCCGATCGCCGCCCACAGAGTGACGCGCAACCTGCGCCAGCGGCCAGGCGGCACGCCCGCGCGCGCGCTCGTTCGCAATGCGGCCGTCCCGTCCGGCGGGGCCGTCGGCGTTGGCCGCGCGGCAGCTGCCTCTGGCTGCACGCACACATTGGCGCGGGATGCCCAATGCACCCGGTTGGTGCGAGCCACGCGAGCTCAGCGTGCCTGCCGCGCGCCGCCGGCTCGAGATTCGGCATGAACTCGGGAGCGACGCAGCGAGCGGCCGAATTGGCTGCTGCTGACCCGGCCAACCGTGCGCAGCTTGGCCGTCGTCGGGAGCTCGGCGAACGCAGAAGGCCGAAAGAATTGCCGCGCCGCGCGGCGTTCGAGCACGAGCCGGAGAGCGCCGCTGCCCGCGGGGTGTCTGGCGCTTGCGGGCGGGGACGACCCGGTGTGCTGCACCGGCACGGCCGCCAGGCGACGCTCAAAGATGAACACCCAGCCCAACACCCTACGGTAGCCCGCCAACACGCAACAAAGCCCGTTTTCAACACCCTCGCGGTGTCCGTTCTCCTTTTGGCTCCTCGGTCCGACGCACGACGCAAATATAGTAGTAAGAGCGCGAGGCAGAAATGAAGCGAAGCCCCCACCATCTTTATGTACTAGTATACCCCCGGTGCTATCCATGCGGGACAAATTCTACCCTGATTCTACCCGCAGGGGCGATGCGAAGTGGCGGTGCGGCTGCAGCTGTGGCTGCGGCTGCGGTGGCGGTGGCGATGGCGATGGCAGCGGCGGTGGCGATAGTAGTGGCGGTGGATGCGGTGGTGGTTGAAGCGGCACCCGTGACAGGGCGGAGGCGGGGCGGGCGGAACCGGGGGGAGGCAGGACGGGCACGACAGCGAGCAAGCCCTGCCGCCGCAACGACGGAGAGTCCAAGGCCGCGATGGGCGTTGCGGCGGTGGCGGCAGCTCGCTGCCGCGAAGTGGCAGCAGTAAAGGCGACGTCAGCACGGGTGGCAGCAGAAAGTGCGTTGGTGGCAGCGACGCCTGCAACAGTGGAGGTGCCCGCAACAGTGGATGTGCTCGTGGCGCCCGCAGCGGTGTCGGTGGCGGGGTGGGCTAGGCTGGCAGAGTCGTACGCGGGTACAACCCGCAGCTCGCCGAATCCGACGACATTGAGACTCGGGCTGGTAACTGCCATGTTCGAGTTCCAGGGCGCGGCGGGCGTGCCTTCGGCATCGGCTGCTTCAAGCGACGGCAAGCTCACCTTCAAGCTCTGCCGAGTGGGTGACGTGCTCACCAACACTTCGGAGTTTGGCGTGCCCGCCATGGACGACGTGGAGCGCGGCGGCGTCACGGCGGCGGCGCAGGAAGTGGGTGTGGCGCAAGAAGGCGCCGGTGTCAGGCCAACCTCCTCGCTTCTCGGTGAGCCCGGAGAAGATGGACCCTTCTTCGTTAGCACGGAGGGCGCGTCCACAGGCAACCGGCGGCAGGCAGGCACGGAAAAGGAGGGGGCGGCAGCGAGATCGGCCGTGACGGAGATGGTGGGGGCGGAGCCGTCGAGTCCCGTGCGGAGGCAGCTGGAGGAGTCAGAGCGGCAGCATGCGCGCGCGAGTGGCGGCAACACAGAGGACGCCAGGTGGGGTTGGTGGTATACATAGTTGGGCGCGGCGGCGGCGGCGGCGGCGGCGGTGGCAGTGGCGGCAGTGGCGGCAATGGCGGCGGTGGCGGCCCGGGTGCCGCCTCCCGGATACTCTTCGCCTGCGGCTGCGAGGGGAGGCGGCCAAGCCAAAGGCCGGCCCGCGCAGGGTGGAGTGCGCGGCACTGGCCTTCAGCGCGGCGAGCGCGCGCGCTTCGGCACGCTCGTAGGCGCGAGGGTGCGCGGCTTTGTTGGCTATAATAGCGGCGGCGGCAAGGAAAGGGTTGGGGGCGCTGGGCGTCCTTCCAAGACGAGGCCGCCAGCACGGAGACCTGAGGTCGGGTGAAGTAGTAAGAGGAGGTGAGACCGCGGCAGGTGAGGCCGCGGTCTTTGAGGCTGGGGTGCTCTTGCCCGTGGGGTTAGGATGATGCTCCGCGCCGCCCTGAAAGCCGAGGTGGGAGGTGTTGAGATCACCGAGACCACTGAGACCGCTGCCGCTGCCGCTGCCGCCGCCGCCGCCGCCGCCGCCGCCGCCGCCGTGCTGCGGCCCCTGCAGGGTGACGTCCTCAGCCCGGAGTGGTGAGGGCGGCGGCGTAGACGCATGCTGGTGGCGAGCTGGCGGTGCCCAGACGTGCGTAGCGAGCTGGCGGTGCTGCCAGGCGGCGCGCTGCTCAGCGAGGACGGCAATGGCGCTGAGGAGCGGCTGCGGCAGGATTGAATGCACGTCCGCCTTCTTGAGCGTGAGCAGCTCCACCTCGCCCACACTGCGCACGAGCACGGTCGCGCCGCCCTCCGCGCCCTCGGCCTGCAGCGGCGCGAACGCCGCCACATCACCCACCACTGCGCCCGGCGGCAGCTTCGATAGCACGACCGCCACTGAGCCTGACTTGGGCGGGGTGGCGGGTACGAGCGCGACCAGCTCAGTCTGCCCCTTGACCACGAAACGCAGCGCGCCCGGGTGCCGCTCCTGGTAGTTGCCGCCGCAGCCGCACTGCTGCACGTGGACGGCACGGCCGGAGGGGTGCGATTCGCGGGTGACAAGATAGGCGAGCGAGGTGAAGATGCGCTTGCCCTCGGGGAGGGCATGCAGCGAGCAGAGGCTGGCCACCGCCTGTAGCTCCCTCACCACGTGGCCTACATTGGCAGTCACAGCCTGCGCAAAGTGCGCCATGAAGGGCTTCTCGCTCAGCGCCTGCGGGAGAACAATGGAGGGGGTCCGGGGCTGGCCTCACAATGCTGTGGCAGCGCCCGGTCGGGATGCAAGGCTGGGACGGAGAGCGTGCTGTTTCTTTTCAACACTGCGCCTGGCACGAGCACGCACGTGGTGACTTGTGCTCCCTCCCCGGCATCGAGCTGCACAATCGAAGCCGCCTTCGCCGACGTGGCACGCGGTCGCCGCGTGATAAAGCCAACGAGCTCGCCGACAATCTCGCCCGGGCCGGCCGAGCCCATCACCTGCTCAACGCGGTGGCCGTCCTTGGCCACGTAGTCTCGGACGAACTGGACTGTGCCGGTGGAGACGACGTAGAAGAGATTGGGCGCTTCTCCTTGCTGAAAGAGTGGCTCGTTAGGCGTGAGGCTCACGTGGTGGAGGTGCGGCAGCACAGCCTCAAGCACCTCGTCGCTTGCCTTCGAGAAGAATCTCAACCTCTTCAAGTGGTGGAGCACGGCGCTGCGCTGCGCTGCGTTCCAGCGTGACGAGGGAAGCCCGCTGCTCAAGAGATCATCCACGTTGATCTCTTTCCCCTCACGTTTGATACGCCGTGGGGAATTGGTAAGCCTGCTCATGCGCGCCCTGATGGCGGCTGAAGTTTGCGCTGTGCAATCACGACAGTGGTCGTTAGGGGACACAGAAAAAGAGTGTTGCGCATTTGTTTTGTGCAGGGGCCCGCTTTGTCCTTCTTTACTACATGCCCTTAGTCGGCCATGGCAAATGCTCGAACTGCCCCAAATGCCGTCCGTCCGCGTACCTACCTCCGGCCGCGCGGCGTTTCGTGCGTGCTAAGGGGTAGTTAGTGGAGTTCGTGCCCATATTTGCGGCTGGCGCGGAAGGAGCGACCGCAATCCTGCAAGGTGCGCGCGAACGTGGCGGCCGACCGACCGCCCTCACTCCCGCACCGAGAGCACCGCAGTACTAGTGTACGCCCACTCTCCGAAGGAACAAACACCGACCGACCGCTGGCCTCAATCAATCAAGCGAAGCGCACACGCATGCCTGCTGAGCAGCACGACGAGGAGCACCACGACCTTGCCCGACGCTCCCAATTGCATCGCGCCGACGGAACGACTACGGGCATGTAGAACAAATGGTCGGGCCGTCGGGCAGTCCCTTAATATCACGAGCCCCAAAGTTCGGCGCGGCGCGATTCCATGACGGCGGGCGCGCCGGGGCTGCCACCATTGCTGCCGCCGTTGCTGCCACCCTCTCTGCCACCCTCTCTGCCACCCTCTCTACCACCCTCTCTACTACCGTTGCTGCCACCGTTGCTGCCACCCTCGTACCCACCGCCTTCACCACCTTTGCCATCGCCACCTCAACCATCACCATCACCGCCACCACCACCACCAGACGTACTCCCATGGCGCCCCCCCTTGCCTCCACCGCCATCACCACCGCTTCCCTCGCCCCCACCACCCTCACCACCGCCCTCACCGCCACCTCCCTCTCCGCCGCCTTCTCCGCCACCGTCGCCGCCCCCGCCATCGCCTCCGCCGTCGCCGCCGCCGTCACCACCACCACCATCTCCACCACCATCACCACCGCCATCATCACCTCCGCCCTCACAGCCACCGCCGTTACCACCACCACCCTCCCCACCACCATTGCAGCCACCGCCGCCACCACCTCCGCTCTCCCCGCCTTTGCTGCCACCGTCGTCACCACCACCGTCACCCCCACCCCCATCCCCACCTCCGCCGCCACCACTACCACCGCCATCGCCACCGCCACGACGACCACCTTCACAGCCGCCCCAGTCTCCACCTTCACAGCCACCCTTGCCGCCGTCCCCGCCGGAACCGCCCTTCGCACCACCGCCGCCACCACCGCCGCCCAACGTCCTAATATTTCTGGCTGATGACGTGGGCGTAGGCGACGTCACTGCCACCGGCTACAACACCTCATTGGTCCACACACCGAATATCGATCGGCTTGCCGCCGAGGGTATGCGCTTCACGCACATGCACAGCGCAGCTGCAATCTGCGCACCCTCGCGCTACTCTTTGCTGACGGGCAATCTGCCGTTACGAGGCGTACTATCGGACGGCACCTGGGCGCTGCACCGTCCTTTGGGCCTTCAGACTGGCCAGCGCACGTTCGGCCACTTGTTCGGCGATTTGGGGTACAAAACGGCGCTCATCGGAAAGACGCACCTGGGCGGTGGCCTCTTCAACAGCTGGGGGGGAGAGGCGGCCGCAGATGAAGCTGCAGCGTGGACTTCGACCGAAATTCGCCGAGTCGATTTTCTCCGCGGCATCCGGCAGCGCGCAGAGCTCGGATTCGATTACTTCTTCGAGAGCCACAACGGGATCCAGGGGCCGCCGTACATCTACTTTGAGCAGGGCCTCCCTGTGGCGGATCTGGCGTACGACAACGCCACACAGAAGTGGTCGTGGGCTGCGGCTACCGTGCAGCCTCGTCGCCTTTCCGACTACGCCACGTTCGACGACTTTCTGCCTCTAGACGCGGATGGTGATGGGGTGTGTGGCGAGCTGATGATGAATGAACAGAACGAGGCGTGGGCGTACGGGTATGAGGGCTTCGACACCACCCGACAGGGGGAGGTGTTCGTGCAGGCCGCCCTGGACTTCATCGACGCCAGTGCTGCGGTCCCCTTCCTCCTGCATTTCAACTCGCAGGGCGTGCACATCCCTCACACTCCGTCGACCTTCTTTGGAGCTCCGGTGCGCGGGCTGCACGCCGATCTGCACCAAGACATGATCCACGAGGTCGACCTGCAGGTGCAGGTCTTGATGGAGCGACTCGACGCGAATGGCGTCTCCAATTTCACCATGGTCATCTTCACGAGCGACAACGGTGGCCTTTCAGGCTCGGGCAACGCTCACAGATCAAGTGGCAACTTGCGCGGCGCCAAGGCGAGCCACTTCGAAGGGGGCCACCGCGTGCCGTTCTTTGTCCGCTGGCCGCAGGTCACCCCTGCTGGTTTTGCCTGTGACAAACCGCTCGTGCACATCGACCTGTTCGCGACGTTTGCTGAGATGCTCAATAGGAGCGCGTATGAGGATGAGAGCCAAGGCATGGACTCAGAGAGCTTCTATCGCGACTTGACCAGCAGCACGTGTGGCAGTGGCAATCGCAACGGCGGCGCGCCGCGCGGTGCGGCACTCGTGCAGATCACGACAAGGGGCGACAAAGGCATGGTGGCCATCTCACCTGATGGCATGAAGGTGGCTGCAGTGCGGCCTCACGAGGGCGAAATGCCTGGGGCGGCCACAATCAAGGGCAGCTTCACATTTGTCGACCTTGCGACGGATCCTTCCGAGGTGAGCCTGGAGTGTCCCAATCTACCTGCCCCTGACCACTGACCACTGATTCTAACCCTAACCCGAGCCCTAACCTTAACCCTAACCTTAACCCCAACCCCAACCCATCCCTAACCAGGCGAGTCTGGAGTTCTCCGACCTAGCATCGAGCGACGCGTGGTCTGTGCTTCCAGGCGGGTCGCCGCTCGCCGCCTCTCAGCTCTACGTGGAGCTGAGGGCCAAGATGCGTCTCGCGGCACTGGGCCTGCGCACTGCGCCCCCGCTGGTGCTTCACCTGCCGTCGCTACCGCCGCCATCGGTGCCGATGCCGCTGACGCCACCGACGTCGCCTTCGCCACCTTTGTCGCCGCCACCTTCTACACCGCCTCTTACTCCGCCATCGGCGCCACCCCCCTCGCCTCTCTCACCACCATCGCCACCATCTCCACCAACCTCGCCTCCGCCCTTTCTGCCGCCCTCTTCCCCACCGTCCCCGTCGCCCTCCCCGCCGCCACCGTCGTCGCCCCCATCGCCGCCGTCCGTGCCGCCCTCATCACCGCCGCCCTCGCCGCCCCTGTCGCCACCGTCTGCCTCGGTGAGCGGGTTCACGCAGACAGTCGTGCTCACGCTGACGGCCGCGGGTAGCGTCAGCGACTACGAGGACACCTCGAGCTTGCAGCAGAACGTTGCCATCGCAGCCGGCGTCGGCACATCGCGCGTCACCATCGAGGTGTCCGCCGCTAGCGTGATCATCACCGCCACCATCGCCGTACCCCCCTCCACCACCGCTGCAGCGGTACAAGCCTCGCTATCCTCCAACCTCGGCATCGCTGCCGTACCCTCCACCGCACCCTCCACCGCGCTGGGCGTTACAGTCCTGACGGTGCCCACCATCACCATCGTGCTGCCATTGCGGCCGCCGCCGACACCACCCCTGCCGAGTCGCCCTTCGTTTGCGCCACCCGCGGCCAATTCGACTTTGCCTGCTGCGGACGTGGTGACGAGCGAGGTCATGATCGGTGCCACGGCAGGCGGGATCTGTGCCATCGTTGTGCTTTGCGGCACCGCCTATTTTTGCTTTATCAGGCGGCGCGGCGTGTCACGAATAATTGCTAGACATGGACACAAGAGCACAGAGCGCGAGCACCACAAACCTATGGCGACACAAAAGTGCGCATTCACGGCGGCACCATACGGCCCGCCCAACGGGGCCGCACAGGCGCACCAGCGCCTACGCCTCTTCACGGTGGGGTCCTTTGAGCCTGCCGCGGCTTTGCCTCGTCTCTCTGTCCGCGGGAAGCGGAAACCCACTCCTCCTCTCAGAGCTCCCACCGCGCACGATTCTCAGCATGGTGAGGACCCGCTGCACGGCGTGTCACAACAGCGCGTGCAACAGCGCCTACGCCTCTTCACGGTGGGGTCCTCTGCGCCTGCCGCGGCTTTGCCTCGTCTCGGTGTCCGCGGGAAGCGGAAACCCACTCCTCCTCTCACCGCGCACGATTCTCAGCATGGTGACAACCCCGACAAGCGGGCGGCCCACGATAACACCCCAACGCGGCCGTCCAACCTGCACCACTGCACCCCAGCGCAGATCGCCGACCCCGACACGACTAAGCCGGCTGCTCGTTGGTGGGATGACGATGACGATGACGAGTGGGAGCCGCCCCATGTGCTCCAAGTGGAGATCAGGAACGACTCCGCTGGTGATGGTTATCATGTATACAATGTCTAGATATATTTTGCCTCTTTAGTGCATTTTTGCTCGGTACTAGAATTGGTGTGTCCGGTTCCTGAAAGAGATCTATCCTATTTTAATGCAAACATCACGGAAGCCCCGGTGCCGCGGTGGGGGGGGAGATCGGGGAACCCCCCGGGAGGACTCACTCCACCCGGCGCCCCGGCCCGGGCGCCAGGGTCGGCCCGGGCCACTAACTAACTACATGCCCTATAATGTCCGTTTCTATCTCAGTGACTTCACGAATTCACTCAGTGACTTCACGAAGTCACTCAGTGACTTCACGAAGTCACTCAGTGACTTCACGAAGTCACTCGACTCTGCCGCCCGCATTAAACGCCCCCAGACGTTCAGGGGTGTTCTTTGTTTGGGTCCATTGCCCACCCTCCATAGCAAATTTGAGTCGCTTAGGCCTGCGGGATCGTCCGCAATCTCCTCCCAGAAAGTGACTTCACGAAGTCACTTCGTGGTACGTCGGTCTGGTACCATAGGGCAAGACACTTTTTTAAGGGCAAGTAGCCCTCGCCCTTCCTTTATTAGTCCTTCCGTCGGCGCGATGCAATCGGGAGCGTCGGGCAAGGTCGTGGTGCTCCTCGTCGTGCTGCTCAGCAGGCATGCGTGTGCGCTTCGCTTGAGGCCAGCGGTGTTCCTTCGGTCTCGCTGGCCCACACTGGCTGGACGGTCACAGTGGAAGTCATCAAAGACATGCATCACAGATGAAAAGTGCGACGGCCTCTATGACGACGACGGTGGCCTCTATGACGACGAAGACGACGACGACGCGAAGCTGGCCATCATGGACGCGTGTATCCTTCGGGCCGTTCGGCTGCGGTCACAGCAGCCACTCACTCGCCAGTACAAGCCCATGGCGTGGTGGCTGTGGAGGCAGTGGGACGGGACCGTACTCAAGAAGACCTACATCTCGATGCTATACATCGTGCTCGTCTACCTCGGCCTGACTCTCCTCGTGGCTGGTCCGAAGCTGCCGGCATTTGTCACGCTCTCCGTCCCGAGCTTGGCACCCCACCTGATCACGGCCAATCTCGCGCAGATGATGGCCTGCAGCTGCGCCTCGACCCCAAAGGCGGCCGCGAGGCTGCTGCTCCTCCGCCAACCTTGAGCTTAACCCGAACCCGAACCCGAACCCGAACCCGAACCCACAGACGAGAGACGAGAGACGGCCGCCCGCGCTGGCACACCCACACACGCACGCCTACAGGGTGAGGCGCGTTGTGCACCACCCTCCGTGTCACAGACCTTCTGGCAGCAGCATGCTACTATCACGACGTTTATCGTCACGTTCTTCCTGAGCAAGGCGTACGAGTACTGGCGCGCCCAACTTAAGCTCGCGCGCGGGGTGCAAGGCCGACTACAGGTGCTGGGCTCCATGCTGCCTAACTAACCTAAACCCTAACCCTGACCCTAACCTTGACCCTGCCCCTAACCCAAACCCTGACCCTATCCCTGACCCTAACCCTGACCCTCACCCTCACCCTTGATCCGAACCCTGACCTTGACCCTAGCTCCGAGCCTGAGCCTGAGCCTAACCCTGAGCCTGAGCCTCGTTTAAGTGCAGGAGCTCAACATGCTGCTGACTGCGCACTGCCTGCGCACGTCCGATGGCGACTTCACGGCAGAGTCGCGTCAGCTCCTCGAGGAGACGGCGAGGAACGCTCGCCTCGCCCACACGCTGCTGCACGCCTCCAAGTTCAAACCGCCGCGCCGAGAGGCACCGTAGTGGCACTAGCACTGCAGCGACGCCGCAGCGGCGAGTGGCCAGCCGCCCGGGAGAGGCGGGGAGGCCGTCAGGCGGGAAGGCGCGGCGCCGTGATGGACGAGAGAGCGCAAGCATGCTGCTGCCCACGGACTAGATGTGCGTGAACCGCCCTCTCTCCCCATCCGTTCAGGTGGGCAAGCATCGACGACTCCCTCGCGCCGCTGCACACGCCGCGCGGGCTGCGGCGGCTGCTCGAGCGCGGCCTAATGACCGAGCGAGAGTACGCTGCGTTGCTCGGCTCGGGCGCGCCCCACAGCCTCTAGCACATGAGGCCGTAGCCTCTAGCACACACGACCACCGCCTCCCGTACGCATGCTGCCAGGCGCGCCGCCCACCCGCCGCCACGACGTGGTGCTCTCCTGGCTGCTCGCGCGGGCTGTCGACGCGCGCGCGCGCAACACGGTCGAATTCGGCGCAGGCACTGAGAGCGTCCTCGTCAGCGGCATATGTGAGCTGCGCCGCAGCACGGCCGCATGTTCAGAAGGCCCCCTGGCAGGGCCCAAGCTCGGCTCCTGCGCCTCCGCAGGGGGAGAGGCCGGGCCAGTGAGTGCCCAGCCACTGCCTCAGGTGCTCGAGCCAACCGCATCCAAGGTCGCCGATTCCACTGATTTTGGCCGTCCAGGCATGGCCTCCGTCGCGGAGGAGCTGGTGTCGCGCATGCCCATGGCGTGCGCCCAGCATGTCTATCACACCGTGTCCATACCGTGCCGACAGCGTACGCCGGGCATGGGCAAGGCTGCCACCTTGGGTCGTTCCCGGCCTGCTGGGCTGGCCACTTGGCCCGCCCACCGTCAATCGGGACTCGTGCGCACTCCGGAGCGCAGCTGTTGCCTCATGACGCTGGCAACCTTGTGTGGGGCCACGCCTGCTCTGCCCCCCCCCAGCCTGTTCTAGGCCGCTCGAAAGGGGCGACGTTTGCGTCTTTAACCGACAGGTACGTCCACCTCGTCCACCTGCTCGTCGACTCGTTTCTGGTCAGCACACCCTTTGTGCTGTACCCGCGCTGCGGCATGATGATGGTGCCTGCGGCAGGGCTCCTCGCGCTCTTCTTCCGCGGGTTGCTCGAGCTCTCCAAGAGCTTCCTCGACCCGTTTGGCAACGAGGGATCCGACGGGCAGGATAATTTCATACGCACTGACACGCTGCTCGCCGAGTGCAATAGCGCCTCCACCCGATGGTGGCGTGGCGCCGAGAGGCTGCCGTTTGACACGCTGCCGTTTGACGCCGAGCGCCTCCGGCAATGACCGCATTGGAGGGGGTGCAGCTGGTGAAGGGTTTACAAGAGAGTATTCGAATTCCTGTGTTGTGAGACCGTGACCGAGGCCGCGAGCGGCGGGGGGTTTCCACACAAATGAACCGGCCGCGCGATCTTTTTTGTTTACCGTAACTTTGCTTGAATGTCACATTCAATGTGTTTTTTTGTGGTGCGGCGGGCGTCCGTGTGTAAACGATCACTTTACCTACTTTGCGCCGCCCGTGCCCCACACTACTGCCCCCCACCCCCTCTTACTACTACTTTACAGTAGTAGTACTTGCTCCCCAGGTGTGTGTGTGTGGGGGGGGGTAATGGGGAAGGTGGAGGGAAAGCCGTGGTACGAGGCTCGGGGGCCACGCCAGACATGCGCTCTCATGCCGGCGACGCCGCTGCGTCAGCGAGTGTCTTCTCGCCCTTGGCTTTTTGCTTCATCGACGTGAACCTCTCGAAGACCTTCTTGAGCGGAGCGTCAGAGCACACTTGCGGGTTCGGGGGCGGAATCTGCGCACAGTACGAATTGTACATCTTCACGAACCCCTCGCGCGTCTGCAGCCCGAGCTGCTTCTTGCCTGTGGTGCTCAAAGGCGGTGGAATCGGCAACGTTGGAGGCGGCCGCGGCGTCCGGCGAACTGGAGCGAACCGCCCGAGGCAATAGTGTCTAAGGGGCCCAATGAGCCGGCCCGCCTCCTCCTTACGGCCCTCGTGGGAGGCTTGAGCCAGCTAGAGCCGCCACGCGCGCGCCCTGAGCAGGCGCAAGGGCCGAGCTCTGGGCCGAGAGCTCAGGGCCCTGCTACCGGGTTGGACAATATCTGACCGTGCTGCCCCGGCCCGCCTGGTCGGTGGGCATCGTAGCCTTATGCTCCTCTTCCTGGTTACATAAGGTTGTAGGCTGGATTCAAGGCTACAGGCGACTCTAGCGGAGCTCGGGCCAGCTTTTACGCCCAACCCAGCCCGTTATCCCCCTGCCGGCCCTCCTCATCTTCGCACCCACAGCTTACGCTACGCCCAGCCCTCTGCGCTCCGCCCATCCCTCCCGCCCAGGCCTCGCTCTAGCTAACCTTCCGCCCACCCCTCACCAGCTTCTTCTTCTCATCCGAGTCCTTGGCGTTGAGCCGCTTCTGCCTGGTGGTCGAAAGCGGAGGACTCTCCTCTTTTCTCAGGGCCCCTCCTAATACTCTGATACATAGAGACACTGCGTCGCAGCCTCTCCTTGTGTGCACTCCTTGTGGTGACTCCGCCGGGCGGGGTGTGGAGGCGCGCCCTGAGCCTTCATAGAAGCCACGAGGCGGGCTGCTAGGAGCCCGCTTTCAACCAGCTGTCCTGCAAATAGTTGAAGGTCTTGCAAGGGCGCTCCTCGTCGTGGCCGCTGCTCTCCACGCAGAACCACTTGAGCATCTCCATGCGCAACTGCAGGTTAGGATTGGTTGGTTAGGGACGGAGGGTTAGTGGTGGTGGGTGGTGGTGGTGGGTGTGGTGGTGGTGGTGGTGGTGGTGGCGGTGTTGACTGTGCTGGCAACCACTGGCTGTGCTGGTATATTGGGTGCTCTCATCTACCTTGTTGGAAGCCTTGGAGACGAGCTTGGAGATAGCATTGGACGCCTTGGGAGCCTTGGTGATCTTCGTGCCCGACTCTAGGGTGGCGATGGTCTCTGCGTTAATCTCTGCGGCGGTCTGGGAGCTCGCGCTCGCGAGCAGGCCGGCCAACAGGAACAGTTTCAGGATCATGAGCTCGAACGTGTCTTTTGATGGGCTCCACACGTGTCTCAGAAGAAGAATAGGGTTAACACGTGTCTTTTGATGGTTCGTGTGGCAAGCTGTGCTGCAACCGGGGGTTTAATTGGGTAAATCTGCGAGGCTCGACAGCCAGGTGTCGTGCAAACACATCTGCTTCGCTGGTCTTGTGGCAGCAGTGGTCTATTGAGTTGAAAGTGGCTCATGCCACACGCGCATCGTGTGCAACCGCTCAGTCAGTAGGTCGGAAGCGCACTCATACAGCTCCTCGTCGAGCGAATTTGCTGCCATATGTTTGCGCATGGGAATTTCGTGCTCGTACAATTGCTCTCTGCGCCGGGCAGCCTCAGCGTTTGGCTGAACTCCATGCTTTAGCCATCTCCACAGCATGCTTCGTTCCCTCGAATCCCCTCCTCATGGTGTTCGACGATGTCCTCGCATATACGGCTTATGAAACTAAATGGAAACAAGTGCTGCAGCAGCCAAGGCCGGGCGACCTCCCGGTGGATTCGGTGCCGGACTGAGGGCCGGACTGAGGGAAAAAAGACGATCCTCCACCGTGGGACCCACGGTACGTCCAACAATCGACCATCGTGCTGAAACACATAGCTAGGTTTGCTCACGCTCTGGTCTGGTTCTCTCTCTTAGCTTTGGTGACTGCGATGTCGCATCAAACCGCAACTCTGGAGATACGGTGGGGGAGCCCGTGACGCCGTGAGCAAACGCAGATCGATCGTAAAGTAGCGACCGTCCCTGCCCACGGCGACCTCAGCCCTCGCGCGCGCATTTATTCTTTGTGTTCGTGGTCCATACTATGAGTGTAATGGCCGGGGCTATGCAGTTATCCCGGGGGTAGACATCCGTTTCATGCCTGTAGCGTTTTCACCGTCAATAAAGAGCTACTTTCACCAAAGCGACTCTCGTACGACTCTCGTGGGCGCTCGAGCAGACCCAGGAAGGTTGTCATCCGCAGGCATTGCTTTGCTAGATCCGTGGCAGCCCGGCCCTCCATGTCGTCTGCAAGTGGCCGTGCGCGCCCTCCAAGTATCGTATCTTCTTATCAAGCATCACGGTACCATGCGTGCGGTTTGCGCGCCAACGGCATACTCTCTATAGAGGTTACACATTCAGATAACATTCAGAAAGGTCGCGTTTCAGGCATCGCGTAATCCCACACAACGGTTGGCTTTTGCATGCAGCCCAGCAAGCGCACCGGGTGCCGCTCCGGTATGCAGAGGAGGCAGGAAGCCACCCATGGCCAATGCACCCCTCCCGCGC
>Ga0115006_10001048_pt1 | contig 16567 bp, 2 predicted proteins | sample ArcOceMetagenome_3_FD_88943 | JGI IMG/M metagenome (GOLD analysis project Ga0115006, IMG submission 88943) | Marine eukaryotic phytoplankton communities from Arctic Ocean - Arctic Ocean- Svalbard ARC20M Metagenome | ecosystem: Environmental > Aquatic > Marine > Oceanic | place: Arctic Ocean...
GGACTTGTATCAGCTGCCGCCAACACTCCGGGCGGCGGCGTCGGCGAGTTGCGGCGATGGAGGCCGGCGGGCGGCGGATAACATAGAGGCGTTGGGCATAGAGGCGTTGGCGGGCGGCACTCGGCCACGGGGGCAGACGAGCGGGACCGCGCGGCGCCTGTTTGCGCGCGGCGGGGGCGCACACGGGCAGGGGACAACGGGCTGGGACGCAGAGGGGGCACTCGGCACCCTGTCCCGGGAGGCGACGCACGAGGTCGCGGGGGTAGCAGAGACGCACGGCTGCAGGGATGGGCGAAGGCGAAGCGCCCGCGGGCGAAGAGGGCCCCGACCCTCGGCTCCGCTGGTTCGAGAAGAAGATCAGTGCTGGTGCGGACCCGCGCGCCGCCCCCGCGTCTGCGCGCCCCCTGCCGTGCCGGCGTCGGCTGCGGCGCGCTGACTCTGCGCTCCGCTGCAGGCATCAGAGTCAAGCAGGACAAGCTGGACAAGTTTATGAAGGGCGACCCCATGGGTGCGTGCCCCCGTGCCGCCGGCGTGCGTGCGCGGCCAAGCGTTGCGGCCAGGGCTGCAGCGTGTCAGAGGCTTGGCGGCATGGAGCGGAGCCGCTGCGCCTGCCCGGGCTGACGTCTGTGTCCTCCCTCCCTCTCTGCGCCCCCACCTCCAGTCAAAACAGCGCAGCGGTTCTTGGAGAACGGCACGCCCTTCATGATCCAGGACGCCGGAGGTGAGTCGGCAGGGAAGGGCAGCACAGCGCTTTGCGCGCGGCGCGGCGTGCTGCAGGCTGCGCGCACCTGACGCCTGCCGCCAACGCACCAGGAGACCTTGAGGTATGCAACACAGACAAGCCCGTCAAGAAGAAGGCGCTGGTGTTCTACAAGTCAGAGGAGGATACGCCGGCGACAGACACGATGGGGAAGCTTGTGCGGTGCATCGAGGTGGGTCCGAATGTGGTGGGCCTGATGCATGCAGTGCTCAGCGATGTGTACATGCCCACTTTTTCGGCGCAGCACGTGGAGGACGCGCTGTCGGAAGTGCTGCTGAAGGACTTGAAGGAACAGATGAACAAGACCATTGCAGAGTCATACATCATAGTTGGAAAGATGACAGGCGAAACCCTGTTGCCATTGCCACCGCCAGACTCGTATGCGAGTCTGGAAAAGACTGCACACGACAAGGATAGTATACACATGTTGGAGAGCTCCATCATTATGTGGACGGGTCAAATTCGCGATATTCTGGCCCAGGAATCGGAAACTCCACTGCTGCGCGGCGAGAACCCGGGTCCGGACTACGAGATCGAATTTTGGAGAATGAAGTCAATGAACTTGAACTGCGTGGCAGACCAGTTGTTTTCGGGCCGAATAGTGAAGGTGATGAAGGTGCTGGAGTTGACGAAGAGCACCTACTTTCCAGCCTTCAACAGGCTCTGCGAGCAAGTCAAAAGCGCTCAAGAGGAAGCGAACGACAACTATAGAATGATGCGGGCGCTAGAGTCCCACTTGGCAGACATCAAAAACAATTCCTTTGACGAGCTTGTGCAAGTGTTCAAGCCTCTCCTCCACTGTATCCTCCTTGTGTGGAAGCAATCGAAGAGTTACAACACGACGAAGCGGATGGTCATCCTGCTCCGCGAAATTTTCAACGACATTATTGCTCGCGCTGAGAGCTTCTTGACGGAGAAACCCATACTGGAGATCGAGCCTCAGGAGGCAGTCGATTTGCTCAAGGAAAGCCTGCGCATTTGTATCTCATTGAAGAGCGCCTTCTTTGAATACAAGACACGTGCTAATCAAGAGTGTCCTTCGCGCCCCTGGCTCTTTCAAAATGCTGCACTATTCGCCAGGATGGACGCTTTCCTTGAGCGTTGCCATGATGTGCTTGATCTCATGCAGACGATTTTGCAGTTCGGCAAACTCGGCAGAGTTGAAATCGGAGGCACCAAGGGCAAGATTTTGACTGTCAACGTGCAGCAGATTTTTGCCGATTTCAGCCAGGCCATCATCCCTTTCACAACCGCAGAATACAGCATAATGTCTGTGGACACGAAGCTCTTCGATGACGACTTCTACACTTTCCGACTTGTGGTGCAGGACCTGGAGCGAAGAATTGCATCTGTAATCATGCAGTCCATGGATGACAGCACAACAGTGATGATCTGCTTCAAATTGCTGGACAGTTTCGAAAACTTGTTGGAGAGGAACGTCATTTCAGCAGATCTGGAAACAAAGCATCCTGATTTGCTTGAAGCGTACGCCGCGGACATTCGAAAATCGCAAGAGATCTTTATGCTTGGAATGGCCGACCCGCCGGTGAACAGCAATTGCCCTCCGCGCGCTGGTGCGGTCAACTGGGTTCGCGGTCTTCGTCAGCGGATAGATGAGCCCATGGTGCGCTTTCAGAGTATCGGCAAGACTGTCATTGAAAGTGAGGAGGGTGTTGAAGTGACGAGGGCGTATGAGGCACTAATTACGAGTTTACAAGAGTTCGAAGACAAGCACGTGCAGGAATGGTGCATGGAACTTGGGCTGACGTCGGATGCCAAGCTGAAACAGCACCTCCTAAGACGAGAGGGGCCTCCCTGGCGGGAAGGCCCCGATGGCGAGGCAGAGGACGGTGTCTTCATTCGTGTCAATTTTGACCCGGCACTTGTCTGCCTACTGCGTGAGGTGAAATATTTCAAACTTCTCAATGACACAAGGACTGAGACGCTCAAGTTCATTGAGATCCCTGACTCTGCCTTGCAGATATACTCCAAGGTTGAGACGTTCCGGCAACAAACCGGGAATTTGGAGCTTATTGTCAACACTTACAACAACATTATTGCGACGCTCATTGACGTTGAGCGGCCTCTCGTGCAGGCCAAGCTGGACAGCATTGACAAGGTACTAATCAAAGGTCTGAAGCACTTAAACTGGAAAAGCCACAACATTGACGACTTTGTGAAGACGGTCATGAGGGAAGTCAAGGATGCACATAGCACGTTGCAAACCTGCAAGTCGAATGTAAAGGAGACGCAGGCGCTTCTGACATCATTTGCTCAGCAAGTCATGATGGATCGCAAGGCGAAAAGCTATACAATTGCAGAATACTCTGAGTCCTTCACGCAACACATCAAAACCCGATATACGGCCTTTGATCTCGGGGGCAAGGAGATGCAGAAGCATCTCGAAAGCACGCTGAAGGTGCTCAAGGTCAACAAGACTGTGCCAGCATGGCGCACCTACGTGGACTATGTGAACCAAATTGTCATAGACGGGATTGTAGCAGCGATCATTGCTTCGCTACAGTATTTCAAGAATCAAATCGACGCGTACTATTTGAACCAGAACGACATCAACCCCTTGCTTGAGATCCAACTGCGACTTGCGCCCCCCGACGTGGCTTATGAGCCGCGCATGGGCGCTACTGGCAATGCAGATGGTATGCGCGACATTCTGACAGGGTGGGTCAACGGCTTCATCAATGCCTCAACCCTAATCTGTCGCCTCGACACAGCCGAATTTGATGGGGACTATTTGAGCGATATCCAAGAGAACATAATGGTGCGCTTCCATGTAGCACAGGCCAGCCGACTCATTGCGCAAACGGAGGCGCAGTGTGAGACGTTCCGCCAGTGCTTTGTAGAATATTCTTACTTGTGGACTACTAATATCCAAGAGGCCTTCGAAGAGTTTTTGGAGACACAAAAAGTCGAAGGAGATGTGGAGGATACTGACCCCCCGTTGTCAGCCTTCGACGCAGAAATTTCCAAGTACAAACAGCTGACAGATGAAATTCATGAGTTGCCTAGTAACAAGACCATTGCTTTCTTGAAAATTGACGCGAAGCCTGTCAAGCATGCCCTCACGACTTGTCTGTCCAAGTGGATCCACGTATTTCAGGACTACTTGCTGCAGAAAGTTATCTCTCGCGTCACGGAGCTGTCCGGGTTCATATCATTCACAGAAACGGCGTTGGACAAAGAAGTCACGGAAGCGGACCCGAGCAGCTTGCTTGAAGTCATGGGTCATCTACGAGACGTCAGAAAACGCACTGAGGGCACGGAAGCCATGTTTGAACCTTTGAAAAGCACAGTCCAGCTTCTGTCCAAACATGGTGTCTCAACTCCCGGAGATATTGTACAGAGCCTTGATACCATTGTAAATACCTCTTGGGGCAGTTTGAAGAAGAAGGCAACTTTGACTAAGGAAAAACATTCGAACGAGCAGAGCATGCAGGCTGAAAATGTCAAGCGCAAAGCCAAAGATTTCGAATTCAGGGCTGAAGAGTTCTTCAACTTTTTCAAAAAGAACATGCCCTACGAGTACTCCGAGGACTGGGAGGAGGCATACGAGTCCATCGATCGCATACATCACTCGACTTCTGAGAGTCCCACCGATCTCCTGCCTTTTGGAAGTCTCAATGAGATCCAACAGGAAGCTGTGAAATTGAATGAGATGCAAGAACTCTTTGAGCTTTATGTCATGGAGTATCGACAGATCGATCAGTGCGTCAAGGAGGCAAAACTTCTCAAGCTTGTCTGGGACATGATCGGAATGGTGACCATTACCTTTACGGAGTGGAGGAAGACCAAGTGGGATGAAATCAAAGTTGAGGTTCTCCAAGAGGAGAGCAAAAAGCTGAGCAAGGAAATCAAGACTTTGCCCAGAGAAGTTAAAAATTGGCCTTCCTATAAAGGACTGGAGGATTCTGTGAAAAATATGCAGACATCGTTGCCCTTGGTTGAGGAGTTGCACCATCCGGCGATGCGCGATCGGCATTGGAAGCAGCTGATGCGCACTACCGGAGTCACCTTCCAAATGGGGAGCAATTTTAGCCTGGGAAATCTGCTAGACTTAAAGTTGCATCAATTTGAGGATGACGTGTTGGAAATTGTTGATCGTGCGCAAAAGGAGTTGACAATAGAGAAGCAGCTGAAAAAGCTCGCTGATACTTGGAAGAGTCAAGAGTTGCAATTTCCATGCGAAGTCGAGGGAACAGAACGTTACCTGCTGTCCGTGGACGAGACGTTGATGGAAGCCCTTGAAGACAATTCAATGCAGCTCCAGAATCTCATGGGATCCAAGTACGTGCAAGGAAATCAAACTTTCTTGGTGGAGGTGCAGAATTGGCAGCGCAAGCTTGGTATGGTTGATGTCACACTGAATGCATGGAAGGAGGTGCAGTCCAAGTGGTCAAACCTGCAGAGCATTTTTGTGGGCTCAGCAGATATTAGAGTGCAGCTTCCGGAAGAATCTAAGCGCTTTGATGTGGTTCATGCGGCTTGGCAGGACATGATGAAGACAGCACCAGACATTCCGAATGCCGTAGATGCGTGTAACCTCGACGGCCGCCTGGAGAGTATTGAAGATATGCTTGCGTCGCTTGAAAAGTGTGAAAAAGCCCTGTCAGACTACCTTGAAACGAAACGTGCAGCCTATCCTCGCTTCTACTTCGTGGCTGCGGCAGACTTGCTCGACATTCTAAGCAAAGGAAGTAATCCACAGCTTGTCCTGAAACATCTTCCCAAATGCTTTGACAACATTAAGACATTGGAATTCGACAAGGAGAATGGAGAGCCTACCAAAAAATCTTTGGGTATGTACAGTGGAGAGAACGAATTCGTGGGTTGGCCTGATCCGTTTATTTGTGAGGGTCCCGTAGAGACATGGATGGACGGTTTGACACATCACACCCATGATCAGTTGAAACTCCTGCTCAACGATTCGGTAAACGCCTTCGAGGAAAAGCCTCGTCATGAATTTATTTTCAATTGGTGTGCGATGCTTTGCACCGTCGTGTGCAGAATTGTATATACGGAGGACGTAAATTTCGCGTTTGATCAACTCGAAGAAGGGAATGACAATGCGATGCATGACTACAACACAAAGCAGATTGCAACGCTGAACAAGTATGCAGAGTTGATCCTGGGTGACCTTACAGGCAATGATCGCAAGAAAATCATCACGCTAGTCACGCTAGATGTGCATGCGCGCGATATTGTGCAATTTTTGATGGATACCAAGGCTGAGAACAACCAATGTTTTGCATGGAAATCGCAGCTGAAATTCCAGATGCAAAACAAGCCCAACATGAATGTGCAGCTGTGCCAAATCGACATCTGCGATTATTCTTGCATCTTTGGTTACGAATACATCGGTAACTGCGGGTGTTTGGTGGTGACACCGCTTACCGACCGCTGCTATATCACACTTACGCAGGCCATGCGTCTGATTCTTGGTGGTGCCCCTGCTGGTCCCGCCGGAACAGGCAAGACGGAAACAACGAAGGATCTTGGTCGTGCCATGGGCATCATGGTCTATGTCTTCAATTGCTCTGACCAGATGGATTTCCGAAGCATGGGCCAGATTTTCAAGGGCCTTTCGCAAGCAGGGGCGTGGGGATGTTTTGACGAATTCAACCGTATCGACATCTCAGTGCTCTCTGTCGTATCGACGCAGTGGAAATGCATCCTTGATGCGATCCGGGGTAAGAAGCATCGTTTCATTTTCGAAGATGAAGACATTCTTCTTTGCCACAGCCCGTTCTGCAGCGCATACATCACAATGAATCCCGGCTACGCGGGACGCACTGAGCTCCCAGAAAGTGTCAAGGCGCTCTTCCGACCCTGCGCGATGATCACCCCGGACATGGATCTGATCTGCGAAATCATGCTCATGTCGGAGGGCTACAGCTTGGGCAAGGTGCTGGCCAAAAAATTTATGATTCTGTATCGCCTCAGCGAGGCTTTGCTGTCACCACAAAAGCATTATGATTGGAAGCTCCGGGCTGTCAAGACTACGTTGAATGTTGCGGGTGGCATGCTTCGCGCGGACAGGGAGAGTCCCGAAGACCGGGTCCTCTTACGGGCTCTTCGTGACTTCAACCTCGGCAAACTGGTTGCAGATGACGTCGGCATCTTTGTTGGAATGATTGATGATCTGTTCCCAAAGACAAGGGAGCTCGTGGTGCGTGCACGAGAGGAGGAATTCGAGAAGAAGATTGTGGAGGCTGCTCAGGCTGTCAATCTGCAAGCAGGAGACATATTCGTTCTGAAGGCATCGCAATTGCGCGAGATCCTTGTGGTCCGCTGGTCAGTCTTCCTTATTGGTCCTGCAGGCTGCGGCAAATCTGAGCTCATCCGCGTGCTCTCGAAGGCTGAAAATCTCTTTGGGGAAAAGTCAACAATCAATGTGCTGAATCCTAAGTCAGTCACCCGCAACGAGCTTTACGGCTACATTCATCCTGCTACTCGAGAGTGGAAGGATGGCCTTCTTTCGCAGATTTTCCGCGACTTGGCCAATTGTTTCACAGTGAAACACGAGTATCTGGTTCTCGATGGTGACATTGATGCGGAGTGGATTGAGTCTATGAACACCGTCATGGACGATAACAAGACCCTGACTCTGGCCAGTAACGAGCGCATCCCTCTCACGCCCCCCATGCGATTGCTGCTTGAGATCGAGAACATGAGCCAGGCCTCCCCTGCCACGGTTTCTCGAGGCGGAGTAATCTTTTTGAATGGCAACGACATTGGGTGGGAGCCGTACGTGAAGAGTTGGATTGGCAACCGTGAAATGGAGATGGAGCGGACAAACCTCACAGCACTTTTTGCTAAATATGCCCAAAAAGTCTTCAATTACCTGGAAAAGGAGGCCAAAACCATTGTGCCGATTCGCGAGATCTCCATGGTGCAGTGCATAACCTATCTTCTAGAGGGACTTATTGGGGGCGGCGAGGAATTCTTCCAGAAAGTCAAAGTGATTGGACAGGAGCAAGGGACAATACTGCTGGAAATGATGTTTGCCTACTCATTGATCTGGGCATGTGCTGGAGCTCTAACTTCTGACAAGCAAAACGATTACAGGGGAAATTTTGACAAATGGTTCAAAAATGAATTTGGTGAAGGTCTGAAACTTTCTGAGGGACTTTCCGTCTTCGACTTTTTCGTCAATGATGAAAATTCTACATTCGAGAGCTGGACTACAAAGGTTGAGGCCTACAAGCATGATTCAACGGAAGTCTTTGGAAACATTTACGTGGCTACAGCCGAGACTCTTCGTGTGACTGCGTTGTTGGACCTTCTGGCCAAGAATCGTCATGCTGTCATGCTAGTTGGCGGTGCTGGAACCGGCAAGACAACCATTATTATGGACAAATTGCGTAATTTGAGCCCTGAGACACATTCATTCATGAATATCAACCTGAACTGTTTCACAGACTCAATGCTCCTGCAGGGTGCTATGGAATCGGTCCTAGAGAAGAAGACGGGGCGCACGTTTGGGCCTCCTGGCTCTAAGCGTCTGGTATATTTTATTGACGATCTCAATATGCCCGAGGTTGACAAATATGGTACGCAGCAGCCCATTGCGTTGCTTCGACAGCTCTTCGACTACGCTGGATGGTACTCGCGCGACAAGCTCACATGGCGAGAAATCAACTCTGTACAGTGTGTGTCATGCCTGAATCCAACTGCCGGCTCGTTCTACATTGATGTTCGTTTGCAGAGGTCCTATTGCACATTTGCTGTTCAGTTACCAGCCCCCGAAGTCCTCGAATATGTGTTTGACTCCATTTTGAGCGCGCACCTTGAGACATTCAGCCCCGATGTGCAAAAGATAGGCATCAAGGTCGTGAAGGCTAGCATCGATCTTCAAAAAATCGTTGCAGATAATTTCATGCCCACTGCTATCAAGTTCCACTACATCTTCAATCTCCGTGACATCGGCAATGTTTTCGAGGGGCTTTTGCGAAGTGAGCCTGCACACTTCACCAATTCCATGTCTGTCATTAGGCTCTGGGTGCACGAGTGCGAGCGTGTATTTGCAGATCGAATGATAACAGAGCAGGACATGTCTCGCTACTTTGAGTTGGTAGAAGGCGTCTCGAAGAAACATTTCGAGGGCACAAATCAGGAGCAAGTGCTGGCGCGCCCAAACATCTTCACAACTTTCACCTTCAACAGCGCTGAGGACGAGCGCCCATACACTGGCATTAGCGATGCGGAGAAACTGAGGTCAATTGTCAAAGACAAGATGAATGAATACAATGAGAGTAATGCGGTCATGAACCTCGTGTTGTTTGATATGGCCGTGGAGCACATCTGCCGTATCACCCGCACCATAGACAAACCACGCGGAAACTGTCTACTTGTTGGGGTTGGAGGCAGCGGTAAGCAAAGTCTGTCGCGACTGAGCTCATTTATCTGCGGCTGTGATGTTTTCCAGATCACAGTCACCAGCAGCTTTGGTGTCAATGACTTCAAGGAAAATCTCTTGACGCTTTTTGCGAAGGCTGGCATCAAGGGTCAGCCAACTTCATTCATTCTCGTGGACTCACAGATTGTGAATGAGCGATTCCTTGTCTTCTTGAATGACTTTTTGGCATCTGGCAACATCCCAGATATTTTCACCAACGATTCTAAGGACGAATACCGTAATGGTGTTCGAAACGATGCCAAACAGGCGGGTGTCCAAGACACGCCTGAGAATCTGTGGGACTTCTTCATTGAAAAGGTTCGAAAGAACTTGCACTTAATCTTGTGCTTTTCGCCCGTTGGCGAGCAGTTCCGGATCCGCGCGCGTCAGTTCCCAGCACTGATTAACTGTACCACCTATGACTACTTTCATCCTTGGCCGCAGAGCGCGTTGATCGCGGTGGCCCAGTCCTTCATCGCAGGGACTGACGGCATTGAACCCGAAAATTATGAAGGCGTAGCTGCTCATATGGCATTCTTGCACACTTCTGTCAATGAAGCTAGCGAAGATTTCTTTACGAGTGAACGTCGCTATAATTATACCACGCCAAAAAGCTATCTCGACCTCATCGACCTGTACAAGAGTATGCTCGCAATAAAGAAATCGGGCATGCGTACGCTTAAAGAGCGTCTTGAAAACGGTCTGGAGAAGATGGAATCAGCCGCAGCTCAGGTTGCTGAGCTTCAGGAGAATCTGGTGAAGGACATGGCCGTCGTGGAGGAGAAGAAAGCCGCGACTGACAAGTTGCTTGCTTTCGTTGGCCAGGAAACTGCAGTTGCAGATGAGCAGAAAGCAATCGCGTTGGTCGAAGAAGAAAAGTGCACCAAAATTGCCGAAGAAGTGCAGGCTTTCCAGGCAGAGTGTGAAAAGGAGATGGAAGCGGCCGAGCCTGTTATCCAGGCTGCAATTGATGCTCTCAATTCTCTCGACAAGAAATCAATCACAGAGCTTAAGGCTCTTTCCAGCCCCCCGGCCGGGGTCGATGATGTCACCAGTGGAGTCCTGGTGCTCTTGGCGGGAGGCAAAATTCCAAAAGATCTGTCATGGGGGGCTGCGAAGAAACTGATGGGCAATGTCGACCAATTCTTGAACACGCTTCTCGCTTTCGATAAAGACAATGCCCCAGTGGTGGCATGTGAGTGGATTGAAAAGAATCTGTTGTCCAGGGAGAACTTCAACCCTACTGTGATGAAGTCTAAATCATCAGCTGCTGCTGGCATGTGCGGTTGGGTTATCAACATAGTCAAGTACTATCGCATTTATGAGGTAGTTGAGCCCAAGCGCCAACTCCTGGCGCAGGCGAATAACAAGCTCAACGATGCCAACGAGCAGTTGTTAACGGTTCGTGAACAGGTTGCTGAGCTCGAGGCCAAGCTTGCCCATCTGAATGAACAATTCATGGAGGCTACTGCTGACAAAAACGAGGCGATTGCCCAGGCAGAGAAGACGCAGTCACGAGCGAACATGGCTGATCGCCTTGTCAACGGGCTTGCAGATGAAAAGGTGCGCTGGACAGAGTCCGTCCAGTCTTTTGGCATCCAAGAGCAAAAGTTTGTCGGCGATGTTCTGCTTGCTGCAGCATTTGTTTCGTATGTTGGTGCCTTCAGCCTCTCGCTACGCCACTCGCTTGTGAACGAAAAGTGGATTCCTGACATGGTCGAACGTCAATTGCCGATGACTGAAGGTATGCAGCCTTTGACCATGCTTGTCGATGATGCTGGCATCGCGCAGTGGGGTAACGAAGGCCTTCCCTCCGATAGCATGTCTATCCAAAATGGTGCAATTGTTTGCAACTGCAAGCGTTGGCCCATTCTCATCGACCCTCAGCTGCAAGGCATAAAGTGGGTCAAGAAGAAGCATACTACTGAGGTGTACGCCCAGAAGCCTGAGGAAGTGCCAGAGGAAGAGTGGGTCCAGCCTCCCCCGACTCTGAAGGAAATGGCGGTGGTCCAGCTATCGCAGGCTCGTTACTTGAATACAGTGGAAATGGCGATTCAGAATGGAGAAGCGATGATGATCGAGAACATTGGTAACGATATCGACGCAGTGTTGGAGCCTGTTCTAGGTCGAGCTGTCATCAAGCGCGGAAGGGCTATGGTAATTAAACTGGGCGACAAGGAAGTCGAGTATGACCCTAAATTCCAGCTTTACCTGCAAACCAAACAATCGAACCCCCACTACCAGCCACAGACATGTGCGCAAACAACTCTGATCAATTTCATGATCACTCTTGATGGTCTGCAGGAGCAGTTGCTTGCGCTGGTGGTCAAGAAGGAACGACCTGATCTGGAGCATCAGAAGCTTGAATTGATGCAACAGCAAAACGGATTCAAGGTAAAACTTAAAGAACTTGAGGACGAACTCCTTTACAGACTGGCAACGTCGCAGGGTGACATTCTTGCTGACGTTGAACTCATCGAGGGTCTTGAGCGGGCCAAAGTGACCTCTACAGAAATTAATGAGAAGGCCAAAATTGCCAAGGAAACGGAGTTGCAAATCGTGGAATCACGGAAGGCATATGTGCCAGTAGCTACACGTGGCGCTCTGACGTACTTCCTGGTGGATCAGATGTGGGTTCTTGACCACATGTATCGTTTTTCGATGGCAAATTTCGTTATAATCTTCAAAAAGGGCATGGATCAAGCCGACAAAAATGAAGGAGGTGATGAAGAGAAAGCAGCAACCGGGGAGGAGGAAGAAGCAAAACCTGACCTGGGAGCACGAGTGAAGCTTTTGGAGGATTCAGCGTGCTTTGAGTGCTTCTCGTATGTAGCTCAAGGTCTGTTTGAGCGCCACAAGCTCATTTTTGCGTGTCAGCTTTGCTTCCGGGTGCTTGCACAAGCAGGTGAGCTACAAGCAGACCTCTTCGAGTTCCTTCTGCGAGGTCCTATGGAAGCTGGCGTGGATAATCCCCTGAATGAATGGATGGATGATCGTGCATGGGCAACGTTGCAAACTCTGAGACAGTTTGAGCTTTACGAAAGACTTCCTGATGAAATCATTGGCTCTGCTAAGAGGTTCCGCGACTGGTATGAGCTAGAGAGGCCTGAGGAGCAGCCGCTGCCTGGGGAATGGAAGAAGATGCCGGAATTCAATCGTTTGTTGATCATGCGCGCGATGCGTCCCGATCGCATGAGTGAAACGTTAAGTATCTTTGCGAAAAATTGCCTTGGCTCCAAATACGTCAATTTCATGGCATTTGATCTCGCACGTTCATTTGAAGACGCTGGACCTGCAGTACCTGTCTTCTTTATCCTGTCTCCAGGTGTCGATCCTGTCCGAGATACCGAAAAGCTAGCAAAGAAGTTCAATGTCGGAACCGACCATGGCAACTTTGGGCTTGTTTCATTAGGCCAAGGCCAAGAACCGGTTGCCGAGAAGATTGTGGAGACCGCTTTCCGCGATGGTGGTTGGGGATTCCTTCAGAATGTCCACCTCACGCCGAAATGGACGAACAGCTGGTTGGATAAAAGGTGCGACGAGCTAGAGGCTGCGCACCCGGACTTCCGTCTCTTCTTATCTGCTGAACCTGCTAAGCTCCCAGTCAATTTGCTGCAAGGTTGTTTGAAATTGACGAACGAGCCCCCTGAAGGGCTGAAGCCTAATCTCATGAAGAATTTCAATAATTTCAACGACGACTACTTTGAGGCGAGTGCGAAACCGGGTGAACTCAAGTCAATCTGTTTTGCACTTTCCCTGTTCCACGCAGTGATCCTTGAACGCAAAAAATTCGGTCCTCAAGGCTGGAATCGGGTTTATCCCTTCAACTTGGGTGATTTGACCAGCTGTGCGCAGGTAGCGATGAATTATCTCGAGACATATCCCAAGATCCCTTGGGATGATCTCAAGTACATCTTTGGAGAAATCATGTATGGTGGGCACATTACTGACTTCTTCGATCGCGTTCTTGCTCTGTCGTATTTAGACTCATACCTCAAGGACGACCTCATGGAAGGTGCGGAGTTATTTCCCGGCTTCATGGCCCCAGTCAATTCCGGTTCTGTCAAGGATATCATGGAACACGTGGAATTTACCATTCCGCAAGAATCACCCTCCGCGTTTGGTTTACACCCGAATGCTGAAATCGGATTTCGTATGAAGCAGGCGTCATCCATGTTTGCTCAGATTCGCGAGCTGCAGCCTCGTTCAGCAGGCAAGGGCGCTGGTATGTCGCCGCAGGAAATGGCCAAGCAAAAGCTGGAGGAACTCCTTGAGAGGATGCCAGATCGCCTGGATGTGACTGAAGTCCTGGAAAAGCTCGAAGGGGATCGCTCGCCCTTCGTGAACGTCTTTCTGCAAGAGATCGATCGACTTTTAATCCTACAGGATGAGATCCGACGATCGCTGAAGGAGCTTGAGCTCGGCCTACGTGGCGATCTGCAAATGTCCGATCGCATGGAGCAACTTCAGGCTGCCCTCGCTGAAGACCGTGTATCTGCAGGATGGGAAACCAAAGCCTACCCCTCGAAGCGCCCACTAGGTCTGTGGTTCGCAAATTTCTTGGAACGCTACAGGCAACTCAGCGACTGGACTGTTGAGCTGGGGGTGCCAAAGTGCACATGGATTTCAGGGCTCTTCAACCCGCAGTCGTTCTTGACGGCAGTCACGCAGACAACCGCACGTAAAAACGATTGGCCGTTAGACAAGATGGCCACGCAGACGGATGTGCAGAAGAAGACGGTGGATGACATAAGTGCGGGATCAAAGGACGGTGCATATATTCACGGTCTATTCATGGAGGGGGCTCGCTGGGACGACAAGGCAGGTTTGCTGGAGGACTCGATTCCCAAGGAACTCTTTGCTAAAATGCCCGTGATTCTTATCAGAGCCGTGCCCGCCGACAAGGCCGAAACCCGGGACATGTATGAATGTCCAGTCTATACAACTCAGGATCGTGGTCCCACATTCATTTTCAAAGCAGGACTTAAAACAAAGGCACCAACAGCGAAATGGGTCATGGCAGGCGTGGCGCTGCTCATGGACGTTGTTTAGATGCATGATTTGTTGGGATCTGGTCAGCGCCCATCTCTTCTTTTGTGTTGTATTAAATATGAGCCTGCGCATTATTCTACACTCCTCCGCCGCCGTGTGTGGCGGCGGGCTTCAACGTGGGATGAGATGGCCGTGCAGATCTGTCGCTTGAGTAAAGAAGCCTTTCTGTGACGCGCTCAGCGCCCATCGCGGCTGCGCTATCACACATGCTCTTGTGGATGTAAACAAGGGGTCCCGAGGGCTGCTGACGTGGTTTGCCGCCCTCTTTCATGATAACGCGCCTCTCCTCGAGCCTCTGGTCAATGGCTGCCGGTCCAACTGAGCTCGTGGCTACGGGCTCTGTTGATATTTCTCGTGCCTCTCCCTGTTTCTGCTGACGTGCAATCACACACACCCGGGTCATTCATGTGCACATTCTGTGCAGATTCTAGGCAACCATTTTTGCACACAGACAAGCGACCTTGGCTTATTCGCCAATCATTCTCACGTCATCAGGGCGTACGCGCGCGCACACACAAAATCTAACACGAACTACCTGCGGGGATGATCGACGGGATCGGCGAGTTCCCTCATGAGCGTCGCCATGGCGGGACGTATCTGTGGCTGATCTCGAGTGGGGTGATACTTGCGATGCAAACGACTCTGCGGCTCGTGCGTGTTTGGCAGACACCAGCTCTGGGAAAGTGGAATGTAGGAGAGTCATGTTATCGTGAGTGGTAGCTCGTCTCGTGATGAGGCAGGTCTGTGCACCCACAGCCTGTCACACAGCCTCTCCTCTCTCACCTCACTTTCTCCCTGTCACCTCTCTCCCCCTCTTGGTCTGATGATGAGGCTGACGGCCAACGACATTCGTACGCGCAATCACGCACGCGTCCATGCACACACATGCACCTGTGGCGCCAACGAATGGCAGACTGGAAGAATTGATAGCTCTGTCGAGCATAGCTTTTTCGAAAGCCAGTTGCTCCTCGTGCCTGGCTGCCTGAATCGACGCCCTCCGATCTTGCGATGGCCCGGGAGACTTTTCAACAAGAGATCTGTCGCTTTCATTCTCCACATTGTAGGAGCGCACACTCAAAGTGATAAAGGGCGATGTTTGACGCGTGCTTCGCAATGTCTGTCTTTGGACCCCATTCGACGGTATTGTATCCTGCAACTTGCCGCAATGTCATGACACGTAAGAGTGCGTGCCAGTGAGCAATGTGACAAGCAAACGTATTCAAAGCAAAGGAATCTGCAGCGAGACGCACGACATCTTTTTCAACCTCGTCAACTCGTGGTCGGTGTCTGCGATGATTTGGCCGCTGCCCGACCGATTCCTCTTTTCCACTCTCCTTCTCCCTCGCTCTCTCTCTCAGCTTGTCCTTGTCTCTGGGTCTCTGAGCATCGACCAGCATGGTAACGTTCGCCTGCACCGTGGTCAGCTGTTTCGATAGCGCCTCTATACTTTCCTGCTTCACAGATTTTTGTGTTGTGGTTGTGTGTTATGGTAGTGTATCACAATTTAATAATTCTCCGATAGCCGCTATTATGACAGATGGTTGTGTGATATCTTGTCTGGAGCAAGTTTTGTGACATGTCACGTAAGTTGCTCAACATTCAGGCATCAAATCTGCACAACCTCGTCAGAGAACATAGCCACACGAGCACACGTGTATGTGCGTGTGTGTATGCCTCAGCGCACACGCATGCGCACAACATAAGGTGACCAGGAGAAGAACAAAGCGGCCATCCACTGACTTTTGCCACTCCTCCCTCTCGCTCCGCGCGCCAAGTGTTTCCGAAATCTCATCTGCCATTACACATAATGTATCACAAAGCTACAAAGAACATGTAGTCGCACGCTCACAAACACACACGCTCTCTCTCACACACACACACGCTCACACACACACACACACACGCTCCATCTTACACCTGTGGGCTGAGCGGAGGTGATTTGCCGTCGGAACGACCCCTGCTTCCGTAACTGCCCAAGATAAATGTGTTTGTAATACATGAGGACCTATGCCTACTCCATTGGTGTACGTATATGTATGAAAATACATACACACACACACACATGTATGCGTGCGTGTGTGTATGTGTGTTAGGACTGATAAGGGATATAGATCTGGATATGCACGCGCAAGTGAGTGGTTGTGTATGGGTGTGTTTACATTATATATATACACATACATATACGTGTACATATATGTGTGTGTGTACAAATATAAATACATGCCGGCGCTTGGCAACAGAAGCGTCATTTGCTGGGCGAGAGAGAGAGAGAGAGAGAGAGAGAGAGAGAGAGAGAGAGAGAGAGAGAGAGAGGGGGGAAGAGAGAGAGAGAGAGAGAGAGA
>Ga0115006_10001049_pt1 | contig 16562 bp, 9 predicted proteins | sample ArcOceMetagenome_3_FD_88943 | JGI IMG/M metagenome (GOLD analysis project Ga0115006, IMG submission 88943) | Marine eukaryotic phytoplankton communities from Arctic Ocean - Arctic Ocean- Svalbard ARC20M Metagenome | ecosystem: Environmental > Aquatic > Marine > Oceanic | place: Arctic Ocean...
ACGGGATCACCTGCTTGCTCTGGCACGGGCTGCCCGCGACGCCGCACTCCCAGCGCAGCACGGCCTCGGCCGCGGCGCCCGCGTACTGCTTGTACTCCATCTTGACGTCGTAGTAGTGCGGGCTGCGCAGGCCGATCGTGGCCGAAAACGTCGTCGCCGACAGGTAGTCGTACGTCTCCCAGCGGTCGATGATGAGGCTGTTGTCGATCCACAGCTTGACGCGCTCGTCGGTCTCGGCGATGCCGGCCTCGAAGGTGAACACCTTGGGGGTCGTGTCCGCCGCGTCGTCAAAGAGCTGGAGCAGGCCCGCCCAGCGCACCGAAAAGCTCTGCTTGTCCGAGAGCGCCAGGTCGCCAAAGCCGCGCGGAACGTCGTTGCCAAAGCCGCGCTGCGCGTCCGACACGTCAAAGTTGATCGTCTGCTCGACCCACGACGAGACGGGCTCCGAGAGCTCCATGTCGTCGTAGTAGGTCGCGTCGAGACCGGCGCCCTGCGCCAGGCTCGCGTGCACCTGGTAGTCGCCCTTGACCGTGGGCGTGTACGTGACCTCGTAGCGCCCGCGCAGCGGAAAGAGGCGCGACGAGGGGACAATCGGCGCCGGGTTGTAGGTTTTGGGCGAGGCGGCAGCGGTGTCCGCGCCGATCGTCGTCGTGCCTGTCGTCGGCGGCAGCGCCTTGGCCCGGAAAATGGCGTACCGCGACGTCGAGTCGGGCAGCACCGTCCAGTCGGGATACACCGTGAGCTGCAGCGTCGTGCCCGCGTAGTCTGTCGTGTAGCGGCGCTGCCCGCGGCCGGTGCCGCCTGTGATCACAATGAGCATGTTGTTGTACACGCCGTTGTTGTCGTTGCCCGAGAGCGCCTTGCAGCACCCGTGGTCGTACGGCTGGTACGGGTACGGGTACGAGTCGCCCTGCGTGTTGAGCTGGTTATGGAAGACAGGCCCCCACACGGCCCCCGCCCCCGCCGCCGCGTAACCGAGCGAGCCCTGCGCCGACTGCAGGATGGCCTCGCCGTCAAAGCCCGGGCGGATCGTGAGGGCGCTCAGCGGCCCCACCGTCTGCAGCGTCACCACGTTTTCGGTGCAAACCTTGGACAGGTAGTACACCGACGTCGCGTCCGGCTGCGTGCACCCGAGGTACTCGCTGGTCCCGACGACCGCCCACGGCGTCTGCACTGCAATCGTCACGTAGTAGCCATTGTAGTTGGACTTTTCCACCTTGCGCCACTGGCCCGCGCACGCGCCCGAGACGATCTGGATGTAGTAGTTCGCGTAGTAGTCGCTGGCGGTGTTGGCGTCGTCCGCCAGGATGAGCGTGCTGCGCGGCGTCATGGTGCACGGCGCCGTCGGGCTGCACGTCGCACCGCCGGTGACCGTGGCAGCCGTCGTAGTGAGATCATTCGACGAGACTGCGGTCACCTTCATGTGCCTCATGCCTGCCGAGGTCCCCACCTGGACCCACAGGTTGAGGCCGGATGCGCCCGCAATGCCGCCAAACAGCGCGGCAGCGTCAAATACTGCAATGGCCTGGTCATCGTTAATAATGTCCTCCTCCACCTTTGTCGTGTTGCCCCCGCCCTGCGCCACGCCCGTAAACTCGGCGCAGTCGGCGTGGCCGTAGGTGACGAGGTTGTAGCCCGTCGAAATCGCAAACGTGGTCTCCTTTGTCTTGCGCTTGATCGTGGTCGCGGCATCAGTGACACGCGCGATGGGCTGGTTGAGCTCCACACGGTACATGTAGATGCTGTACTTGCTCGTGGTGTCGGGCACCGTCGTCCAGGCCGTCGCGACGGTCGCCGTCTGCGCATCAGTTACTGTGCAGTCGCAGTAGAGCGTGGTGCCCACGCCCGTGTCGGTTGACGACCACATATCATTGACCACGTTTTCGCCCTGCATCGGGTCGCACCCAGACTTGTCGCACCCCGTGTAGTCGCTGATGAGCCGTGCCTGCCCCGCGCCCGTGCCGGCCGTAATGACGATATAGTGGCCGTTGTAGTAGTCGTCAAATGTGGACGACTCGGTCGCCAGCGCGACCTTGGTGTTTGCGGCTGCTGCGCGCACCGTCCCCTTGACCACGCCGGCGTAGTCGCGAATGTACTCGCTCTGCTCGTCCACGCCGGGCGTCTTCATCTTGATGACCTGGGCAATGTAGTCGTCGCTCACCTCGCTGACCGCGCCGTGCGAGCTGGAAAAGGCCGTCGTGTACGTGCCCGAGTCGGCCCCGTCCGCATTGCTGCCAATGTTCAGCGTCGCCAAGCACACGTGCATCGGCTGGGCGAGCTTGGCGTTCGCATTGTCGTCGGCACCACCAAAGCCACCAGCTTCGCTGCCGCAAAAGTCGGTTCTCCCAGTATTGGCGCTCGCGGCCGTGATCTTGAGCAGCCCGCTCAGGGTGGTGCCCGCCCCGAGGTTCTCCCAGCGCAGCGTCATGCCGCCCTCGTCGCCAACCGCGGCGGCCGGGTTCTTGTAGTGCAGCGAGATGGGGTACGCCGCCGGGTAGGCAGCTCCAAAGTAGTAGGTGCCCATGGCCACGCCAGAGTCCTTGCCGCCCTGCCGCGACAGCGAGGTCCACTGCTGGATCACCAGCGTGTTGTCGATCCAGAGCTTCACACGGTCGTTGCCGCCGTTCGTATTTACGTCGGTCTTGTCCTCGAAAAAGTGCGCGTGAAACGTGTACACGCCAGCGAGCGTCGGCGCAATGAAGCCAGACCAGCGCACGCCGTACGCCGAGTCGGCGAGGCGCTGGTCCTCGGACCAGCCCTTGGACGGGTGGTCGTAGTACGTGGCGGCCAGAGGCCCTGCGGTAAAGGCGAGGCTGCCAATGGCCTCGGGGTACTCGCCGTACGTGAGCTTGAGCTCCTGGGTGCTCGCCGCTCCAGCGTGCGAAAAATCAATCGTCTGATCGCAGGCCTGCGCAGTCGTGCACTTGGTCGAAAACTTGGGCGAGCCAAAGCCCGGGTTGTATGTCACGCTGGTCCCATCGTCTGTGCCCGGATCGTCATAGTACGTGGCGGTGAGGCCGCCGGGGTACTCGGTCGATGCGAGCCGCGTGATGCCCGCGCCCGCGTAGGCGTCCGTGTCGATGAGCGCGGCGTCGACGAGGCCCGCGGCGTGGTACGGGGCCTGGCTGCCCTCGATGATGGGCGTGACGCGCACGTGGAACTCGGGGTGGCCCTCGCGGAAGGCCTTGGTGCGGGTGTCGTCGCACTTTTCGCTCCACTGGCCGCCATAGTTCCCGATCGAGTACCTGGAAGTCGAGTCGGGGAGCACCGTCAGCGGCGGGTACAGCGTCGCGGTCTTGGTCGCGCCAAAGTAGTCGGTGACGACGCGCGCCTGGCCCGCGCCGGTGCCCGACGTGAGCGTCAGCGTCCTCCCCGTGTAGTAGTCGTCGACGGCGCTCGCCGACGCGGCGTCGAGAAGCACAGTGTTGATCGTGTGAGCGCCGCCCGAGTGCAGGGTGCCCGAGTGCGCCCAGTCGTCGCAAAAGTACTCGGCGCTCCCCGGCCGGATGCCCGCGTCGGACAGCTTGCGGTTGTTCATGTACTCGTCGCGCGACTGGATGGTGAACTTGGCCGGGCGGCCTGCAGTCGCCGCCGTCAGCCCGGCGCCCTCCGCGGATGAGGTGGCCGCGCACACCACGGCGGGCTCCACGTACAGCGACTGGTTGCGGTTGCACAGGTTGTAGGTCGTCGAGTTCGAGTAGAGGCTGGTCGATGGCACAATGACCTTACCCTGCGAGCGCGAGCTCCAGCTGAGGTGCGCCGACGCGTTGCCGACCACCTGCTTGTATTCGAGGCGCATCGGGTAGAGCGTGCCCGCCATGAGCGCCACCGTGCCGTCAACCTCCGAGCAGCGCGAGTACCAGTGGTCGATCACGAGCAGGTCGTTGATCCACAGCTTCGCGCCGTCGTCGACGGCGATGCTGAAGGTGTACACCTCGGAGTAGAGGGAGCGCACCATGCCGCGCCAGCGCGCGCTAAAGTAGCTCGGGCCAATGTCCTTCTTCATGGTGGGTGAGGGTGCCGGCACGGGCCGGCCGCCGTTCCAGTCGAAGTCGATGGTGGCGTCCATGCGCGTGAACGGCTTCGCCTCGGTGGCGAGGCCCAGGGTGTCGGACCCGTGGTCCGACAGGTCGTCGTTTTCATAGTAGGCGCCGAAGACGCCGCCGGGCTGCATGATCTGGCCGCGCACGTTGTACACGCCGCGCTTGGTCGCCGTGTAGTTGACCTGGTAGCCGCCGTTGCCGATGTAAAAGGTCGACGCCGAAAACGCCACGGCGCCGCCGTCGTCCTCGGAGGGCTGCACGCGGTTGGTGTCGCCGTCGTCCGCGGGCAGCGAGGCGTTGGCGAGGATGCTGAAGCTGAATGCCGTCGAGTCCTCGACAGAGAGCACCCGGATGTTGTCAAAGGCGTCCTTGGACTGCACAGTGAAGGAGGCCATCACGCCCGCCGTCGTCAGCGTGAGGGCCGGGCGGTAGACCCGCGAGGTGGCCGCGCACGTGATCGCGGGCAGCACGTTGAGTGCAAACGGAGAGTTGGAAATGTGGTGCGACACAAAGAGCCGGGAGCTCGAAATCACAGATTTGGCGTGGTGGCTGGCCTCCCACTGGAGCTTGAACTCCGCGGTCGCGGTTGTGGAGGCAGTGCTGGCTTTCGCCGCGAGGAGGATCTCATAGTAAGTGTCCTTTTCGAGGTGGATTTTGCCCGACGGTGCGCTTCCAGCGGCGGCGGCGAGCGAGGACCACTGATGGATGATCAGGCTGTTGTCGACCCAGAGCTTCACGCGCTCCTTCTTGTTGCTGTTTGCCACTGAACCACCGGCGTGGAACGTGTACGTCTCGGACAGTGACGGACGCACCATGCCCGTCCAACGGGCCGACCACTTTACATTGTCAGCGGTTGTGCCCGCCCTGGTTGTACTGGCAGTCACACTAAAGTCCACGGTCTGGTCGACCTGCACGACGCGCGTGGCCCCCACAGCGCCAAACTCCCCGTTACCAAAATTGCCACCTGTCTCGGTGGTCGCCCCCACGTAGTACGTGGCTTGCAGGCCGCCGGCCTGCGCAAAGGAGGCCCACACATAGTTGGTGGTGCTACGCGTTGCCTGGTACGAGATCGCATAGGAGCCGTCGCCGTTGTCAACCACCGTCGCCGGCTTATCGCGGCCGCCTGTCGTCGTCCAGCCCCAGCTGTACGTGTTGTACGCCTCGCAGTCGGCGCCGGGGCGTCCGCACTCGACGACGTCCATGCCCGCAGCGTCGTCGTTGTTGCCGCCCTTGCTGTAGTATTGCCGCACGCGCGCGACAAAGTTGTCCCCGACGTTGGAGCCGCGCAGGTTGAAGTATTCGTCGCGCGCCATGATAGTAAAGGTCCCCGGGATGCCCGCCGTCGCGAGGGAGAGCGAGTCGCCAGCGGCTGTCGACGTGGTCGCGCACGCCAGGTTGGGGAAGATGGTGAGGTCAAAGGGCGAGCCCGCGACGGGCCCGTCGTTGGACTTGCTCCCGCCCAGCGCCATGCTGTACTTGCCGGAGCGCGTCACGCGGTAGCGAAGCACGAGCTTGGGGTTGTCGAGGTCCGTGGGCGTGCTGACTTGGTAGCCAGCGTTGGTGGAGGGCCCAATGTAGCTCACCTTGTCCGTGAAGCTCGGGATGTCATCGGGCAGCAGCAGATCCTGCACCACGTTAGTGGGCTGGTGGGTGGCAACGTCGGTGATGCCAAACTTGACGTCGGCATCCGTCACCGACGGGTCGGGCTGCCAGTTGTCGTGGCGGTCCTTGACCGTGATGGTCACCGAGGCCTGCACACCGGCCGTGGCCAGCGTGAGCGACTGCCCCGTCGGGATCGACTTGCCCAAGTGGCGGCGCGCCGGCTGCGCCACCATGCGGAACGGGCTCTGGTTGATCCCGCTCGCCCCAAAGACGACGCTGATGTCGTACGTGCCCGACTTTGTCGCCGTGTACACCACGCGGTAGGTACCCGGGTTCGTGCTGCTCATGTCCTGCACGAGCCCCGACGTGCTGTCAACTCCCGTGAGGCGCACCTTGAAGTTGTCTCCCCCAGTCAGGCGCAGGTTCCCGTAGAGGTCCTTGGCCGTGATAGTGAACTCCGACTGCAGGCCCGCAGTGGACAGCTCGAGGCTGTGTCCGGCCGACGCCTGGTTCGGGATCGCAATAGACTTGGCCGCACAGGTCCCTGCGGGGTTGACGTCCACGTTGAAGGGCGAGTCCATCACGTCGTAGCCGCGGTACAAATTCGCAGACGTTATGTCGCTCAGCGTGCCGCCACTGGGCTTCCACCGCAGATTCGCGTTGGCGGTGCAGGACCCTGAGGTGCAGCCAGAGACGTACTTGTAGTCCAGCTTCATGTCGTAGTAGTACGCCGAGCGCAGCTCAATGTTTCCGCTGGGTTGGGAAGAATAGAGCGACGACCACTGGTCGATGATTAGACTGTTGTCAACCCACAGCCGCACGCGGTCCATTGCGGCGGCCATGCCTCGCTTCCACTGAAATTCGTACGTGCTGTCCCTGGTCGGCGCAACAAAGCCCGCATAGCGCACAGAGAATCCTGCCACGCTGGGCACGGAATTGTCATTGTCGCTGACCGTGCTCGATGCAAACTGCACCTTTTGCAAATTGGTCGTGCCCTCTGCGTACTTGACAGGCACTGTAAAGTCATTGTTGTCATAGTACGTCGCAGTCACCCCCCCGCGCACGAGGAGGGCTGCATACAGCGTGTTGATCCCGCTCTTGTACGTCGTGTACTCCACACTGTACGATGAGTCCGTGTTGTCCACAACCACGCCGTGCACAGCACGCCCATCGGCACCCTGCTCGATACTGCCCGGCGGGTACACCCGCACGCTAAACACGTCCCCGCCCTCCCCGCGCTCGTTATCGTACATGTCGTTCGCCTGGATCGTGAACTGCGCGGCCGTGCCTGCCGTCGCCACAGCAAGACCGGCGCCCGCAGCGGTCGACCGGGTCCCGTTGGCCACGTTTGGCATCACGATGAAGGAGAAGGGCGACTTTTTGGCCTGCGTTTCGTAGTACAGCTGCGACGAGGGCACAATCTCCTTCGGGGTGGACTGCGACGCCCACGAGAGCTTTGCAAAGGCCGAGCCCGTGACCTGCTTGTACTCCATCTTCATGTTGTAGAAAACGTTGGCCTTGAGCGCAATTGTCGCGGACGTCTCATTGCAGTACGAGTCCCAGCGGTCGATCAGCGGCACATTGTCCACCCACAGTCGCGCGCCGTCGTCTGTCGTCGCGTAGAAAGTGTACGTCTCTGCGTACTGCGTCTTGACCTTGCCGACCCTGCGCACGCGCAGAGCGCAGCAGCGCCCACCGCACAGCGGTCAGGCAGCGGCACCCAGCGCCTGCGTGCGGCGCGCGGGGGGCAGGCGCCAGCGCGGGCGCAGGCAGGCGCCAGCGCGCAGGGCCCTGCGCGGGCGCAGGCACCGCGCGCGGCGCGCGGCGCGCGGCAGGCACGCACCATCGCACGGAAATGTAGTTGGCGCCCGTCGGCGTGATGCGGCCGACGCCCCAGTCCATGTTGATCTGCGGGTCGACCGTAACCTTGACCGGCGTGTAAAAGAACCACACATTCTCGAAGTAGGAGCCCGTGAGGCCGCCGGACTTTGCCAGCTTGACGCCCGCCTCGTAGCTGCCCGACTTGGTGGCCGTGTACGACACCTGGTAGGTGCCGTCGAGGTTGTCGACCACGGACCCTGTGATGGACCGGGTGCCGTCGAGCTCGACGATCCACTCGTCGCCGCCCGACGTGCGGCGCACGCCGGACTCGTCCTTGGCCGTCACAGTGAACTGCGCCAGCACGCCCGCCGTCGCAAACTGCAGCCCGTTGCCAGAGGACTCGGACTTGGTGGCATCGGTGGCCTCCGCGTCCACGGCTGCCGGCGCGAGCAGCGCGAGCAGCCCGGCGACCGCGAGCAGCACACCGCGTCGGCGCGGCGCCATCCCGTCCTTCGCGCTCGCCGCGCGCCGCAACAGGACGGGGGTGCAGCAGAACCGCGCCGCGCCGGGCCTTCGAGACCGCCCGCAGCCGCCGCGCGCTCCCTCCGGGGCCCGCCGCTGCCGCTCCCGCAGCCCTCCCCGCCCGAGAGCGCCTGACGCTGACTGCGCGAGGCGGCTCGGCTTGAACTCTCTTCAAGCCGGGTTCGGATGACAAACCGCACCGCGCCGCGTGCGGTGGCGCGCCGGCGGGGGCGCTCGGGGCACAATGCGTTGGGTCCCTTTTCCGTACAAACGTCGACTGAAAGATTACACACGGTACTGAACTGCCCCCAGGACACGATGGCCCTTCCACCCACCCCGCCCCAAGTCTTGCAGATTCCAGGACCCCTTCCGCGAAAAATCCACCCCAACGGCCGCCCGGGCCTCGAAAAGGGGGGGGCTATGTCTTGGGGGGGGGCGGGTCCCGGTTCCCAAAATACTCAAGAAAACAAAAAACCGGGGCACTTCTTGACACCCCCCCCACACCAGGCGGCGGGCACCGGGCAGACGCCGCCATGTTCGGCACACTGGGGGGCGGGGCGCCGGCGGGCGGGCCGGACGCGCAGGCGCAGGCGCGGCGGCGGCGCGCGGAAAAGGAGTTTGCGTACTTTTCGTCCCGGCTCCCCTATGCTCGCCGCGCGGCGGGCTGTGCCGACGACCTGGCGACCGCGGTGAGTGCGCGCGCCGCGTGCCGCCCGCACGCCAGCGCCGTGTGCGCAGGCGTGCTCTGGGCCCGCAGGCCCTGCCGATCGCCCCCCGCCCTCACCGCCCACGTTCCCGGCAGATGCAGTCCCCGCTGCGCACGGCTGTGGCGTGCCACCGGGCGCTGGCGCCGCTCGTCCTGTCCACAGCGGAAGCCAAGCCCAAGTCCTGGATCGGGATGCGGTAACCGAGCGCGCGGGTCCGCCGCGCAAGGCCGCTTGCGCGCCCCGTGCCGGCAGCGAGGAGCCAGTGCGAGCCCCCCGCAGCAGGCGGCGGCATGCGCACCCAGACTGCACCAGGCTGCACAGCGGGCGGCGAAGGTCGGAAAGGAACGCAAGAGCTGGGACGGGCGCAGGGCGATGCGCGTCCCCGTCGCTGCGACAGGCTTTCTGCCTGCGGCAGCACCACGCGCAAGAGGGCAAGGGTACGGCGGGCTGTGCTGGATTTTGGGTGCTCATTGCACACACGTGCTGCTTCAGCGCATGCTTGCAGGCTTTCCCTAGCAACACTCTGACGCACACACACGCACACACACACACACACGCACACACACACACACATACACACACACACACACACACACACATACACACACACACACACACACACACACACACACACATACCCACATGACCCCGACAAAACACACCGATCTCTCACAGTGGGAGGAATGAGAGCGCGCACACACGCGCCCGCGCACACACACACACACACACACACACACACACACACACACACGCACACACACACACACACACACACACACACACACACACACACACATACCCCCATGAGGCCGACGGAACACACCGATTTCTCACAGTGGGAGGAATGGGACCGCGCTCACAAGCGTCCGGTCGTGACCAGCATGGTGCACGTGCCGTTCAATAGCAACGTACGCGGGTGCCTCGCCTGCCTCTACCGCTCGTTCAAGCGGGGAAGCCAGTCGGCAACAAGAAATATGTCGTTATCGTAACGATTACTAAAGAGAGCGCTTTCTCAATCAATTTTGGCCCAGCTGGCGGGTCCGTGACTTGGCCCTGGGGCCAAAACATTTCTTTTCGCACAGCCTACTTCGCGACAACCATGAAGTGAAGCGCACGGTTCTCTCACGGCGCTGCCGCAGATCCTTAATCGCTCTCCCCCTTGCACAATAGCCGATCTCGCTGTTGGGCAAACTGACATCTCCCCCTATCTCGATAGGGTCTAGCCTCCACACACGGTGCTTGCAGAACGCAGCGAGCGAGCACAAAACGGCACACGCCCAATCATATCATCTCGATGCTTGACAAGTGCTGGGGCAGGCAAACTCTTAGTCAATCCACCTGCAACCATCTTGTGTGTGTGTACGGAGAGGAATAAGCTTCATCACCTGCTGCGCCACCAAGTCGCGCACAACATAATATCGAATGCCGTTGTGACGCGAGAATTTCCTGCGCGCTGGGTTCTCTAACATAGCAACAAACACGCCAGATTGTCCTCATACTACACCTTGGTGCTTCCTGGGCATACCCAAAATCGCGGAGGATCTCCCAATACCTCCTGTGTCCACACTGGCTGGCAACAACATATTCAGCCTCTGAGGTAGACAGAGATACCTCAAGTACCCATACACAGTCCTGCCAGCGAGAGTTCCAGAAAACAGCACCTCCGCTCATCATCAACACGCATCCCGTATGCGAGCGCCTACTATCGAGGTCTGCTGCCCAGTCCGAATCCATCCATCCCAAAGTACGTTGGCCAATTCCTCAGATCGCGCACTATCGCCTGATCGTAGGTTGCACGCAGATAGCGTAGAACATGATCAGCGGCATCTATATGTGATTTGTCAGGAAGCGATAAAGGGTCCGCCGCCACCGCATCCGACACCGCCTCATTTCCGTATGGGCAGTGGCGGTGGTGATGGCGGCGGCGGCGGTGGTGGAAGTGGCGGCGGCGGCGGTGGAGTTGGCGACCGGGTCCCCGCCAATGATGAGGCCACGACCACGGCGGCTCTGGTCAACTTTGAACGTTACGGCATGCGTCCTTAACGCCGTGACAATGCGTAAGGGTTTGTGGTTGCGACGTGACAAAACCATGCACATAAGGGCTGTCGCTCCGTAAGCTTTGTTGAAAAGGGACATTTCAGCCTATAGAAAGCTCTCTTTAGTACCGGTAGTCGTTACGATAACGACATATTTCTTTTGCCGACTGGCTTCCCCTCTTGAACGAGCGACATTGTTCATACTTGCTGAGCTCCGAATACGACCATGCCAGGTCAGGGCGCGTCATGATGACCAGATATCCCAAACTGCCTACAATGCCACGATAGCGACGATCCTTAAGCGCACGGTTGTGTCACGGCGCTGCCGCAGATCCTTAATCGCCAACACCCTTCATGGCGTTCCGCGTGGGCAACTGGACACTAGCCATGCACAGCACCCCTCGCAGCGCGCATGACTGACACACTGGACCGTCATAAATTACTCACCCTGAACCATCCGTGTATTGACATTGAAATGGATACTGGAATATAGTGACGCCGGACAACTCGTCCAGCCCGGCGCCACAGACATTGGTCTCCTCCCTACAGCCCACACTATACCTTCCACCTGCTCCCTCCTCGACCTACATTCCTCTTCTCTGCATCCCCTCCTCCCAGCCACGTATCCGCTCAGCAGAAAACGCGACCGCGCACCCGCGCGCCCCATGTGCACGGTGCACACACATCATGCTTACCCCCTCCATGCCCGCATAACCTTTAGCGCGATATCGAGATCCCAGCGACCAATTTCACATGCCGAAAGGGACCCCCGTCATGCAGAGCAAAACAATCAAAGACAAACCGAGCGGCCCGACGCGGCACTCACTGCCAGACACGCCTTAAACCGAGGCCTCACTCGCCTCCACTGGCTCGGGCGGCTGCATCTGCGCACACGCACGCACCGACCGTCAGCATCCCTAGGCTTGCTTGGCATTCAAAAAGATGGGAGTGGGTCCAGGGCAGCACCCACACCCGCCCGCACCCACGCGATCGACAGAGAGCGCCAGCCCACATCACGCACACCGCACGCAGCCGACACTGCGCCAGCACACGCGACCAACCTCCAGGAAGAGGTTCTCGTAGATGACAGCGCCAGACATGCCGCCCATGAAGTTGGCGAGGAGGTACACCCAGATGTTCTTGAAGTTCCAGAAGGCGATGGCCGGACCCAGGGCCCTCGCAGGGTTCATGGCGCCACCGGTGAAGGGGCCAGCAGCGAAGGCGCCCACAACCACCGCAAGGCCAATGGCGAGCGGCGCGAAGGGAGCCGGCAGGGTCACCTGCACAAACAAAAAACAGCGCGGCACACCGGCACTCTCAGCGAAGGCACTCACCACGCGCGCGGAGAGCACGTGGAGCGCACACACCCCGCCCCGCCGCAGCTCCCCATTGAATGACCGCCAGGTGACAGCCCTCCACCGCTTCCAGCCCTCCCGACTCCCAGAGCACACCAACATTTCAGCGCACTCCAAGCTGCATCGCCAACTCCCTGCGGCAAGGCGGCGCAAAATGGGACACCAGCCACCTCAACCCGCCCCCCCCCGCACACTGGCGGCATCTCGCACCCGCAGGGCCGCAGGTGTAACAAGGCAACGCACGAAACGGATCTCGCAAATTTCGCAAGCCGATCACGTCGCACCCGCGAATGTGAACTGTGCGCCACCAGCACTCGACACCCCGCATGCAAGGCCCCTCGCAAAGGCCCCTCGGCAGGGTTGCTTGTCGCCCAATCAAGCAGAGGGAAGCACGTGCTTGCTTGGCCATGGCGGCAGAGAGAGGAGGGGCGAGACCTTGACGCCGGAATCGGCATGGCGGCCATGCTTGTCGACCACGGTGGCGAAGACGGTCAGAACCAGGAAGGCCGTTGCCATGTACTCCCTGCTCACCAAACGCCAACGCACGCGCACAACACGCGTCATGATCGAGCCCAACCAACCCATCCAACCCATCCACCACCAACCAGTCGACCACGCAGCGCAAAATCCCTCGTCTTGCGTCTGCTGCCAAGGCCAGCGACAACCGCGTGGTCCGCAGAGCGCAGACACGGAGCGCACTCCGCAGCGCACAGGCACGCCAAGCAGGCTGACCAGATGAAAGTAGAGAGCGGGTGCGCGGTCGAGGGTCCGCCCATGGCGAGCAGCGGCACCGTCAGGTCACTGCCAGACGCGCGCAAAAGCCGGCGTGTCACACGCAGTTCACCAACAGACATGAAAGCCCAGGCCAACGTGTTAGCGCTACCTGTCGGCCCATGCGCACCCGCGGGGCAAGCCGTACTGCGCAGACGCACAGCGAGATCGCACCATGATGCTCTAGATCGCACCATGCTGCTCTTCGCATCATAGCGCGCAGTCCCTCTAGAACTCGCTGCTAGAACGCGGGGCCTGAGATGGCAACTGCGACGCAACAGTACAAACGGGGCTACAGTAGAAGCGGCACTCACGTGTGGGGAAGTGAGAGCTTGAGCAGGATGCCACCGCACAGGCCACCAACGAACTGCGCCAGCATTTCCCAGGCAGCAGTGATGCGGTCGCAGCGACCTGTCGGCAACCACCGCACGTGAGCGTCAGTCTTGGTACCGGGGTGCTCACGGATGACGATGGGCAGATGTTGCTGGCCGGGCATCCAGCTCCCAGCTCTCCGTACGGGTCTCTTAGTCTAGGCTAAGGGTGTGAGGAACACGTGTCATGCGCGAACAAGAGCGTTCTGGGAGACAGGGGCGGGGAGGGGGCTGATAAAGAGACGCAGCCAGAACGAGACCGGTGATGAGAAGACCAGCCGTGACGGCAGGATTGAGTTTGCCTCCAGACCCGTTGTCACCTGCTCCTGCCGCCGTCAGTGCCCAAAATGCAGCAACAGCGCTCTCCACACAGGCGCCGGCAAGCATCACGATGCCCGCGGCATCGACTTCCCATCCGTAGACTGGACACTCGGTGTACAAAAAGCCGATCGCCACGCCTGCCGCAGCCTGACACGTGAAATGGGGCACGGGGGAAAGGCACCTGCTGTGGCGTAGATCATGACAGCCAGGGCCAGGCCACCTCCCAGCGCTCCCGTCACCAACCCCGATGACTCGGCGTTCACCGCAGCTGGCAATGCACCCAAAAAGTCCTCGTCAGCGTGCTAAAGCGCCCTCTGCGGCCGAACCGGCGTGCGGCTCACAGAATTCTGTCTGCCGTGCCGTTGGCCAAGGGGCCAGCCACGTCCGCCCCGCTGGACTGGCCGCCCCCAACAGCAGCCGCGGCCCGCACACATCATTCCGCAAAACCCCCGGCGCCGACCACCTACTCGTGGCCCGGCTTCACGCTGGCGCCAGCGGCCTGGGCACCTGCACGAGCGACACGGGGCAAGCACACCTGCGCCGGCGAGGAAGGTGAAGAGCAGGGTGCCGATAAACTCAGCCGCCACCTTTTTCTGGTGCTTCCTGTCTTGCCAGGCATCCATAAACTGACTGCTCCCACCACAGCGCGAAACATGCACGCCCGGCGTCAGTGTGCCAGCGGCGGCCTCCGAAGCCAGCGCGCACGCGCGCAGTTCCCGGCGCGGTCAAGACGCCGGAGCCAGCGCAAGCTTCACGCGCCGCTCGCGGGAGGCACGCTGCCGCCCCGGCCGCGGGCGCCGCTGGCTGCCACAACCCGGCCCTCCTGGCACATGCGCGCACACCCGCCCGTCGTCGCGCATGTCGCCCCTCGCGGCGGCGCTTGCCGGCGCCCACTCCCGGCATCCCGGCACACCGCGGCGGCTCCGGCACCGGCCGCCGCGGCCGCCCGGCGCCAGGCTCCGCCAGGACGCGCCGCACGACGGCGACGGCCGCCAGCCCGTCCCGCCAGCCCCACACCGCCGCGCACGCTCCCCGCCGGGGGGCGCGGGGAGCATACTTGAACCACTCCATAGCTGGTTGCCCTCTCCTGTCTCCCAAAATAGGAGACAGGACGAGGGGACTCGCATTTTTTTTTCAAGTTCGTGCACGAGGTGAGAGGAATCAAGGAGGAATATGCGGAAAGAGGTACGGACAGGCGCGGCGGGCGCGGCAGGCGCGGCGCGCGGCGCGCTGCTGCTGCTGCTGCTGCTGCTCGCGCGACCATCGCTCTCGGCGCGGGGATCGAATCCGCGCCCCCGCGCGGACGCAGCCGCCGCCGTCCTCGCCGACATCGCGGACCTGCAGCGCGAGATGCTGGCGGGCGCGGGGCTGGACGACAAGCGCGTCGTCCTCTGCAAGACGGTGGCCGGCCTCGGGAACCGCATCCAGGGCATCGTGTCGTGCCTGGCGCTTGCCGTTGCGACCCGCCGCGCGCTGGTCGTGCAGTGGGACCGCGAGGTCTCGACGGCGCCGCCGCTCGCCAACGGCCTCATGCCGTGCCGGCTCGAAGACGTCCTGGCGTTCCCGGCGGGCCTCGACCTCAACGTGTCGCGCGCCTTTGCGGACCCGGGCGCGGCCCAGGGCAGGGTGGTCGAGGCCTACGTGAGCCAGATGGTGCTCCAGTCGGGCAAGTCGCCGAGCTGGGGCGACCTGCTGCTCTGTACAAACCTCACCTTCACGCTCAAGCGCACGCCCGTGCTGTCGGTGCCAGCGTGGCGCTGGATGCCCGAGATCCTGAGCAACGAGGCCTACCGCAGCGCGCTCGGGCAGCTCTTTGGCGCCGCCCCCGGCGGGGCCGGTGTGCCGGACCCCCCGGCCTTTTTCCGCACTGTCGCGCCGTCGCTCCTGCGCCCCGCCCACGCCCTGGAAGTCGCAGCCGCGGCGCTCAGGCGCTACTGGCCGCCCGACTCCAGGGCCGTCGGCCTCCAGGTGCGTCTGGGTCTCGAGACGGACAACGAGGACGAGGCCGCGCACTTTTTCACGCCGTGCGGGATGTGGCGGTCCTGGCTGCGCTGCGCATACAGCGCGCTGGGTGGGGCGTCGGAGCACCGCGATGAAGCCGGCGCTCGGGAGGTGTGGTTTGTCGCTGCCGACTCGGCGGACGCCAAGGTGGACCTCATGATGCAGATGCGCCGCGAGGAAGGCGCGGTGGTGGCGGCCCTGAACCTCGAGCATGTCACAAGCAAGGCGCAGCGCGAATCCTTGCTGCGGCCTGCAGGCGAGGACAGGCGCGCCGCGCGCGCGGGACATGCGGCTCGCGGGGCCGTCGACTCGCTGCCTGCCACAGGGCATGCATGGCTGGACGGGCACGTGCTGCCGGTTGTGGTGGACTTTGCCTCCGGCACCCGCCTTGTCTTCTTTGGACGCAAGGCGAGCCGCATCGCGTGCGAAGACGTGCAGTCAGCCATGCTGGAAATGCACGTTCTGTCATGGTCCGGGCTGCTAGTTGCATCGCATCTTTCCACCTTTGCGGCGCTGCCCGCAGCCAGCGTGCCCGCAGCAGGCTTGCATCACGTCAATCGTGACGGGGACTGCTTCCCTGCACTCTCCCTGGAGCCGCTGTCGGATGCGGGCGACCTGTTTCGGGAGACTGCGCAATGTTTTTCCGAGAGGCACGTGCTGCAGCATGCATGGACGCGCCCCCGCCGCCGATCCGCGCGCAGACGGGGTCAGGACCGGTCCTGACCCCGTGGCAACGTCTATACATCGTCGTGGCGCGCGCGGCGAGCGTCGCCCGCACTGCGGAATAAACCTCGGTCCCGGCCATCTGACCGCTATCTGCAGGTAGCTGCTCGAGCTCGGTTGCTCCTCTGACCACCGAGATCGAGCACGCTGCGGCATTCGTCCCCTCGAACGAGTATGAAGCCAGTATGTGTTAGAGTATATGAATACTCTAGCGTGAGCTGATGGCCTTGTGAATGAGAGCAGCAAGAAGTCTATATATCTCTACGTCTAGGTACACCGGGATGAGGTG
>Ga0115006_10001051_pt1 | contig 16553 bp, 21 predicted proteins | sample ArcOceMetagenome_3_FD_88943 | JGI IMG/M metagenome (GOLD analysis project Ga0115006, IMG submission 88943) | Marine eukaryotic phytoplankton communities from Arctic Ocean - Arctic Ocean- Svalbard ARC20M Metagenome | ecosystem: Environmental > Aquatic > Marine > Oceanic | place: Arctic Ocean...
GCACTTGATGACACCCTTTCTTGTGCACTTGATGACACCCTTTCTTCAGCACTTGATGACACCCTTTCATGCTTTTTGTCCTTTCATGACACCTTGCCCTTGGCGGCGGCGGAGCAGGGCATCGGGCTGCCGGAGGCCTCGCCGTACGGGGCCCTGCCCTACAAGCAAGGGGCGTGGTATGAGTGGGGCAAGCAGCGCCATAACATGCTCGACGCCCTCGGAGGTGTGTGTGTCCTCCCGCTGTGTGTGTAGTCAGGGGGTGCGGGGGATAAAGAGAGCCTCGCCTACACTATCGCCTACTGACCCTGTGCCCCGGGGCCAGCTCTGGCCCACAGGGTCAGTAGGCGCGGGGCACAGGGTCGGTAGGCGATAGTGTAGGCGAGGGCTTGTGATTGTTTTGTGGTGTGAGCGTTGCCATGCGTTGCCATGTGTGGTGCGTGCCTGTACGTATGTGTGTGTGTATGCGCGCACACTTGCGATATTCACACGCACCCCCCCGACACACACAGGGACATTGGACACAGACAGCGATGTGGACCAGCCAGCAGACCTGGGCGTGTGGTGGGGGGATTCTTTGCCGTCCGGGAAGATGCGTTCCTCCCTCTCTGATTCCGACAGCTTCTGAGCAGACGCTGTTCATTTTGTTGTTTTTATGTAAAAAGTGGTGCGCATGTATTGGGCAGAATTGCTGTAGGGCCCTCGCCTGCATTATCGCCTACTGACCCTGTGCCCCGCGGCCTACTGACCCTGTGCCCCGCGGCCTACTGACCCTGTGCCCCTCGGCCAGCTCTGGCCCACAGGGCTCGTACAGGGTCAGTAGACCATGTCGTAGGCGAGGGTTGATGTGTGTTGATGTGTGTGGGGTTGTTTATTACATACAGGGTTGATCAGTGACCCGTCACTCTTATGCCATATGAATAGGCGTCGAGGCATTTAGACGCTTGAGGTGTGGCACAAGGCATTTAGACGCTTGAGGTGTGGCACAGGGCGGCGGGCAGAGTCCACCGCGTCTCCCTCGTCTCCTGGTTGAGAAAGTAATACCGCTGCTTGCTCTGACTCCACTCGGCGCTCCAAGGTTGCCGCACCAGCGGAGGTGACGGAGGCGCTGCCGCAAGTCCGAGCTGCCGTGTGCGATCGCGCTCCAGTGCCAGCGCCTCCTCCAGCGCCTGTCGCATGTCCCCTCGCTCGGTTCAGCGCAGGGGCGGAGAACGCGAGTGTGTGCCCCAAGGGACACGCACAGGGGGCAAGTTCTGAGTCAAAGGCAAGTTCTGAGTCAAACCTGAGATCGAGCGCGGCTGTCGGCGTTGACTTCCAGCAGTTCCTCTCGAAGCTCCTGAATGAGGGTATCCTGCGTCGCGCACACGCATGCCAGTGCAGCGGCCTGTTACAGGGCCCACGAGACAAGCGGACGCTCGTTGAGAAGCTGAGAGCAGAGCAAGAGAAAACGCCAACGCGGCACAACAGGTGTGCACGAATGCGACAGAGCCTGGCGGCAGGCTGCCGTGACGGATACAGGAGACAGCCTGCCGTCACGGCTAAGGAGACACGCCAAGTGAGACATGCCAACTTGCGACATGGGACATGCCAACCCGCGCGCCCAACTGCTTGAGGAGCAGACAAGACAAAGAGCACGCCCCTATTGTGTGTGTGCATTGACACCTTGTCAGATTGGCACTGAAGCTGCCACTGGGCGCAGAGGAGCTCAGATTGGTGCAGGGCCTCGGCAAGACTTTGCTGCTCCAACTTGCTCTCTGCCGCCTCGCGCCTCAGCTCGTCCTGCGTGTACACCAAACGTGTCAAAATTGAGCAAAAAACAGGCAGGCATGTGAAGTGGCTGAAGACCTTGAGTGCTTTAGGCATTGTGCTCTACCTCGAGCGCATCATGATCTATCTGAAGCGCTCTATGCTCCATCTTAAGCGCTTTTGCTGTACCTCAAGCGCTTCATGCTCTACCTGAAGCGCTTTGTGCTCTATTTTAAGCGCTTCATGCTCTTGACGCTCCTTGGCACACTTCTGGGCAAACTGCTCCTTTAGCGCCGCCATCTCCTGCTCATACAGGGGATTATCATTTGCTGCCATCCGCCCCTGGAAGCCTCGAGAGACTCTGTGCTGGACTGACTTGCTGACTTTTCATTGGCACACCTTCTCCGCCGTCAGCTCGTCCATGGCGTCCGACTGGGGGAACGACCTGAAGGCACTCATGTGGGAGCGCAATACCTCGAGCTCAGCGACTAAATGCTGGAGGAGCTTTGGCAGTCGTTCTAGGAGCTGCAGCTGCTGCAGGCCATTCAGGCGTTGGAGCTGTGTCTGGAGGGTCTTCGTCTCTGCTTGTTGGTCTTCAAGCTCCTGTCAGAGCAAACGGATGAGAGTGTGGAAAGAGATTCGCGCGCGACGTGGAAACAGCGCCGGGGTTTATCTCGTACACTATACCCTGTTTCGTATTTCAAATCGGTACTCTGGTAGTCGCGACACCTGTGACACACCTGCAGGAGCGCGAGCAGAGTCTCGCGTTGAGTTTTGTGTTTGGGGGTATCGTTGATGTTCAGAACTTCTTCACGACGCTGCTGCTGCTGGGCCGCTCCTTTCAGATTTGTCTGCTCGAGCTTCAACTCATCTTCCAGCTCTTCCAGCTCCTGTTGTTGTTTCACAAAGGATTCATGCTCCTGCTGCGCGACCATGCACACATATGTGCACACTATGTTTTGCATGCAAGCAGCATCTGCCTTGTTCATTTGCGTGCATGGCACCTGCCGCACAACGGCATGCTGATTGGCAATTTCAACAAGTTGATGTATTATTGCTTGTTTGCCGTGTTCTTCCTTGCTCCACAGCCCGCTCGCCCTTGAAATTGACTCGCGACACGCGAGAAGGTCCATCTTGAGAGCCTCCTCGCGCATTGCACCTGCTTCTCTTTCCTGCTGAAGCTGTTGGATTTTCTCCTGGCAGGGTGAACCAACGCTCGAATAGTTCAGTCTCGCTGCACGCACACGCACAGGAGCAGAAGGCATCTTCTCACCGTGCTCAGCTGCAGGGCGCTTTGCTGCTCGGCGACCTGTTTGACAACCAGAAACAGAATGCAGGCAACAATGTTGGCGGTGAGCTGACCTGCATGACAAACGGTTGTAAAATAGATCACAAGATGGCATTTTGACCTGAAGTTGAGCTGCGTGCTCACTGCCCTGAAGGGATGCGTATGCACAATCGTGCTCGTGTTCGAGCTGTGCTATACGTTGTCGGGCCTGCTGCAGCTCTTGTCGGGCTTGCTCTAGCTCCTCTGGCCAAGCTTGTGTCTCATCAGTAGCGGCCTTGTCAGCTTTGTCCGCCGGCGCCTCAATGGTAGTAGCCTGGCACGCGGCGTCTGCCTTACGGTCGCTTGTTTTCTGCTTGTGTGGCGTGATGAGTGGTGAGCTCACGCAGCCGCTGTTGCAGCGCGCACCGAGCTCGACCCGTGTCGTCACAAGTGTCGGTCAATGCACGTACAAGCAACGGGATGGTGTAAGATACCTCATCAGCCCCTTCGGCGAGCGCCTGCGAGCCAAGGTTCTTGGTGTCGACCAGGTCTGCGAGCTTGTCTCTTTCTGCCATCAGTCTCGCTCTTTCCTCTCTCTCTGAGTCTCGCTCTCTCCTCTCTGCTGCCGACTCTTGAAACCAGTCCTTGGTTGCACGCCCCTCCTCTGCATCCTTGTGCAGCACCTCAGGTGCTCCAAGTGACTTTGCAACATGCTCCTCCGCTGCATTCTTGTGCAGCACCTCACTTTGCAAGCCATGGTTGTCACGAAGGTCCACGCGTGCCACCTCTGGCCTCCTGGGAGATCCCATGTCAGACAACCTGTCACAGCCTATCCCAGCTCGATCAATTGATCTGTCGGCGCTTCCGTTTGCGTCTTTGGAGATCGAGGACAATTCCAAGAGCATTCTTCTGGGGGATTCAGACACATTGACGACACCAAGCGCTCTGCTCTTGAGGGCAAGAACACCTGTTTGTGACGACCAACTTTCAGTGGGCTGCTCACAACAACTCTCCCACAGGAAGAGCAACCGCGCCGAAGGGTTCAGAGTTTAGGGTTCGGGGTGCAGATGAGAGGACCCAACTACAGACACTGTACTCGTGTTCGACAGAGAAGCAGCAGGTGGGGGCGACGAGAGTTTTTCTGCTGCTTGCGCGCCACAGGAAGGAACCTATTTTCAAAGGAGAATTTGCATAGGGCTGCAATCGTGCAGCATCAAGGGTGTCTGTAGTGAGCGTGCTGTCTGCGTCAGCCAGCTCTTGAACTCCACTGTCAAGTAGGATGTCTGTGACGCACACGGCAGTGGCCTTGGAAGTAAAGATGCCTTGACGTAGTGCAGATCCAGCGTCGTCCACCTGCATCTCCAGCTCCCTTGCGACTTGTTCTAATGTCTGCTCGTTGCCGCACACACCTTGATACAGCACTAGATGAACTGTTGGCAGCACACACGCGCGCGCACATAGCAACATGGACGAGAACACGCATGAGATTTACATTTGAAGAATGATGCCCACGCGGGTCTGACATTGCAATGAATGAGAACGCAGCGACCGCGACTCTGACGAGCGAATGTATGCAGACAGAAACAAACCTACAATAGACCCTGGCTCGAGACGCACGCACTCTATTTTCGTCACGTCACCTAGAATTGCTAATGCGACGTCCCTGCACGCCAATGCAAACAAACATCAGTGCCAGCTAAGCAGGCGAGATAGACAAAAAAGACGTGTTACACGTAGCAATCTTTTGATGATTTGTCCACAACCTCAGAACGGCAAGTTCAAAGGTTTTCTCGGACCCTTCGATCTCACTCATTTCCATATCCAGCACCAGCTCAATCTGTAAAGATCCCGCCTTGGGTGCCTCCTGCTGTTGGTGCTCAATAACAGTATTCTTCTCCATGGTACTATCATCTGATTTTGTGTTTGACTGTGCCGCTACCTCCTCGTTCTCTCCTGAAAGCTCCGGCTTCTGTTCCTTCCCCGGGTCAGAGCTTTCATCCACACGCAAGGGAGCTGGTGGCGTGTCAGTGTCCGTGCTGTGCTCCTGGTCCACCTCCAAAATAGTAGCTAGTGTGGAGGAAGAGCAGGCTGAAACATGCGCCACGTCATGCACTACCGCCGTTTCCACCTCCCCCGACACCCCCGCCGCTGCCTCCACTTCTGCCTCTGTCGCCGCATCCTCCGCACGGTCTTGTGCGCCGCTTGCGTGTTCTCGAGTGGTCGCGTCTTTTGCAAGAGACACTTGCCGCAGCACGTCAACTACACGTGCAAGATCCTGCAGCACACACCGCACACGTGACACAATGCAGCATAGACAGGACCAAGCACGCTTCATGGTCATCGCGCGGGCACGTTACGCTTCATGTTCTTCGCGCGGGCACGCCAGTCGCACAGACAAGTCGCACAGGCGGAATGAGGAGCAGGGACGCGCGACACCTGTAATTCAGTCGAGAGCGCTTGGAGCAACGCGGAGTCAACATCGCGTTCTTGCAAGATGGCGGCGTGCAGATCAGCGTTGGCCTGCAATTCCGCCCACATTTCTCCTTGATCTGCAAGTTGCTGTGCGCTTTGTGCTTGAAGCAACGCGATGCGCTCTTCCAACTCGCGCGCCGCGCTCGACTCTTTAGACAAACTGGCAATCTGCTCAAGTTGCTGTGCACTTTCTGCTTGAAGCAACGCGATGCGCTCCTCCAACTCGCGCGCCGCGCTCGACTCTTTAGACAAAACGGCAATCTGCTGAATCTGCTCCCGCGCAAGGGAGTCAAGCTCTTGATTTGTCCTTGTCAATTCTTGTAGCTCGCGTGTCGCTGCGGCCAGGTCGCTCTTGGCGGCTTCCAACTCATTTTCTAGCCTGCACCGATCTTGGTGTTCGGCTTTGCCGAGTGCCTCCAGCTTCTCGCTTGTGGTTGACAGTTCTTCTGCTGCCACCTACATGCATGTGTGTGTGCACGCGTGTGTGCATGTGTGCATGTGTGTGTGTGTGTGTATGTACATATACACGCGTATAAATATGCATGCACGCGTATATTAAATGTGTCGCATAAACCAATTCGTAGGGAGATAGAGAGAGCTAATCGAGGAAGGCGAAATACCAAAACAAGGGAGAAAGCGAAAGAGTGTATGAGAGCATGAGAGGGAGGGAGGGAGAGAGATCCTATGTGGAATTACACACACACACACACACACACACACACATGTATATTTACATGTATTGTGTGTGTGTGTCGTGGACAGCCACTGTGTCTCTGTGTGTGTGTGTCGCAAAACCACGCAAGAACAACAACAATGCAAAACCACGAGAACAACAACCAAGCACACACGCACTTGCGCGCGCACACACACGCACGCAATGTACGCGCGTTGCAAAAAAAGGCAAGTGAACACCTTCAACATGGCGTTTTCGTGACAAACCGCCTGGAGCTCAAGCATTTGTTGACCATGCTCATCTCGCGCGTTTTTTTGCTTTGCCAGGGCCTCTTTCAAACGCTGTTCTAGGTCTTCTTGCCCTTGCCTGAGAGTTTTTAGCTCCTCTTGCGACTTTGCTTGCTCCAATTGGGCCCCTTGTAGACGCTCTTGCAACTCATCTCGCTCCCTTAGCAGTGCGTTCAAGTTTTCAAAATAGTCGCGATAATCTGCGGAAACCAGCAGCTGGACGCCTTGCAATTCCTGCAGAATAATTCGACATTCCTGTTGCGTGAGGCGCCATTGCTGCTGCTCAAGCTGATGCTGACGCTTCTTGGTTTCATCTTCATGTTCTTCCATATTGCTCGAAAGCACATCCCAGTCACACAGGGCTGCTGTCAAGGTATTGGTGTGTACCGCTGCCTGCAGGTGATCATCGTCGGCCCCATTGCCGACACCACGGCTGCCACTCAAGTCTGGGGCGATACTAGCATGGTTCTGTTGCCCCACAAAAGCATCGTACTGTCGCAAGCATTGCGGGAGCTTGCTTGCGGGGGAATCGTGGCCCGACTCCATTCCGGCAAGAAAATGCCACAGGCGCTGCTCGGAATGCCATTGACTCAAGAGCGTGGGTGATTGTCCAATCAGCTCCATGCCTACCTTCAGGCTCTCATGGGCCTCGTGCAGCAACTCTTTATCGCAGAAGTCAGCAAATCCCACGTGCTCGCCCTTTTGCCTGGCCCACGCTTGAGAAAGAGGTTGCCTGAGAGAGTGTGTGCGCAAGACCGCGCGAGCACCGTTAGCACAGGGGCTGCAAACAGTCTAGAAACCCTACACCCTAAACCCTCAAACCATGGCATAGGGACCTGAGAGTTCGAGAGAAACCTTCGACTGTGAGTCGCAAAAATCCGTGAATTGATTTGACCTGTTGCGCCACCTCATCGTGCATACCCTCGGCTGCATCCAAGAACAGGCCCACCTGTGTATGTCGATGCGTATGCGGGGTTGCATTGCGTTTAGAAAGAGTAGAGAAAGTGAGACGGACGGGAGGGAGGGAGTGAGTGAGGGAGGGAGCTAGCGAGGGAGCGAGGGAGCGAGGGAGCGAGGGACCGACGGAGCGAAGAAAGGGAAGACAGGGAGCAGGAGAGATGCGAGCGAATACCTGGCCTGGAGAGGAATCGGAACGACCATTCGGATAGAGCACAAGCTTCAGACCTTGTAGCCCGCCGCATGAAAACACTGGACTGTGCACGGACGACCGAAGATGCTTAGCGCGCGGAGGACCATAGATCTGACCCATGACACCGCCTCCAGACCAGGCGTCTGGAGGATGGTGTGTAAGGTGCGTTGACGAGGAGCTTGCGCCTGCAAGGTGTTGGCGGCGTTCTGCCGCCACAACTTCTGATCTTAAGGTGTTCTGGCTTAGGCGCGAGTGGTCTACGATCCATTCGTGCCCTTGTCGCCATTCTAACACTTCAATTGTGCACGAGGAGTCATCTTGGATGCTGATCAACTCCCTGCTTCCCGTCTCCTCCCTATCACAGCAGCATCACGTGATTCTTGTCATCCCACAAGCGCAACACCGCACTGACATGCGCTTGTGCGTGCGTGCGCATGCGTGTGCGCGTGTGTAGTTTGATAGTTGTGTTTGGGCGCTTACCCTAGATGGTGATTCTGAACAAGGAGTGAGTGATCGTCAATGGACAGCACATAGTCTACTGAAACACCCGGGGGTCCAGCCAGATAAGCGGTAGATTGCGTCCCACTTGAGACTTGGTCTCCTGTGTCAGGCGCGTGCATTTCCCCCCGACTGAGCACGCACCCGCTCGCTCACTGGCTCAAGCTCAATGACGAAGCAAAATCAGCACGCGCACACATGCAGACCTTGCGGGCAAAGATTCAAGCGGAGCCCTGGTAAGCCCAGGCATGTGAAAGTGTCGCTTTCTACCTTGTCGCCAGGCCTGCTGTAAGCGCAACTTGTCACAACCATCGCCTTGCTTTTGCCAACATGGCAGCGTGCTCTGAATCCAAAACAATCAGCGCAAGGATTATTATGGCCTCAGCGCAGATATACCTATAAAGACTCCAGTCAATAGAAGAGAGATCCCAGTGGAAGCAGCTGACTAGATGGACATTGTGCACTACCACGCGCACGTGGTTATAATAGGCCTGCACAGGCATGAAATTAAGCCAGCCAGGCCCCGGGAGCGCCGATCCGCACGCGACGAATAAAGGCTCTTCATCCGTGCACCGTTGGCTAACGCAGGTTTGTGCTTCCGTCTCTGGCACATCATCGTCTGAGTGCAGTCCGTCTGCCTTGCCCGAGACCCGCACTGTGAACTTGGCGCGAACCCCGGTGGGCCCGCATAGACAAACAGCCGCCTGCCCATCCGCTGACTGCACGGTTCCTGTGCCATTCATGTGCACGTCAACGGCATGCATGTATCTCTAAAAACCGTAACCCCCATATATCATTACATTCTACATATTGTTTTATTGTAGTAATACATACTAGTATACACGACCAATACATATGCTGATATACTATACGGAACGTGAGCCGACATGCGGGCTGACCTGTATGGTAGAAGACGAAACACATGCTAATATGTTATACGGGACGTGAGCCGATATGCGGACTGACCTCTGGGATAGAAGACGAGAAACAGTCCTTTTAGCCCAAAGGCCGTGAATGTTGGGCTCTCGATGCCTTGGCCCTTCCTGTTTCCTTCCCTTGACGAAATTTTGTGTGTGTTCCTGCGCACGTGCGTGTGCGCGTGATGAGAGGGGGCAGGAGTACAAGTTGGCGTGGCCAGAAGGCCTGGTGCATGGCGGCAGTCGCATGGGTGACAGGGAGGTCACGGTACCAGTGAAAGCCATGCTGCACTTGTGACGCCCGCATCGTTATTCTATGGTATGACGGTCTGGACGGCATGAAATCTGCGCATGACATGGGCGATCGTGAAATGCTGCCCCACAGCATGCGCTCATTGAACAGCAACCCATCACATCGCTCGCGCACCTGAAAACCCAAACAAATCCACGAGTGGCTCGGGTGAATCGAAGGCTCGGGACGCATCATCGACAGCAAGCGCGCCCTCCACTAGCACTCCCTGCGGCCCATGCACGAACACCGACGCCTGTGTGCGTGTGCGTGATTGTGTGTGTGGGATTGAGTGTGTGTATTTGTGTGTATGTGCGCGCGCGGTGTTGCGTGGCTCCGCATCGATCCTCGCCACCGCGTTCAGCTCCAGCTTTGAGGGTAACCCGATACACACCTGCGCAGGCTGCGCGGCAGCGTGGCCTTTCGGGTAAAAGGAAATGACGAAGCCAGGTATGCCCATGCAGGCGAACTCCTCGCTCCGCAGCACATCTCCCTGCGACAAGCGGCCCGCAAAACGATCAGCGGCGAGGCCCTCAGCCGCAGGCGCGCGACTACGCCTCTCCCGCGGGATCTCGCGCCGCGCACCTTCTTGCGGAAGGCGTCCCAGTGAACATGGCGGACGTCCCAGACAAACTCTGACATCCGCGGGCGCTTCCGCGTAGCTCTCGCGGGCTACGCGGGCCAGGCGCGGCGCTCGTGCTCGCCCCGCGGCATGTTCGCGACACACGGAGGCCCCGCTCAGCAGCTGCAGTGTTGTCAGTGTACTGTAGTAATTATGGCTGTAACACAGCTACGCCCCGTTGCTAAGGTGGATCCGATTTTTTTTACAGCGGCACAGCGGAAGGTGCAAGCTGGCGCACAGCACGCCACACATCTGCACGGCGATGCCAGGCTCATCGCCGCGGGTGATGCTGCTCGTGGGCCTGGGCGTACTGTTCGCTGCAACTCGCGCCTGCGCGCACGCACCGTGCCCCGCTGGCCAGGAGCATCGGGAACAGAGTCCGACCTGCGTGGGTTGTCTGTCCGGGTCCTATAAGCCGTCCAACGGCACACACAAGTGCGAGCAGTGTCCAGCCAATACGTTCGGCTCCGGAGAGAGCGCAGAAGATGTGCTCCGCAGTGGTGCAAAAGTCGCTTGGCGAACAGCCACCACCAACGTGCTTGGCGACATGATATCGGTGTGTTCGCGCTGCTGCTGTTGCTTCCGCGCACGCACACAAGCCCAGCATTCCTGTGGTGCTGACGCATGTGCGTGCACAGGGCCTTGCGCTTTCCAATGATTCCACCACGCTGTACATCGCCGACACGAGTCACCATCAGATCAAGAAGGTGGAGCTGTCGGACACGGGTTCACAGTTCGGGAACGCGTCAGCGGTGTGCGGCCAAGCAAACACCGCGGGCAGCGCAAACGGTATTGCAACGTCGTCAACTTTGAACCAACCCGGCGACCTCGCAGTCACGCCGGATGGCACGGCCCTCCTCGTTGCGGACACCGGGAATCACCTCGTGCGTAAGATTCTGCTGACGTCGCAGGGCCCTGCACCGCAGTATTCGACCTACTCTCTAGGCTACCCGGGAGAGGCGGGGTTTGTCGACGGCAGAGACAATTCGACCCCACGGTGTAGATTCGATCATCCTTTTGGCTTGGCCATTCACCAAGATGGTCGCACCTTCGTGGTGGACCGGAACTCAGCCAAAATTCGCACGATATCCGCAGACTTTATGTCTGTCTCCTCGATGGCGCATGTCGTAGATCTTACTCGCCCGCAGCGGCTGGTCTTCTATAACAATTTCAAACATTTAATCGTCAGCTCTGCCCCCGAACCCGGCATCTTTGGTGCATCGTATCACATGTTGACAGAAATTTCGATACAGGATGCGACGAGAGTCAGGTGGTTGGGGGGTTCAGAAGGTCACGTGGATGGCGTTGGCGTCGCACCTAGGTTCAGACGTCCAACGGCCTTGGCATGGACCCCGGAGGGAGCACTCTTGGTCGGGGACAGCGGGGGAGCTATTCGAGTTGTCAGGTGGGACTCTGGTGAAGTAGGCACGCTTACGGTTGGAGAGACAGGAATCTTCAAGATCGACGGTGAGAAATCATCAGCATAGACATAGTGTTTGACGCGCAGCGACCTACATGCTTCTAGAATGCGTGTTGCAAATCTTGCCCGCTCGCTCTCTTTTGCATGAAAGTGCATCATTTGCAGGTCTTTTCATCTGGGAAAGTTACTGTTTGATATGCGTTCACAACTGTGTGCGTGCGCACGCGTCTGCATTTTTTATCTTGTTTGTGAACGTGTGCGCCGGGCTCGTGCATGTTGTTTCGTGCGTGCATTTGCATGCGCGCAACCGATTTGTTTAGGTAACCCGACGCTAGCTTTTGCTTACAAGCCGCCAGCCCGCGGCTCCACGGACCCCCTCAAAGGAGGGGGATTCTTTGCTGGTGATACAAATGGCGGAGGATTTGACGAGATCAAGCTCATCCAGTTCAATTCAGGTCTGCTTCGTTTGCTGTTTGTGCTGCAGAGTACCACAGGTCGATCTGCACAAATGTTCTGGTGCAGGTACTGTTTTTGTTTTGTTGACGCACGACCCTTGAGCAGGTTCCTCCAAGTGTCAACCTTGTCCAAATAGAACATTTTCTGCAAGCGGCTCAGGCTCAGTGCTTGACTGTCTGGAAACTATGGCTACACCCACCACACTTCTGGCAACAAAGTCCACCAATACCACCACCACAAGCCTATCGACCACCCCTACTCCTGTGATGTCGACGCCGCCTTTTGAGACATCGTGTCCCCAGGGATTCTTTGGCAAAGACTGCTTGTTGCCGATTGTGAACACGGGTCCAGGCTCACGGCGATTCATGGTGGAGCTCGACGTGTCTTTCAATTTTTCTGCCATTGGAGCCAGGGCGACGCACACGGCAGCGGAGCTAATCAGCTCCATCAACATATCGTCACATCTTGCGATCTTCTTTTCAACAACCATGGGGTCAGTTGAAGTGGCAGAAACTAGCAGCCGCAGAACGTCCAATCTCGCGATAACTGCGAAGATCACTGTCCGGGATGATCATGATGTCGCACTCAGGCAACTTGCAACTCGAAGAGCACTGTTAGAGCAGTTTCTGTCGTATCGGACCAGTAGTAACAGGAGGAGTGCGAACACTCAGGCCTCCGTCCCACGGATGCAACTTACTTGCGGGGAAGGGCACGAACCATCGACTACTTTAGCTGCTTGCAAACCTTGCAACAGACATCATCACAAGGCATCGCTGGATAACAGCACGTGCTCACCGTGTCCGCAAAACTCCTTTACTGCAAGCGATGATGTTCTATTGAACAGCGTGGACTTCTGTCGATGTGCCGGGCCCAGCCGGCCTGCTCCCTTGGAAGACGACAGCATTGGCCCTAATGGCGCTCAGGCTTCAGTCGTCGTCGCCTCAGATTCGTCTGCATCGTACTGGATAGGGAGGCTGGAGTGCGTCGATGAGGTGCAGACAATCGCACCAACTCTTGCTCCTGCAAACGAGACGCTGAGTGACGAACTCGTCCAAACTGTCCAGAACACGCTCACACCGGTTGTCGCGGGCGCTGTTGTGGCTGCAATTACAACTTCCGTGGTGAGTGCATCTGGCCCGGGCCTTTCGGCATCAGGTTCGGGTGGATCTTCAATGGCTACCATCACGCAGGTCCAGATGCTGAATCAGGTTGGGCGCATGGGTGGGGGTAGGAGTAGCTCAGGTTTGAGCTCAGCAACGAGCGGTTTTGGTTGGTCGAACTACAATCCAAGAAATGTGGGCGTAGCCGGTTTTTTGGGACGCTCTAAGCAATACCCTGACTATTGCACCAACTATTCAGCATCAAATGGCTTGCCGGAGATACAAGCGAAAAATGCAAGCATTCCGTCTGAGTGTGATTTAGGGTGCGGTTGGGATCGCGGAGCCCCTTCAGTGGAGCAGCTGGTGCTGTGTGTCCTTTGCCTTTTCCTCGTCTCTCTCGCCCGCATCTTCTTTTCCTTGGTCGTGCAGTACGTGCTGAAGCGAGAGCTATCTGCAAGCATGCAGTTTCCCATGTGGGAGGGCCCAGGTACCGAATAGAGTCTGTGTTGCGGATCACTTTGTCATACATTGTTTGTTGTCGTGACCATGATCGCCACCCAACATTCCTCCTCACCGTTTGTGTTCTGTTTTTCAGTTTTTCTGACGCAGATTATTGGAATGTGCGATTCGCTCCTCGCGCTGCTGGGAAGTGGATGCTTGTGGTGGCAAGTTGGTGGTGGAGCGTGCCTTTGTGCTGGCCCGCTCGGATTTTTGATCTTGGCTGTCGTCCAGCTGCGCAAACACACTTCAAATGGAACGCTAGAGTATGAAAAATCCGAGTGGCCAAGCTTTGCCCATTGTAGAGAGGCATATCGCGAAGCCAAGTGCTATGGTAAACCGTACGCCTTCTATGACTATTGGGGTTCGCTCAAATTGCGTGGCAGCTGGTGTGATGGCAACTTGCAGGGGCGTCACTGGTCATTTTTTGTCGGAGACTTCACAAGGTTTGCGTGGTTCTATTGCTTGTGGCTATGTGTTAGAAAAATTGCAGTCTCAGCGATAATGACGTTCAGCAACGGTTCTTTCAATGCATCCTTGGCCGTCGGCAACCAGTTTCTTGATTCACTCATGCTGTTGCTTCTGCTTCCATACAACGATATGCAAGTGACGGTCGTCGAAATATTGTGTGGAATCACCAATGGCATGGCCTACTTTTCCATAGCCATGCCATTCTGGGGCTTGCGATTGTCAGGCTTCAATCTCGGGCCAGATCTCCAGTTTTTGCTCGCTTCATGTGGAGCATATTTAGCGGGCATCATGACCTTTCTGAGTTCTATTATTAGACTCATCAAAGGTGTCTTCGTATGGATGGGCTGGATCAAAACTACTGACAGTGCGGCACTGAATCTCATCGCCGGGACCGGAGCAGGCGGTCTGGTTGCCGGATTTTTGGTCGACGAAGCCATCGGATATGCGACGTCCGGTAATCAATCTGGCACGGCAAAAGACGATCTGAAATCTGTGATTTCGGTTGACACTGAAGAGGTGAAAAGCGATGGACACAAGAATGATAATGACCATCTCTACAGCCAGACTTTGTCTTCAAATCAACCTGAACACCTGCCTCAGCCATTCATACCGATGCCGTTCAGTTCTGAATCTCTTCTTTCTGAGACTGACCCTATCAACACGACGCAGACAGAACCAGAGACGACGATTTTCACTATCATTCTTGACTTGACCATGAGTGCAATCGAGAATGATATGGCGCGTTTCAAGGAGGAGATCGTGCATCAGGTTAGCTACTCGCTAGATGTTGAACAAAGTAAGATGCACGTGCTCGCTGTCGAAGTCGGCTCTGTCATAGTGCACATGCTGCTGAGTAAGCATGTGTCTAAGACTGAGCTCCATCGGACGCCTCTGGAAGTCGTAGAAGAGCTCAATCGCCAAGCTCATGACTCCAGGTAATGTGTGCTGAGTCATCAAACTTGAGTGAGGCGTCTGCATCCTATACTGCATCCGTTTCGTCTGCCTATCTCTGTGCACCAGCAACACTGACAAAGCTTGTACTACGTGTGTGTTCGTCAACAGCTCACGGCTGAGGAGTGGCAGTCACACTAGACTCGTGAAAGGGATACGGATTTCTGCGACACCGCTGCCTCCGCAAGTACAGCAGTCTCTGGAAAGGAGAAGCGTAAGTAGATTGTCTGAGCACCTTGTGCCCATGCCTAGTGCGCGTCATGATGTATGTTTGAGTGTGTTCTCTCCCCTTCTCCTCTCCTTCCCTCCTCCGGACACCAACATGACAGGACAAGAGCTTGACGGCGAATGAACTCGACATGTGGAAAGCCATGGAAAGCTGGACTGTGCGGGACGAAGACGAGCAGGGACATCACAAGAGGCATAGCAAAGTTGAAACATATAGCAAGGGGTCTAGCTACAAACCGACCGCGACAGCCGATACATTCTTTTGCCCCGACTTATCAGTTCGCGAAAGCGAAAGAACCGCGGTCTTTGTCCTCACAGACTTGTGCACTGCGCGGGCGGAGGAATCCTCGGTGTGCTCCTCCGAACCCGTCACGGAGGCAGGGCGCCCCGAGACGCCCTTGGCAACGTGGCGTTCGAACCACAACTTGGTACAGCCTCCTCGTCCAATGCGGAGCGGCAGGATGCAGGAACGTACACCGCCGAGTCGGATGCAGAACGAACCAGCTAGCATTGAGCTGTCCACCCAGAACCCGAGAGTATGGAGTGATCTTGGATTTTTTTCCGTTGAAAAATTCTTTTGAATAAAATATGTTAAATGTTTTTCTCAACGGGTGGGAGATACAGCACCCTAAACCCTTGCAAATCGTGGGCTCTGTCTCTTGCACGAATGCCTGCGACAATGACAGTCACGGCCAGCTGGGGTACGGCGATGTGCAGGACAGGCGGGTCTCTCTCTCTCTCTCTTTCTCTCTCTGTCTCTTTCTCCGCGAAGTGCGCCCCACGGAGCAGAAAGAGACACGGGCTCCTCCAGTCGTTGTCTTCTTCTGACATGCCCTCATGCACTCCCAACAACCCTTTGGACTCCTGCGCACCCACAGTTCCACTTCCTCTGCTCGCTTGCGGCTGAGAAGGGGCGTGTTGGTGGGGCAGAGGGCTGCTGTGGGAGACCCGAACTGGCGACTAGGACTTAAGAGTGGTTTCGAGCCCTCGGGTCTCCACAGGCCCGGCAGGCTGCCGCATCAACAGGGACTATGCGCGTCAAGTGAATGACCCCGGGTCAGTGAACTTTGAACTTAGCAAACTTGAATGACCCCCGGGCCCCAATGTGCCAAGGATTTAGCCTGCCGGGACCTGCGCCCGAGACCACCCCGTTATGGAGATAGTTCCTACTAAATCTCTCTCTCTCTCTCTCTCTCTCTTAGGACTCAGGACTTAGGACTTAGGAGCGGTTTCGATCCCCCGGATCTCGATAGGCCCGGCAGGCTGCCGCATCAACAGGGACCGTAGTATGAGGCACGGGCTCTCTCAGGCTCTCTTAGGACTTAGGAGTGGTCGTATCCTCGGATCCGAGAGTCTCGATAGTCCCGGCAGGCTACCCGGTGTGTCTTTGGCCTTTGGAGGGTGTACTTTCCTCCCGTTCTCATTAGGACCGACAGGCGACTGCTCGTGTAGGCACTAGGCGAGAGGGGAGTCTTGGTTACCTTGACAGGTTACCCGCGTAACGGGGCCCC
>Ga0115006_10001052_pt1 | contig 16546 bp, 17 predicted proteins | sample ArcOceMetagenome_3_FD_88943 | JGI IMG/M metagenome (GOLD analysis project Ga0115006, IMG submission 88943) | Marine eukaryotic phytoplankton communities from Arctic Ocean - Arctic Ocean- Svalbard ARC20M Metagenome | ecosystem: Environmental > Aquatic > Marine > Oceanic | place: Arctic Ocean...
ACCTACCACATCCAATTCCTGCCAGCTGGCAGGAATGCCCATTCCTGCCGCAGCGCAGGTGTTGACTGCGGGGGCAGGAATGGCCAGTCCTGCCGGAGTTCATTCCTGTCAGGAATAGCTGCGCGCCCTGGCGTTGCATTCTCCTGCCCGCAGACAACACCTGCGCTTGCCGGGGGGCGCCGCCGGCGCCATGTCCCCACCTATTTTGTTTTTCCTTGGCTTGCCGCGGGGCGCCACTGGCGCCATGGCAGGAACCATTTTCTGTGCGCGTGAACGGTGTGCGTGTGATTGAACTCTGCGCTACGGGGATTTTGACGTGGTTATTGGTGTTCAAAAAACTCTTGAACAGGAGTCTCCTGCGAGACATCGAGAGTCAGCGAGACCAAGCGAGTGAGAATCTTGAAGAACAGGTCCGAGTGCATCGCGCTGCCCTGATTGAGGAGCATCAGCAAGAGCTTCGAGACGTAGAGGAACGAGCTATCAAAGAAGTTGAACACGCGGTGCAAGAACTTGAAAGGGAGAGGGTACGAATCATGGAGCGGGAGAGTGACATAGAGAATGATCGAGCTCAGGAGATCGAAAGAATGAAAACAAGACAGGGGCAGGAAGAAGCAACTGCAATGGCAAAGCAGGAGCAGAGAGAAAATCAGTTGGAAATGCTACAGAAGGAGGAGAAGCAGCGCATGCTTGAGCGGGAGCGCGTGCATGAAGAGCATCTGCACGAGCGCGACCAATCCCTAGCGAAACTGAATGACCATTGTGCTGGCCTAGAAAAAGAGAGAAACGAAGCAGTGGAGGAGTTGAGACAGTTGCATGGACACATAGCGAGCTGGAAAGATCGGGAGAATGAGCTTCTGGATTCGCTCAAAACACGGGACGAGACGATTCAGATGCTCGAACACCAGAAAGTTGAGCAAGCCAACTCACATGCTAAGGAGCTTGCGGGAAAAGATGCTCTCATATGCGAAAAAGAAGAAGGCCTTCAATCGCATCAGGAGCAAATATACCAGATGGAGCGGGAGGTACGCGTCAGAGATGAAGAGATTGAGTTGAAGAATGCTCTCTTGGCCGAAAAAGATGCCAGACTTGCTGAAAAAGATGAGACAATTTTGGAAAAGGAGGAGGCGCTACGTGAACAGAGTAAAAGAGACAGAGAGGCAGGCAGCCATGCAACAGACAGGTTGCAGCAGGCTCTGGACAAGCAAGTCAAAGACAGCGATCAGCTGAAGGAGCAGCTAAAGCTGAATGCAGCCGAGATATCAAAGCTCGAGCATCAGGCGCAGAAAGATGCAACGCGTCGTGGAAAAGAACTTGCCACGTTGAAAGAGCAGCTGGCGTTGTACGAAACGGAAATCATGGGGCTGGAGAAAAGGCTCAAAGAGGCTGTGGACGCGAATGCACAGTATAAGCAAGAGCTGGAGGTGCATGTTAGCTCACTTTCACGCGCTGAGGAAGAGATAGCTACGAGAAACAGAGAATGGGAAGAGGTCATATCGGAGAGAGATCGTCAGATTGAGGATCGGTGTATGCTTACAAAAGAAATGGAGCGCCAAATATCTGTCCTTTCTGCAGAGATGGCAACAAATCAACATACTTTGGACCAGAAGATTGCAAATCAAGACGAGCAGATCGCCGAACTTCAGAAGGAGAAATTGCAGCACAGTACACTAGTGGATACACTGGAGACCGCAATGCAGGAAAAAGATATTGAAATCTCTAACTTGAACCAGAACATCGCATCTAGGGATGCGGATATCGTGCGGTTGAATGCTTTACTAGAGACAAATTCGATTGAGATTGCCGAGAGGGAGCGAGAAAGAGATGCTGCTCTTGCAGACCGCGACAGTGCCGCAGTCACCGAGCATCAGGCTCTCATTCAGGTAGAGACCGAATTGAAAGAGAAGGCTGCCAAGCTCGAGGAAATGGAAGCAGAAGCCAGGTCAGCATATGCATCTGTATGACATGATGGCCGTGTGTATTAGGTGTGTTAACCTGACATGAGAGTGAATGCTCGCATGCAAATGCACGCGCATGAATATGCACACAACGACGAGGGTCACGCAGCTCCAGGCAGGATGAGCTGTTTGAGGCGCGTGCGGAAGTGTCAGAGCTTGTCATGGAAATATCAAAGGCCACAGACGCGCTGGAGCAACAAAAGGCAGATGTCAAAGAACGGATGCGTGCCAAAGAGATGCAGTTGGCTGACTTGCAGACGGAAATCCAAACACGGATGGCAGAGGTTGAGGAGCTACAGACGAAATTGAGGTAAATGCAGAAGTTTCCTGTTTGGCCGTGCATGAGACAATCATATATGGTTTTCTCCTCGTTGCCTTCTCTTTTGTCTTGTTCATGTCTCTGCTCAACGAACCTAATAGTGATGTTTATCTTGCATCGAATGTATGCAGCATGGTACGGTGCGAATTTGGCATGACACAAGAAGAACTGGAGAAGACAAGAAGCCAACTCAGCACCATCACGGCAGCTCTAGACAGCACAAACCAGGAGCGTGATTCAGCCGCAGAAGCTCTAGAAAGCATGAAACAGGAACGTGATGCTGCAGTCAAAGAGAAAGAGCGCGAGGCTATAATGCGCGCGGAGGAAACAACCGTGCTGAAAGAGAACGTTGCTAAAATTTCTCAAGAACGTGAGGCGGCCCTGATGCAGGTCAACGAATTTGTGCAGAAGTTCGCAGCAAGAGACAAGGAGAAGGAGAAGGAGAAATTGCTGCGATTGGTATCAACGAAGCTCTAATTGTCCCATCCTGTCCTTGCTCTCGCCTGTTTGCTCCATTTTCCCTACTCCACAAATGATGTTCGTATCCCTTCTCACATCATGTGCCTTCCAGGAAAACAAGCGGTTGGCCACCGAGCTGAAAGCAACTGCCGAAAAGTTATCCCTGCAAGAAAGCAACACCAAACAGCTGACCGCTACGCTCAAGACTAAGAATGGTGAAATCATCAAGCTCTCAAAAGCCCTCCGCGCTGTCGAGAATGATCTCGGTGAGAATGGACAGATGCATAGACATGTAATGGAATTGAGACAAATCTTGTATGCTGACACTCATGACATTGGTCATCACGCAGCTTCTGGCGCTGCACCTGCGACTGGGACAGGAACTGCGAAGACGCCAACGAAGAAGCGTGGGAAACCCTCTGCTATTGATCACAAGCAGGGTCCAGGTGACAAGAACGGTGGCGATGAAGAGATCCTCAGAGACCAGATAGAAGAGTTGATGAACTCTCAGGCTGGACTCGAAGAAACGTTGCAGGTGGGCATCAAGTGGTGGTACTCAAAAGTCTACTCTGAACGCGCTGAATCCTCCGTTGATGTGTGACAGTGATTGGTGGTTTGTGGCAGGCTGAGTTGGAAAGAGTTCAGCAGATGGAGGAGGAGCTCCTGACTCGCCAGCATGAGCTACACGCGTGTAGAAAGGTATTCAAACAGTGAACGAGGGGTAATCAATCGAACAGTGAACGAGGGGTAATCATGGTCCGTTTGCTCTAACAAAATTTCGCCCGTGTGTACACACAGGAAATGGATGTGTGTAGGGAGAAGGCCGGGCTCGCTCAGCAGCTTCAGAATGATTTAAAGGCAGCGAACGACACGCTGAAAGAACACATAAAGCAGCTGGAGACGGAGAGAACAGCTGTTCAACAGGAACATGGAATTCTGCAGCGGCGTGCATCTGCTCTCGAGCTCAAGGCGTTGGACCTCAGGTATATTTTGTGTATGCAATTAAATCTGCGACGTTCTGCGGGTATCGCAGTACGGCTGGATAGATACTGTTGGAGTAATGTTTACGATATGTCACACAGCGAGAGGTTAGCGACAAGCGAAAAACTTTGTACGACGCTGGAACACCACCTGTCTGAAGCCAGAGCCGCCGCTTCACGAGAGAACGGTCATGCGGGTTGCTCGGAACAGGTGCGCTGAGAGACAAGTTGGAGTGCAAACTGTCAAAAAGTCTTCATCTGCACAGTTTCTTTTCCTGCGAGATTTGACTGTAGTGAGTGTCTCCAGTTGTGGAAGTCGGTGACCGAGCTCGAGAAGCAGGTGTTGGTGCAGCGGTGAGAATTACAACATTTGATGCATGCTTGCGGAGACTCATCCGGAGATTAAGGCAGGGGTGTGTCTGAATGAATGCATAACCCAGAGGGATGCTGGAAATTTCCAGCATTGAGCCTTGTGGTGTGCTCGGGCTTGTTTTGTCAAGTCATAGGCGAATATGTGGATGCATGCGTGTGGGTTCGTGAACATGTGCTTACTGCCATTGCTTGCATGACTTGAACAGACGTGAGGGGCAAAGGCTACGTGGACAGCTCTCAGAGAGTGAATGCCAAGTCCGTGCCCTTGTGGAGGAGAGAGACCAGGTCAAGGAAGCATGCATGCGAAGTCAGCAGGCATGCAATGCAATTCAAGCCACAGCTGAGCAAGCTCAAAATGAGTTGACTGGATCGCGAACGCTGGCGGAAACCATGAAATCTACCAATTTACTTTTAGAAGGAAGGGAGCACGGTCTTGCGCATTCCCTAGGTGTTGTCTGCAACGACGTTGCGCATTCCATCAACGGCCTAGAGCAGTGCATGCAGAAGATACAAGTAGTGGCTTCAAAAGCCGGGGACCGTGCCAGGGCCGCGAGCTGCATCGAGCACACAGCCAAGAAACGTGTCGCGGAGATGGGTCACGAAAACGTAGAGCTTCGCAGACTCTTGCAGGGCAAGGTTGACGAAATTGTTCAGCTTCAACGGGCAAAAGACAAGCTGTTGCGTTCGCAGGTGGCCGCGGCAGCGGAGGCTGAGCGCGAAAGGGCTCGGATGCACAAAGCGATTGTCACTGTACAGACTAGCCACACGTCACTGCTTGAATGCAACGAGACACTGAGGGATACGTGCAAGCGGCTGCGGGCAGAGCTCCACAATCTGCAGTCCAAGCAGGGTGGCGATGCACAATCATCGTCTCCAAAGGCCGTGCATTCCAGCGCACTAGCAACGGTCGAAACCATTCCTGATTTTGCGACATTTGAGGAGAACCGTGGTGCAGCACCTTTTGCCGCTCTGCAAAACGAGGGCAGTGCGAATGGTGCAAAACGCATTGAACTTGCACTTCTGTCGAACCTGGGGGGGGGCTGTGATACGAAGCGGAACGCGCAGGCTTTGCATTCAGAAATTGCAATCTTGCGGAAGGAAAAAAGGATGTTACATCACCAGTTGGCTGATTTGCAAATGCAATATGATGAAGTGACTGCCCAGGTGCGAATTAACGAGAACTAGTGTCTGAACCCATCCATGCTGAATCAGACCTTACTGACATTACATTCAACAGGTTCACAGCGCTAAGCTCGAAGTAGAGAGCATAGAGTCGGAAGCGGCTGCTGCGCACTCAGATTTGGAAGTGTGCGCTCTCGAGATAAATAGACTGCAGGAACTTTATGCCAAGGAAAAGGAGGAAAAGGAGGGTCTTGCTCGTGAACTGCAGGTGTACTTGTAACCACGCTTTGATTGATTGAGAAGGAAGAATGCGCATACGCTATGTTGGGAAGCGTGCGCACACCAAGAGCGATGCTGTATGAACCGATTTCGTAAACCTGTGCAGACACGCGGGCTAAGCGACAAATTGGATAAGGAACTCGAACGATCATCAAAATTTGTTGACGAGTGGGACGTTGATGGCGGACCCTTTCTGCGAACGCGCTCAGAGGCAGATTCTCACTCAAAGGATGAGTGGGATAATGCGAAGGCGTCCTTAATGCTCCAGGTGTTATCCCTTTTTCCAAGTTCTCCCTTTCACACCCTGCTCGTCTCGGATCTATGACGCATGATGTGTTCCCTGATGCGCAGAATGCTTGGTTAAGGGACGCACTACGACTGCAGCGCACACGAGAAAAAGAAGAAAATTATCGTCCTTCGGACAATGTAGGCCAATGTCAGGCCCTGCTTCCTGTTCCCCAACCTACCACTCGCAGCAGCTCAGCATCGTCGGATGCACCTCTTTGCGAGTGGGCAGCCGGAGAACCGTTGGCAAATGATTCTGCAGCGTCATCTCTACGCATTAATGCTGGAAGCACCATTGTTGATCGATCAGGATCTGAGGCTAGTGGGCCGCTGGCGTTGTATAATGAGGTTCTCAACAGGGTTGCGGGTGGACCGGCAGGTGTTGGACAGAGCATGAGAGATAAGGGAAAGGTTGGCAAGTCCTATGCGGAAACGTTTGAACGGCGAAGGAGGCTGGTCGGTGAGCGAAGAGGGATGGAAGAGAGTGTAAATGGCAAGAGCCGGGGGGGGTCGACGAGCCATAATCGTTAAATTTAATGACTATAAACGCTCAAATTCGACCTTGTGTTTTATGTGGAAAAAAGATACCGATTCCCACTATCCCAGAACTGTCATATTCGCCAAGAACCCTTTCATATGCTCCAGTTGAGCATTGAGCGACTCAATTTCTGCAACCTGGCTGCCCACCGTATTCTGCGCCAGTAACAGCTCTTCCTTTGCCCTATTGTACGACTCGACATCAACTACTGTGGCCCCGGCTTCTCCTTCTCCATCTGCGCCACCTTCCTGCCTTCTCTGTTCCGCCGCTTCAGCCAATGACTTTTCTGCCAGCTGCGGTTGTCGAGCCGCTTTCTTTGAATCAACCGCAGGGTTGCATGAATTTTTTGCTTCCAAGTCCTCCTGAAGGAAAGGCGACGGTCTACTAGCAGAATCGCCCGACAATTCGACAGGATGATTTCGTATGGTGCCGTGAAGAGTGTCGCGATCAGAGAGCATGCTGTCTGGTGTGTCTACAGACAAATGCTCTTCCAGACTGTCGCGCAGACGTTCTAGTGCCTGATCAGCCTTGTCCCTCGTGCCCAGGTCAAACCTGCACGGGTTTGCATGTGCCCATGTCATTTTGGGAGAGGTGCCGGGACGTTGATGGAAAAAATAGTTACACGCCGTGCGCGCGACTCCTAGGCGCGCAGCCTCTCCTCTCGCCCTCTCTTCCCCTCTGACACAATCTGTGGTTTTTAGTATTCTTAAAGACTCGCTCGACCACAGCACATAGAGTCTCAGACGCACCAGAGCTGGGCACTTTGTCGAGCACCTTCGTCGACCGGCGTCACAACCGGGCTCATCTCTCCATCTGCATATACATATACACAATAGAAAGGTTGACACTTGCGCATACACATGCGAGGTTGGTGTTATATGGCTGGTCAGCGCATCGCATTGCATCCCCCACCTCTCTTGCACATGAACGCATGTTCAGTGTGAAGGTGCGATGATACTCATCGTCGATGCATCTCGCCCTCATATGCGAACAGTACGGATTGCTCACCTCCAATGCCCACGTCGCACATCTTGACGTGAACATTTCGACCAGGCGTGCTCTGGCGCAACTGCTCTCGCAGACTTTCTGTTTCGACCCTGAGGGCCTGCACCACTGTCTGTGATGTTTCTCGCTCATTCTCCAGCTGTTTGTCAAAAAGCTCTTTCGCATCCTTCATCGCCGCACGCAGGGACTCCATTTTTGCTCGATGCTCGGCTTTTACAGTCTCGGTGCACCGCATAAGTTCATTGAACTGGACTTCCTGTCTCTCTAGAGATTCCTTGAGCGTGGCGACGAGGCTGTCCTGCGCCTCCAGCTGGTCCGTGGCTTCTTTGAGTTCCAGTGCGCGCTTGCGCTCGCGTTTGTCGAATGCAGCGTGCAGCAATTCCAGCTCCTCCGTCAGCGATGACACCTTGTATTGCAGCGCAGATATCTTTGCCGCTTGCGTCAGCTCTCGTTCAGACGCTGCAATCGCCTGGACTTCCCCCTCTACCTGCGACTCGCTGCCGACCAAGCCCCTGCTCTGCATCCCCCCGTCTGTGCCGTGTGCCTCGGCCGTTCGCGATTTGCATCCTGCGTGGCCGCTACCATGTACACCCGCAGTACCTGCCTCCTGGGCTTCCGCCTCCTGGGCTTCCGCCTCCGGCACGCCGCTGACGGCTGCTGGCAGCGCTTGCGCGGTGCCACTGCTGCCTTCATCCCGCTGTTCGTGCGGTGTCAGGGGGGCGCCGGCCTCGCTCGCCTGGTCGAGGGCCAACAGAGCGGCACTCCCCCACTCCAGGGGGGTTTTTGGTATTTTGCTTTCGGCAGCCCGCAGCAGCGTCTCCTGCTCGCGCACAACATTTTCGAGGCTCTTGATACGCTCCACCAGGAGCAGATTGCCGCGCCGCTCCTCCCGCAGCCTCACCACCAACTCCGCCACCTCGCCGCGCGCGCCCTTTGGCGACCCGTGCAGCCCGGTGCAGGCGACGGAGCTCGGCTGCATGTGGGGCGGCTCAGGCAGGCAGGCGACCGGTATGTCGGGCGAGGTGTGCGGCGTCATCTGGGACCTGCCCCGCGCCTCGCCTTCGCTGCTCATCACGCTGCTCTCGGCAATGACTGGCAGGTTGGAGCGCGCGCCCTTGCCCGGCGACTGCATCATCAGCGACTGGCGGGCGCGGGAGCTTGGCGACCGAGGCAGCTTAGGCGATCGCCCCGGGGCCCCTCCGCCGCCGCTGGGCAGGAGGGTGTAGTTGTTGCTGATGTAGCCGGCAACGTCCGCGTCGCGGCCCTCCCGCTTCTGGTGCGCCTCCGCAGCGTCGTCAGGGGGCGGCGGGCCGTCGGGGGGGCCCGGCATCTGTATTGCGGCTCCCTGTCTGCAATGGCTGTTCTCCGGAAAGTTCCGAGCCGCACAAGATTCAATCATCGCAAATCGATTCGCCCCAAACTGGACTCTTGTAAACGATTTTGTCGTTGAAACTCGGTCTTCACTAGGGTGAATTCAGAAAAAAAGGGTTTTTAATGAGCGCGATTACGCCGTTAGGATCTTGTGCGGATTCCGAATGGATACTCGTTCCGCGAGTGTTGCGCCGACGGAACACCGTTTCAGAGTTCGTGACAGCAACTCCGGCACTACTCGGCTGGGGACTCCACCCGCCGCGGCGCAGCCCGTGGGTCCGCAGGGACCGGCGTATGAGCCGCCGCAAGCAGTCGCCGGTTGGCGCTTCTCGCCTGACCCGTCCGCCGCCTTGCCCCGTGTGCCGCGCGCCCTGTGCCAGTGCCCGCCACTGCATGGCGGCAGGCGGGCTGCTCCATGCTGACGGCGTGCTCGCGGCGCCCGCGTGCGCGCCCGCGCTTGCCGCTGGCGATCCGGCTCGCAGGGTCATTCGCTTGGAGCCTGGCCGTCGGATGGCGCCGAGGCAAGCGCGACCGACGACATCATCAGGTGTGGCTGCTGTCACGGCAGATCTCTCTGTGGTTTTTAGTATTTTTTAAGCCTCGCGGTCTGCGCTCACGGTGCTTGCTCGTGAGCGTGCGTCCTCGCCACGAGTATGACCCGGACCGCGCGACAGGGCAACGGAGTCTGCTGCAGCATTGCGAGGAGACACCCCGGCGCAGCCGCCTTCCCCGCAGAGCAGCACGCATCAAACGCCCAAATCCTCCCGGATGCCCTCGCCTGCGCTGTCCAAGTCAAGCGCAAAGTCGGGCGTGTCTGCCTCCGGCAAAGAGATGCAGACCGACAAGGCTGAAGTGAAACCCGGAGTGATGGTCAACGTATGCAAGCCCGCCCCGCCCAAACCGACCCCTCTGCCGCCGGAAAACGATCCGCCAGACGCACCCAAGGACGCCCCTGCAGGCGCGCCCTCACCACGCCCCGCTGCCGCGGGCGCACAAACAGCTGTGGGAGATCCCGACGTCAAAATTCGGGACCTGGAAGCGCAGGTGGAGGTGCTGCAGAAATCGCTTGAGGCGGTCCAAGCAGAGTGCTCGGAGCAAACGGCAAAGAACGAAGCGCTCCACACACGGCTCGAGGAACTTCAGCGCTCCGTGCAGTCGGACGGAGCGCTGCTGCTGCATCATGAGAAATCGGAACCGGATGTCGAACGCGTCCGTTCGACAGCGACTGACCTTGAGCCCATCGACATTACCAAGCAGATCCTCTGGGATGCACATTTTGCACGTGTTGATGCGTTTTTCATGGCGTCATGCCGCAGGTAGATCACGCGAGATTCTGAGGCCTGGTGGCCACCAAGCTGCTTGCCACCGTGCACAGGAAATCCTCAACTTTGTCGGGCTGCTTTTTTCAGACCAGAACGGCACAGAAATTGCACAGATTCTGCACAAGATGCACTCGACTGCTGACGAACAACGTGTTGAAATTCAACCTCCAGCAGGCTAGATTCTGATGACCGTGTGTGTGCTGTCAGGCGGCAGGTGTCAATTTCGATGCATCGCTGGGTTTTGGGGCATATGAAAAGACGACGACGGAAAAGAATGGCGGCGCAGGTAGGTCAAAAGTTCCTTGACTTCACCTCTTTGCCAATTCTTGACAAAAGTCTGGTTCCCTTATGGCATATGAGGGAACAAGATTTTTTTAAGAGTCGAGTCGATTGCAAGCAATCAAAAGTGTCGCTAACCCGGATGACAACGTCTGCACAGCGGAGATCTTGCTCTTGGCGTGCAGCTGCTGCGGCGTTCCGAGAATGGAGCAGCAGCGTGGATTGTCGCAGGCAGCGCGCAGCTTTCGGTAATGTATGCTCACATCGGCTTCATGATTATAACGCCGCAATACACGAGTGTGCGGTCGAGGTATGTTTCGCCACATGGCGAGCTCATCGGTGTGATGCCAAGCTCGCCTCGTTGCTGGACGATGCGTCCAAGGGGGGTGGCAAAGAGGAGATGGAAGACGAGCTAAATAGACGTTACGCGCAGTTAAAGACAAAGGAAGAGGAGCTTGCTAGACGCCTTGCTCTTTTAAAAGAGGATGAGGCACAACTCGAAAAACGCCGTGTCGAAGTGGAAGAGCTTGCAAAACGCTCAAAAGGCAGTATGCAAGCGAAGGTGCATGCTCCCAATCCAGTTTCAATCGAACCAAAGCTGGAAAGTGAAAAGGATGCGGACTCTCGGCGATCACCGGACGGTGATCACACAGTAGGCTTGCACGCATAAAGACGCTTGCAAACACTCACCTATTACAATCTATGTACATAAATGCAACTAGTTAAGCGCACTCCCACATGCTGAAATGCGAGCGCGTGCATACATGCAGGGCACGAGCATGCAGCGAAGTTGTCAAAAGTAAAGGTCGATTTGGGGATCGAGAACAATGATATGCAGGGAGAAGTCATTGAGGAGCTTCAACGCCACAGAGCAAACGGCCCAATCGGCCGATTAGAGCGAGTGCGCCGCCAGGTGCAGGTGCTGCGCAAGAAATTCCGCACGGGATGGCGCGCTGTTGAGGGGGCGTGGGTCTCAGCAGGGAATGATGTAATGTCAGCCTTTTCGAGGGCGATTGGGGCGCCGCCGCTACCACATTCGGCGTCTGTTACGCACCCTGATACTGTTACGGCTACTCTTCAATCGCCGCTTTACACATGTAAGATTTTCTGCTGTAAGAAAGTCTATGTTGTTCTTTACATCTTCAGTTTCCAAAAATAGTACAATTTTGACAATGTTCTGACTTTGGGTGAGAACCAGACTTGAGTATTTTGAGCGAAGAAGAACCAGGACGTACAGATGCAGGTGAGGGGAAAGTTCAGGGCGCGCCGTCAGCGGGAAGGCCACGGGAAGTTAGAAAAAGGACAACATACCACTCGCCAACGAAAGGAAATGTGAGGTTTTCGGGCGTGCTGCGGTCAAATGTCTCGGCAGAACATGGTGGAACTGTGCCTGCTGCCGATGCGCAGCTGAACATGGGGACGAGCATTACAGTGAAAACTCCTGGATCTTCGCGGTCGGGACAATCGCTGAACAAGACACAAGGCGAAGATGTATTCGCAAGTCCAGTCAAGTCCACGGGAGCTCTGAAACAGATGGCGGGTTTGCTGGATGCGCTGCCGCAGACGCATCATCAATATGATGAGCACTCTTCAGACATCGAAAAGGAGTTTGAAAGCCTGTTGCGCGAACTTGCCGACTTGCTTGCAGCTACTGCCAAGGAAGAGGCTGCGCGGGCCAAAAAATGCGAAGAGCCTGAAGACGAAGAAGGCTTGATTCTCGGTTTGAGGTGGGTAGAGGCTGGGCCTGAAGAAGCATCTGCCGGAACCGAAATCAAGAACCAACTCCTTGCTACTGCACTTGACACCAAGCTCGAGTTTACTTTAGCAGAATGGAAAGCATTCCAAGTTTCCAAGTTGTCAAATGATAACTTCATCAAAGTCAATGATGTGTATTTCAAACCAGCAGGCAAAGGCGATGGAAAAACGAGCGAAGAGACCGAGGCAGAGCCAGAGCCGCGAGCGTCCCCATTGAAAGGTGACGGATTACTGGAGAACAAATTTTCTAAGGCCACAGACTACTATGGGGGACGAGTTGCGTTGAATGCGGAACAACTTCAAAGCGGTTATCACTTCCTGCCTGATTTTATGTATCGTAGCGATGATCAAGGCAAGGTCCCCGTGCCAGTCTACAGGTCTTGAGAAACTGAAAAGTACAGTCACAGGGCCAAATGTACAGTCGCAGCCACGTTCCGAAAAACTGTAGTGACAGCCCAAATGCTGCAGTCACGGCTGAACTCTTTTGTTGTAGAGTGTCAAACTTGCATTTTCTCGTTTGCGAATATCTACGGTCCCACAGAGCATTTTTGCAGAAACTAACCATCCAGCTGTGATATTGACCGTTTTAGCGGCTGCAACAGGTCCACTTACGCTTCTCCAAAAGCGCCCAAGGCTAGTCCTGAGAAGATGAGGCTTGAATACCTGTGTCAGACTACCAAGGTGATGAAAGGGCAGATTGCTCTGCCCGATATAAGAAAGAATGCACGCGCACTTGCCTACTATCCGAGAGACTTGTATGTCGTCAACGTACACACACATGCACATGTATGTATGCATGCGCATATGCATGCGTGACAATAGATCTTCATTCACATACAGGTGTTGGCTAAAGAAAATGCTCTGCGGGAACAAGGAATTGAGATCGAAAATCCCACCTACCATGAGCTTCAAAAGGTCATGTTTGAGGAGCATCCAGAGGTAGCTGCTGCATGTCCGCATCTGTACCAAGGCCAGATACACCTTTCAAATACATGTTGAACGCCAGAAACACATTTTCATCCGCAATCGTTGAATGCTTGACTTCTACGTATGAATAAAAATACGAATTATCTTGACAGGATAAGGTGAAGAATCTTCAGAGCAAACTTCGGGCGGTAGAAACAAGACTAGCACAGCAACAGGCGCTGGTCCGAACTCTCAATCGCAAACATCGAGGCATACTACAGCACGCTATCAACAAGGTTCAGCAGCTTGTGGCACAAAATCATCTGGTACGAAATCGCATTTGATGTTGGATTAAAGGACGAGAAGAGTAAGAGAGATAGCAGGCAGTCAGGAATACTCACGCTTGCACGTGCCCGCAGTCCACGACCGAGCATAAGGATGGCGTAGGGAAGTACCATGGGGCGCAAGACAAGAAGAACAGGAGCGAAAGTCCCACTTCAAAGCATGTGCGACTGCCAAAAATACCTCCGCGTGGCTCTCCAACTCTGGTCAAAGGCAAGATGCCGGTACAATTTGCCGCGTGGCTGCCGTGGATGCAAGCATACAACCCTTCACACACATGCACAAGTGGAAGCGCTATCACGAATTCACAAGTACGCGAGTGTGTGCATATGTGCATAGATTTGATCGCACAAAAAATGTGAGGTCACAAGCGATCGAGATGACACATACTGAACGTGAATTCACGCGCATGACGACACTCAAAACGTATGTGTGCCTGTGACTGGGCTCACAAACTCGAACACTGACTAGACTCTTTTCAAAAAGGCAAGAGACATTTTTGGGGAATCGGCGAATAAAAAGGGCGCGGGCGCTGAGATCAGTAACATTTCAAAGGAACCAGATGCGATTGATACGCACTCAAACCGGCCAAAGGGAGGGGGCAAGACCACACTGAGCGGCAAGGATACGTGGCCTCCTGCGACTTTCGCCCCAAACAAGCGTGCCGGTCGTCATCCTGAGTCTCAGGCAAGTGTTTTTTCACGTGCGCTCGAAACGCCCGCACGTGCGCTCGAAACGCCCGAACGCAAGGCAAACCCGCATTGAAATACCACTGTGACACGTGGTGATTGTCGATAGTCATAGGAGTGTTTTCTAGAGTATCCGATGCAGCATTTTAAGCAAAAGTTCGATAGGTTCGCTTTTTGACATGGCTGTGTGTGTAATTTGTGTTTGTCCTCAGAGTGGCACCCCAGTGCGGTTGATGGATGTGGATACGCTCAAGGCCACACTCTTTTCTCTCTTGTCTCTTAATCAACAAGGGTCTCCTGAGGCGGCAAGCGCCTTTTTGGAGGGATGGCCAGACGAAGAAGGTTTTGTCTCCGAGTTGGCATCCCACTTGTCTGGAGACGGAGACGGTAATGACGAACATTGGCATTTGTACGCGCCTCGCTACGTCTAATCATCACACTCCCATATTTGTCATGCCGCGCCTCCCTTAAAGGCGACTGCATCCGCAAACAAACATAGAATGGTGATTGTGCCCAAACCAAACTGACAGGCAATAATTGGGATTCGCCCCTCGTCGCTGCACTTGGGTCTCCTGCAAGGACCCCGCCCAGGGATCTCAGGTGCACACACATGCAGACGCCCACGCCTAAGCATTATCAGCGTATGGGCTTCTTGTGCTCTCTGGGAAGCATTGTTTGTCTGCAGTTTGTCCACCTTTCATGCACAGCATTCCCTGTCCCCTTTACACGCCATCCCTTTCTGCCCGTGCCTTCTGCTCCTGTGTTCACGAAAATGATCTTCATCCAGGAGCCGGAGTGGTAGCCGTGGCAGCCTGCGCCCCGGCTCAGGCAATTTGCAGCCTATCATGGAGGAGTCTGACGCTCCTTTGTCTCCTTCATGAGATTTCCTTCATGTTTTACGTTCTCTTACTCATGACAATGTTCCCGCTTTCACACGTGTAGAAATATTTTAATAATAAGTATGTAAATCATGTATACTGCGCTCAAGCTGTGTGTATGTATGATACCTGCTTGCAGCGAACATGTACTTTCTGGCTGCGCACTAAGTAATTATGTACACCGCTAAAAATACTCCGAGGCCGCCGCTCCCCGGCAGAAGTAGTTAGCACGCGGAGAGGGGGGGGGGGGTGCGTGTGTGTGTTCCCCGGGCCTTCGGCCCGTCCCGGCGGCCGAGCTTTCTGGCTAGGTGGCGTGTGCACGGGCGGCCAACTGTCCGAGGGCCCGGGCCGGCGGGGGCGATGTCGTAGGCGCGGGTGGCTCGTCACAACGAGTATGACCGCGACGACAAATGTACGCGCCTAGTGTGTGAGGAGTGTCCTGTGTGTATGTATAAATCGACATTGCAGTATGGCAGCGTCTAGTTGCCTTTTGCTCGTTTGGTTTTGTAAGATCCCGCGGCGAGTCCTTTCAGATAACGACCAACCTCTCTCTCTTTTCGCACGAGTGCTAATTCCCAGACTCCTTGGACTCCAATTGCGAGTGGCGTTTTGGCAACTGCGCCTTCTGAGGCATAGTTACACTGCGAGTGTTCTTAGACATTACAGTCGCAGACTGCCCAGACGGCATGCAATCACAGTTGAGGACGCTTTTGGAATCCGGGCCTGGCGCAGGCAATTCGTCAGACGCGTTGTGCTCGCATCGTACTGTTGCATGTTCCGACAACCTAGGACTATCGGTGCTTGTGTGCAACCATCATGGGTGTGAAGTGGAGAACATGATCCTCCGAGCACATATGTGAATCGCACCTGCGCCTGCGATCCAGTCGAGCGATTTCCAGAGTGGCCAGAGCAGATACCCTGTCGCGTCATACTGCAACGGATTCAATCCGTGCGGACAGAGCTACGTCAACGGGTGATGTGCAGAGTGCCGACGGGACGCACACTGACTCAGGCACGGCGCGAGCAAGCGCACGAAGAGGGCCAAGGGTATCGAAGCCCGACTTACCGTGGTAGCATCGCGATGCAGCGCTGTTGATCGCCACAACAGCCAGTAATTGGGCAATGTGTGGTTCGTGGGACTTTGTCAGTGGCTGGTTCATCGGAAGCAAGTGCAGTGCAGTGTGCACGACCCACGCGGGCACACACAGCGTGCGTGCCATACAGAAACCCCTGCAGGCGGGGAAACGAAGCAAGGAGGCCGCACCTTCTGCGCCGTGCTGTTCCTGCACAGGCCAGCACGGGGGCGTCGAGGTGCCGCACAGGGCGCGCCTTTCAGCTATGCGCTCACAAAACAGGGCTCGGCATTGAGTCGTCACGCGCTGCGCGCAGGGATTTCGCACAGCTGCAGATCTGGGGTGCATGCGGTCGGCAATCACCTCAGCGTCCCTCACGGTGCCACGGTGAATCGTGCGCTCCTTCTCGCTGTTACTTCGCTTCAGCGCCGGATTCTTCGCCGCGGTGGCCATGCCGACAATCCCGCGTCCTCTGGATTTTAATGTGTGGGGCGGAGTGGGGCGGACTTGTTTGGAGAAAGTGTTTTTGAGCTGCAGTAAAGGGAAAGGGAGAATTTTTTTTAGTCATTTAGTCATCTAGATTCAGAATCCACGACGTTTCGGGCCGGGATTCGGCC
>Ga0115006_10001053_pt1 | contig 16546 bp, 8 predicted proteins | sample ArcOceMetagenome_3_FD_88943 | JGI IMG/M metagenome (GOLD analysis project Ga0115006, IMG submission 88943) | Marine eukaryotic phytoplankton communities from Arctic Ocean - Arctic Ocean- Svalbard ARC20M Metagenome | ecosystem: Environmental > Aquatic > Marine > Oceanic | place: Arctic Ocean...
CGGGCTCGATATATACACAAGATTCCGGTCGGGAAGGGGGTAGACAAAGCGGAGGAGAGGATGTCCGACTTTGTCCACTATCAGGTTGTCAAAGACTGCAGTGCCCTTTTCGGTTGCAACCTCGAGATCGCCACTCATGGTGAAGCCAAACTCCCCGATGCTGACACTGACTGTGCCGTCTCGAATGAAAGAGGGGTTGCCTCCGGCATCGATCACCAGAGCATGGACTTTATGTACATTGGGCGTCCCTCCAATCCACTGCGAATCCAGGGCAACCCTCGACACAGAAAGAAGCTTGAGTGCGACCGGAGGACCACTGACAGAGAAAGAATTGCTCGTCACCTGAATCTCGGAACCAACCGAAAATGTCAGGGTGAATTCGAAGCCAGGCGTATCCGCTTGTAGCTGACTGAAGACTGCGAGGCCACTGAGACAGTCTACGGTCGACACTGTAGTCCCCTTCAGACCTGCTCCATTGATGAGCGGACTGTTGAGTGTTGCCACAATATTCGTCGTGATCACGCCAGCACCACTACAGCCAATGATTCTATTACCGTAGGCGTCATTCGCGAAGATTGCAGGAGCCGGCGACATGAGAGTGTCCATCAAAGTGTCCAATGGTTGTGAAATCATTTGGATGTTTGTGATCTGCGCCGAAGTGACCTCGATTGGACCAATCGTCTTGTGAATAAGACCTATTGTAGGGGACGACAGAGAAAAGGTGATATTCCAGGCGCCACTTTTGAGGAGCTGAAACTGCGGCAGGCTTCGGGAGGAGCTATTGGAGCACGCAGACAACGGACCTGGCGACATGCACTCGTTATTCTGGCCATCACACGTGAGTCCGGTCACGGAAACCTGCATGTTTGAGCAGATGTCAGCCGTGTTTCCCCAGCAGTCTTTCGCATACAGGCGAGGAACTGTTGCTCCTGTCGGCGTTGCTCCTGCGATCATACTCGGGCTCACGCTCTCTGCAAAAAGCACGTTGGGCACACCTGCAATAAATGCAACCGTACTATGATCGATAGTGCGTGCTGTAATGTTCTGCGATGCTGCCAAGCTAGTGCCATTTGCAACAAACCTCATGACTAATCCTTCTCCCGTTCCAGAAAACCCTAGGTCTGTGAACTGCGCCTGGCCATCGACAAATGGGACTTCAAAATTACCCGTTATCGCTGGGTGAACAGCGCCTGTAACCACAGGAGTAGCCAAGAGCTCCACACGGACCAATCCTACAAAAGACGGAACGAGAGACCCAGTGGAGTCTATGATCTCAATGCATGGCTGCACAGCAAACACAGAAGAAAGGCACAACGGAGCGTTGACAGCCGGAACAGTTGCTTTGAAGCGTATTGAGTTCTCAGCAGATGATACCAAAAATTCCACGGTCTCCAGTAGCTGCACAGAATCGGTCACTACGTCTCCGGAAGCATCGCTCAGGGGGTGGCTCGCTCCTTCGAACGTCTCTAACGTACCGACAATCAGCCTATGCATTTCGGGCACAAACGGCTCCGTCTGCAATATTTGGCATCCATGAAATTCTACCATACCAGAGTCTGGCAGCGCGTACCCCTTGCAAATGTTGGTGCTGTCATCGCATACCCCGTCTAGAACACTCGAGCACCCTGTCAGGCGAGATTTGTGGGCTGTAAGGCTGGGCAAGGTTGTTTGCAATACGCGCATGTGAATCCAAGGAGAACCAAGCACCCGATTTCCGCCTTGGTCAAGGAGAAGGATGCGGGGCTGGACGGTGAAAACCTGACCAAAAACTGCATTTGGCGGAGAATGTTCGTACACCAGTTGGGCAATAGGCCCCGTTGTCACCGTAAAATTGCTGGAGGTAATGCTGTGAGACTTGTACCAGAAAACCAGGGAATAAATGCCCCGGATATTGATAGCAAGATTTGTAAAGATAATAGTACCCCCCGTACTGTGAACTTCGAGCGAACCTCCCAGCACTAGCTGAGGGATGGCTGCTCGATCTTGATGCGAGAACACCACACACTTGACAGACTCGGCATTGACGTTTACGGGATTGGAACCGAGATCAAGCAGCCGGACTCGCGGCTGCCTCGGGAGCACATCTCCTGCTGGCACTTTCCCTCCGAGAGCCCCCGGTTCATACCCATCTATGACTTGCAGGAGTGCAGGAGCGCCAACACTTGCTGTCACATTCCACGTGATGGCAGTGGAGCTGGGAAAGGAAGGAGCGAATAACAACGTATGCTCAGCAGCCGGTCCTACCAGAGAAATGTCCGTGAAAACTGCAATTCCCTGAAAGGACTGCACAGTCGTTGTGCCAAACAGCACCGTACCCGGCAAGGCGCCAAGCAGCGACACAGAGGCACTGAAGGCAGCTTGTGGCGAAGTCACCAAGTTGTCGCTTGCATCTAGGCACGCAAGCTCGGGCTGCGTGGGAAAGACGTCACCAACACGTACAAATCGAGGGGGAAATGTAGCTAGCTTTGCTTTCGCAGCTCCAAATACCACCGAGAAGGGGTTAGACAATTGTTCCACAACTCCAGCCCGGAAGCGCAGGACGTGGATGTGGCTGGACACTGGGCTAGTGAGCAGAGTCACATTGACGCCGCTGAAAATCGCTTCTCCCTTTACCACAGTGGTAATCGTTGTTCCATTGAGCACTCCAGAACCTCTGTTAATTGAAAGCTCCACCTGCATGCTGTTCTCGGCGTACAAAAAGTTGCCACCATCGTCGTGCAGCCGCACAATGATGGGCTGCATCGGCGTTCCGCTTAGCACATTTTCCGGCTGTGAAAAACATCGCATCTCTCCTAAATTTCCGACTTGTACGTAAAAGAAATCCGAAAAGGTCTCCAAGTTCACTCCACCTGGGCTTCCGGTCAGCTTGAGCCGATATACTGCAGGTGCCTTGTCAACTTGAAGACCATTAAATGTTGCAATGTTGCTCGACATCTTTTGCTCACACACTCCGGTCGATGCTGTGCACGAAGGACCAGACAAAATCGGAGAACCAAGGGAAGTGTCTTCGCGATCGAGAACCGCGGTGATGGACGGCGACTCAGTCTGTCCCAAGGGTAATATCCATTGATTTCCGCCCGCATCGTGGACTATGACGCTGACGGTGAAGGATTTCCCGGGGTCAACATTTCCTGGCTGTGTGGTCAGGACGAGCGCGTGTGGTGCGCCAGTAACCACTGTAAGACTCACATTACTCGCGACATTGAGCTCGGAGCAAACAAACTGGATGATGTAGGCGTTGTCATGACTCATATCGATAGACAGATCCGAGAACGAGGCCATTCCTCCTTTGATCCGCATCCTAGTAGTCCCGCGTAATAATGCTCCGCTGTTGCCAGTAGGTGCCACCGATATCGCGACTGTCACGTCGCCTGTGTCTTGGGAGGCGACCAGATGTCCAGATGAGTCGAGGATTGACACAATTGGCTGAGTTGTGCAAGTTTGCCCCCCGCTGCACCCGCTCGGCAAAGTTGATACTGACAGCGCACTTGCGGTGTAACTTAGGTCGAAAGCCTCACTGTTGACATAGACTTCATCGCCAGCCACTGACACAACCCGGAAAGTCAGCTTGTGACTTCCTTCGCATGCCGTGGATGGTGACAGGCAATTGAACTTGATGCTTGGCCACGTGACAACTCCGTCCAACGGCGTCATGCCACAATTTGGATTTTCATCAAGACATTTGACCGACTGCCACCACAGCTCGGACTGGAGACCTAAGCTTTTCCACATATACACCTGTACCATGTCAACTAGTCAGTTTTAGCCAGCAAGCAGCAATCTCGCGGCGCAGAGAGGCAAATTTCGGACGTCACGCGCGTGACAAAAAGTGCGGTACCTTGTTGTTGAAAGCAGAAACGACGTTGCCGCCTGCGTCTCGAAGCTCAAGGACAGGCGATTGAGTGCACGCAATGCCCTGCCGTTGTGCATCCAGTGAGCACCCACGAGGCTGGACTAGCATCACCAGCGCATCGGTCTTCCCCACGAGCACGTCAAAGTAATTAGTCATGACCATTGGCACTTGTCCAGGTGGAAAGGGCTCGAAGCTCGTAAGAGCTCCCACCGGGCCAAATCCATTGCCGGCTTCAAACAGAAGACGCACATTTGTGGCTGCCCGGTCGATTAAGAGACCTTCAAACACTCTCCTGCCTGCATCCACAGAGAAGATGGTCCTCGCTGCCGTGCGTTCTCAAATCATCAGTTGGATATCGTGGATGCTACTTTGCATGGTTTTTGACCAAAGCAAGACCTATCAAGAACAGTTGTCTGGACAAACCATTGAGCTAAGCTATTAAAGAAAGTTCACGGTATGTTCGTGCTAGTGTTCTGCGATGGATATAACATGCGGGAATGTGGGGATTCACCTGACATGTTAAGGCTGGGAGGACTCGACTTGTATCCGAGATAACCCAAAGTCACCTTGATATCCGTCACAGAGTCATCTAACATCCTGTTACCTCCAGCATCATACAGCAAAATGACAGGAGCGCTAAGGAAGCCGGATCCACCCGTGATTGTTGGATACTCGTGATCAAGTTCCATGCGTGCCACGGGTCCGGTGCCCACCACAAATCCGGTCTGATTGATGGAACCAATGAAGGGTCCGTGGGCGCATGCTTGATCCGCATTCGCGTTGCCGGTTATCACGAGATCGTACATCAACCAGTAGGTTCCCACTATATTGATAGTGAGGTCAGTGAAAAGAGCGAACCCATCTTTGAACGACGCAGACCTTGTCCCAGTCAATGATCCACTGACTTGGACCCACGGCGCTAATCGAACGCATACGTATCCTGCGGTAAGGATAGCTGTCTCAGTCCTCTTATCAAGGGCTCGAAATCGAGGCTGGATAGAAAAAGTTGCCCCACCCCGTCCACCACTAGCCTGTATGTCTTGAACAAAGGAAGTAGTATTGTCAGTAATTATGATCTGAGATGATAAAACCTGCATTGCGCAGCTAGAATTTGTCTCAAAACGAATCACAAGCCCGGTATCGGATTCATTCACAACGATCCCATCGAATGTCGCCAGTCCGTTTTTGGCAACAGCCAGCAGGTTGCCAGCCAACATCGAATTTGCCCCTGCCTCTCCTGAGGCCTTGAAGGCAACAATAAGACCAGCAAACGACGTTGCGACATGTCCTCCTTTGTCCACGGCCGCAACAACTGCTGACTTGGACAACTTGAGGCCAGCAACCCCGTTGCCTGGTTGCGTCATCACCACCAAATTCGTCACGGGCCCAGGTTCAACGTCAAAAGAGTCTGACCAGATTTTCAAATTCCCGCCAACACCGTCCTGAAAAGCCCGAAACTCGAGACGGTACCCTGTGCCAGGCGACTGCACGGTAATATCGAGGTGAGCAACGCCGGAGACGACTGGAGAATCAAACGAATGGAGGGGCACGGCAGAGTTGCTACTATCATGCAGCACTGCTCGAATTGTTCCATTAAAATCCAGCACAACGTTTGAAGCCTGATCTGTCACTGATACCTGAGGGCGAGGGGAAAGGAGATCGGAACTCGTAAAAGTTGGGATTGGTTCCAGCAGCGACAATTGATAAGCTACGCCATGTCTGACAGTGAAATCGATCGTGCAAACGGACCCTTGACGCAAGTGGGGAATCACGGTTGCTGTAGAATCTAGCTTGAAACAAATGCGGAGCTTGCACGGAAATGCGCGGTCGATGACTAAATCGGTGAAATGAGCATCACCAGAAGGGGATGCTAATGACACAGTTCCAGACATGATTGGAGGCTGTGCTTCGAGGCACATAGACGGGTCAGAGACCTGCACTTCTGCTTCCACAGTATCCGTCAGTACAGGAACGTGATTCGCATCTCGAATCCTTAGCACAAGCTCAAAGGGTTCCTGGTAGATGATGCTAAGAGGAGGCTGAAGATGAAGATATACCAGAGAGGCGAGGCCAGACACGGAAAATTGCGAGCTGAAAACATTCACCATCCCCATGGCCGGCAGTGAGAAGTCCAGCGAATAGAAAGATCCGGGGGTATCAATTGCAAGGGCACTAACGGTTGCGACTCCTTTGTAGAATCGCACCATGCAAGGGCAGGTCTGGCCATTTCTTGACAGCCTGGCATACGTGGCCGATGTCTGAGCCATCGAGACATTCAACTCAAGGTACGAAAATCCGCCTGGAATCTGGGCAAAAGTGTAGCCTCCTGCGTCTTGAATCTCGACAATTGGTGACACCCGCATTGCTTCTCCAACTCTTGAAAGAGAAGGCTGCGCGGTAATTTTGAGGTTCAAAGTGTTGTAGAACACCTGAAAAGGATCCGAGACTGTAGCTGCTGATGTCTGATCACTCAAATAAAATCTGATGGAAACCGATGTTCCTGGACTCGCGTCCTTCCGTCGCCACAGGAGCTTGATGTCCTCAAACACAGCGGTAGCCAAGCTCGGCGTCGATTCCAACGACTGTAGGAAAACATCGCCAACAGAATCACAGCCTCCCGCCCTTTCGCTGACCTCAATGCACGCACTAATCGAGCTTGACGAAGAGGCGGCCAGGTTTCCGAACGTGTCGTACAGCACCATTTTCGGAAAGGGCACAACAGGCATGCCAGTAAACTGCAGAGAACCTGGTTGTTGGGTCATAACTAGTTGCATTGCAGGGCCGTGGGTGATTTCAAAGGGCTCCGATATCAGCGTGAAGGCTTCAAATAAAAACATGAAAACCAGATCCTTGGCAGCTTTGGTGACCGATAAATCAACAAATGTTGCCACCCCAAATCGTGATTCAACACGTGTGGTTCCCCGCAAAGATGACGCTGGCATCTGTTGATGGCTCCCATCGACCTTGATGGCATAAAGAGCCACAGACACATTCTTGTCGACAGTTGAAGCTCTCATATTGGACGCATCTAAAAGCATCACAGATGGGGAATCGATCAAAATGGCCCCGACTATTTCAGATCTGATACTCGGAAAATTGTGCATTTCAATCGAAACTGGGTCGCCATGAATGTCGAAGGAGTCTGAATTAATAGAGAACGTGCCCACTGAGAATTTTAGGCGCATGGATCGCCCCATACATGTAATCTTTAGGTCAGGAAAATTCACCAACCCTTCAGCGTCTATCGATCCACTACAACCAGAACAGCAGCCTAGGATCGTAGAAGGAATCAGCTCAGCTGTTACAGTCGACGTTACCAAGGGGGGATTGCCCCCAGCATCGGCTGCCCGTAAGGACACAGTTGGAAACAACTTGCGCTCTGTCGAACTTTCGCTGGGCTGAGTAATGATAGAGAGACTCGATGCATTGCCTGCCACAACGTCGAACTTGTGGGATTTAACCCAGAAATTGCCAACTTGAAACAGGACAGAAAAGGCGGTTTGTACTTGCCCGACACCAACATCAGTGAAGTTAGCTACACCTCTGTAAGTTGGAACTTCAACACGACCAATCAACCTTACTTCTCGTCCTTGCGCGTCCATGCCGACCGCTTTTGCAGTGTCATCAGTATACAGAATATTTCCGCCCTTGTCTTTCAATATCAACGCAGGCTGAATTCCGAAAGCAACACCTGCTGCGGCTTCAGATGGATGGGCCAACACTGAAAGAGAGGGGCCACTTTCTACGACAGAAAATTGATCGGAATTGACTGAGATGAAGGGATTTGAGCCATTGTTTGCTGTGGACACTGTAAAGGTCAGGGCGCACAAAGACGAAGGTGCAGAGTCGATTGAAAGATCCGTGAATGTAGCAATCCCACGCACAGCCACCACATACGCAACCATGGTAGGATTAGCCGAGCTACGGTTTTGAGTCGCGCTACGGAGACCCGTGCACGATGCCGATGACTCAATCTGGACTGTTACTGTATGCATTGCTGCCAAGACGGTATGGCCCGCGGCGTTGGTAATTTTGATGACGGGCTGCTGCCGGAAGACTGATCCCGTTGCGACAAACCCTGGCTGTGTCAAGACTTGCAACACCTCTGCTGATGCTACCTGAAGGTTTACGGTGTCGATTTTCACGGGCACCCGCCCTCCAAAGGAACTCGTCTGAAATTCAAAATTATACAAACCAACCGTGTTAATCTGTAGGTCTGTAAATGTAACCTTGCCTTTGGCTGCAAGTAAGTCTGTAGTGCCTGTCATTGGAGCATTGGTGCACTGCGTGTAGCAGAAATCGCAACATGAAGGCTCTGAGGCTCCTTGTGGGACCACTTGCGTGATGCGAACGGATATTCTGCATTCCAGCCCGTTGCAACCTGACGCATCATATCCGTAAACCACACCGCCGCCCACATCAAGGGCTATTATTGTGATCTGTGGGTACAGACGACCACCCTCAAGATTGGCAACGCTGCCAACCAAAGGTTTCTCTACAGCAATAGAGTACAAGGGTCCGGATACAATTGCGAAAGGGGCCGAAGTGGCAAGCAAGCCCTTTGAAGTGAAGACCAACTTGAAGTCTTCGTAGTCTTGGACTTTAGGTGTGATGGCAAGGTCAGTGAAGACTGCGTCCCCTCCCGCTCGATAGTGCGTTGTCGGTGTGCCCTTGAGGTCTCCAATGAGTTCTTGCTCTTTGATGATGACCACGGACACGACCCCAGAGACATCTGTTATACGATTTCCATGTCCATCAAGGAGACCCAGAATGGGCTGCTGCCCGGGGGGCACTCCTCGCCAGTGTGCATCTATCTCTGTTAGTATAATAAGACTTGCAGGCCGTCCCGGAGTTATGCTGAATGGTTGAGACACACCAATGACAGCATCGCCTGCACCATATGGCACATACTCAAACGACAGGCGAAAATCGTTGCCAGAACGCGACAGGCCAAGGTTGGTAAATTGTGCCACTCCTTCGGCAGAACTCGTCACGGCATTTCCCGTCATGGGAAAGTCTGCACCATCTTTCTGCGCCTTTGTGCGAATTGTGCCAGTACTACAAAGACAGGTGACGGGAATATCATTCTTGTCTGTGAGTCGAAGTCGCGGCTGATTTTGCCTGCTCAGGGGACGGTATGGAGAAAGAGGCCTCAGTACTGCGTCGAAGGTGTCGCAAGCATCTGCAAGCCTACTGCTTCAACATCAAACACAGCAATATGCGCGATGACACAACAAAGAATCATGCAGGCACGCGCACCATGTCATGTCGGCATCGCTTGTCGAAGGATCCCACTCAACGTGCACTTTTCCGACAGGACCCGACACGTCGAAGAAATCTGAGGTCACAGGCACAAGGTCTGCAGAGCTAAAAACAAGTCTGTAATCCGAGCCCGCATGGTCGATGGCAAGCCCCGGAAACACAGCCATCCCTTTGAGTGAGCTTACCGTCTGTTGAGTACTATGGTAACTCAGCAGAGTGCCACTTCCTCCTAGGGGCGCATCCTTGGTAGAACCAGGAGACAACGTGACAGACGCAACAAAAACGGCAGATCCAGCCCAGTTTCCTGCCAGGTCTGCAAGCCGTGCTTGCGGAGAAGGGCTTATGATGACGCCAATGACAGTGTTCGTCGGTTGTACTGCAAGCTTCAGTCGGTATGGTCTGCCAACTGATATGAAAAATTCAGAGGACAACGCTGAGAGCCCCTTGCAACACGAAAAGCTTAAGCGGTATCGTCCGGCCCGGTCGATGTTGAGGCTGGTGAAGGACGCACGGATCATGTCGTCAATCTCTTGGAAGGATGCAGGCACGTTATTGTTGAGCTTGGGCTCTTCACCATCTACAACGAGGGTAGCGGGCAAGAGGACTGTTTGGACACCGTGCGGATCTAGAAGTAAATTGCCACCGAGATCCTCCAGTTGCAAGTCAGGCTGCTGTGAGAATTCTAAAAGACTCTCTGTATTCAAAGATGGGCTGTTGATGAGGACAAGCCTCGAAGGCGGGCCTAGAGTGCTGTTAAACGAAATGCTGCGGATTATGACATGACGATGATTCTTGAGCGTGAAGAGTAGTGAGTAGCTGGATCCCGTTACATCGTTTGTCAGCATCAGATCGGTGAAGACAGCCCTGCCATTTTGAGCTGACACAATGCTTCGGCCGGCAAGAAAAGGCTGCCTGGTCACCGCGACCGAATCAGCCTGGGCAATAATTTCAATTTCCTCGCTGAAGATGGGGATCACGTGTCCCATGACATCATGTACATCGACGCATGGACCCGTCAACAAGGTCAGACCAGCACCCTGATACAGTGGCTGTTGCTGGATAGTGATGTGGTCCGGAATGCCTTCTTTGATCTGAAACGCCTCGCTCAGCACCTAAAGAGTCTCGAAAGTCAGTCACGTGGCAAGCCAAACGGACAGAAGTGAGAGACCGTACACGCACAACGCAGATGGTTAAATATATGGTACTTACCTCCAGAAGAGGCTCGGCCAGAACAAATTTCAGTTGGAAGGGCCCACCTAGCACAAAGGGCGTCAGATCTGTGAAGCGAACCATCCCCCCAGAGATGGTCTGTGTGGACGTGCCGTTTAGGCCCGCAACAAGTTCGCCAACGCCAACCGTCACTAGTTGCACAGTGACAACGTCCACGCTACCGCTGACAACGTTGTCTTGGTTGTCGAAAACACGAAGCTCAGGGAGAGGCACCAAAGGCCTGCCGACTTGAAAAGTTTGCACATCTGGAAATGCTACCAGTCGTAGACCATCCGCCAGATCAATTGTGTTTGTGACTGTAAAAAAGGGCGACAACGTTGTCACGGTACGATAACCGCCAGTACAGGTAAACCTGAGTCGATAACCGGAGCCCCGAGTGTCCATACTAAGCTGTGCGAAAGTCGCCGATCCTTTTTGCATGGAAGCAGTCAACACGCTTGCTTCGGCCAGTCCGCCGATTACAGGTTTATCTTCGAGCTCAGCCGTACATGTTAAGGTTTCGTCCAACGGGCATAGGTTGTAAGCCTCGTCCACGGCTCGCAGAATCACAGGAGGCTCTAGCATCTCAAAGGCGATGCCCCCCGAGGGAAACTGGGTTGCAATGATGCCTCCTAGCTTGCCTCTGAGAGAAAACTGATCTGATATCACTGAAAGCGTCTGGCTGAGGCGAGTTGCTTCAAAGCGGATCGTGAACCCAGTCCCAACTGCTGCCACCTTGAGTTGCTCAAATGAAGCCACGCCGTTCATAGTTTGGCGGCTTGTGACGCCCAAGAGAGGCGATGACTGCCGATTGCCCCGCAATGACGCGTGCACGTCAAACACGTCCAGCACCGTATTTGAGCCCCGGTCCTGGACAGCAACAACAATCGATGTCGGAAACGCCTCATCAGCAAAGGAATCTGTTGGCTGCGTTGTCACGACAATCTTAGCCGGAGGTCCTATGGAGACCGAAAATGATTGCTGAGCAACAAAGACTGACGACGTGAATTCTATATAACGGTCGCCGTAAGTCATCAAGGCAAGGTCCGTGAAGTATGCAATGCCTTGCGCAAATGAGATGGAGGTAGTGCCCTGCAACTCGTCACCGCTGCTATTCGTAATACGGGCTTGGACTGTGTGAGGATAAGAAGGCACAATGATGCCTCCTTCGTCGAAGACGGCGAGGACTGGCTGTACCTGAAAGACGTCGCCGCCAAAGGCGCCGTCGATGGCCTTGTACACTCGCATCGTACGCACGGCGCCCGTGATTTCAATTTCTTGCGACTGCACGCGGAGCATATTGGAGTCAGGAATGTTGAAGTCTTTCTGGTATTGGAACTCAATGACAAAGGCAGGATCCTTTTCAGAAATCTGGAGGATGTTGAATGTAGCGATTCCGTTCTGAGCCTTGACATACACGTCGCCCTCCAAGAGCGAGGTCGGCGTTTGCCCGCGGAGCCTGCGCGCCCTCACCAAGTCTGAGAACCCTGGAACCACATTATTCCCAAGATCCCGAGCCGACACAAGCGCGGGCGGACCCAACGTCTCTTTTGCCACACCATTGGGAGACAGCCCATCCAACTGGAGATGATGAAGCTCGCCAACGACCACAGTAAAGTTGGAGGACACTAGTGACAAGTCAGCGAGGTGCGGAAAGTCTGGAAAGTTAGCGTGCACAACCAGCAGATAGTTGGGTCCCTTGACGTCGATTGTCAGGTTGAGAGGTGCAATGCCAGCAATGCGAGTGAAATCTGCGCTGGACATTTGTGCCCTTCGCGCGACCACTAAGTTTTGGGGATGTGAGCTGAGCTCGACAGAAACGTGTGACGGGTAGTCCACAGCAGCATTGTTGCAGGCGTCGATGATGCCCAGCACAGGAAAGAACGGAATGCCCGCCGTCACTGCCAAGGGCAGCTCTTCAAATCTGAGCAGCCGCGGCTCGCCTGCTGCAACTTGAAATGGCTGCGACTCGACCACAGTATCCATGAGTCCAAAAGAGAAGAGCAGAATGTATGTGCCTACTCTGTCCACACGCAAATTTGAAAAGTGCGCAACACCATCGGTAGTTTGCATGCGCGTCACACCCGAGATCGATGGCGCCGGACCCGTTTGAGCCGCCGCTGATCGTATTGCCACATTAATTGCGTCGGACGCTGCGGGGGCCAAGTTTCCGAATTTGTCCATAAGAGCAACAGACGTCAGTCCCGGGAGAGCCTTTTCACACTGGCCCTTTTGAGGTTGCGCGGTGACGCGGGCCGAGGCTTCGAGACCGGTCACATCAAATTTTCGCGACTGCACGCGCACAGTGCGCTGTTCTCCCGTGTGCTGAAAAACGAGAAGGGCCTCAAACTCAAGGATGTAACCCTTGCCGATGTTATTGACGCCGAGACCGTCGAAGAAGATCCTTCCCTCCACGGACATTCGCACACACGGAAAACGCCCGCCACACAGCAGCGTACTGTTGCCGGTATTTTTCAACAGGAAGGCCTTGACCGCAGGGCTCTTCGGCACGTTGGGCACAAAATTCCCATAAACATCTTGAAACCCAACTACCGGAAACGGCTTGAGCTCAAACCCGGACATGCCGACCCCGGGCTCTGTCTGCATGTACAGCCCGATGGGAATTCCCGGCAATATCTGAAAGGCCTCAGACTGTGTGGTCATGCTGAGCCGGGCAAACTCCAACCTGTAAGTGCCAGCGACTTGAATGCGCAACCTCGCAAAGACTGCTGTGCCGTTAGCTGTCTCCACCACTAGCGCGGAGCTGTTTGTGAGGAGCTGCGGGGCGGGGCTGCCGACCTTTTGGAAGGGGGCAATCTGATCTGACAGAAGAGAAATGGTGAGCGGCGCCGGCTTTTGCACGATGTTACCACCTATGTCAACCTGCACTGCCTCAGGGTACGGCCACAGCACGTGTCCTGCCACTGTGGTGTTGCGAGGCTGAACGGCAACCTGCAGAGCATCAGCGAGGCCCGGAGCCACATCAAACGGGGCGCTCGTGGCGATAATGTCCACGCCTGGCGCAGAAAACTGCATAGTGAACCCCAGCCCGGCGTTGGCAATCGCGATATCTGTGAAAACAGCAACGCCCTGCACTACGAGGACAACGGAAGAACCGAGAATTTGCACACCCGGCGCGGATATCCCGGCGGTGACAGCCAATGTGCTAGCCTCAACTGTCGACGCAAATCTGTCAATCAGCCGTACGACAGGCTGCGGTGTGATGGGCACATACGCGACCTGGCGAGGAGAGGGCTGCGACGCATTGGTGTGCACGACTTCTTCCTCTTTGTCCGTGATGAGCACGTCCTCGAGTGTCACGGACGCTGAAATGTTGTCAACGGTAGCGTTGAAGACAATGTCGTAGTTTGACGCCAAGTCGAAAAAGATGCGATCAAAGAGTACCACACCATCCACAGCGGAGCGAAAGAAGAGATCGTTTCTGCTCTTGAGCTCTCCAAAGCCGTTGAACCCCTTGCGAGCAAAGACGTCAAAGGCAGCCTCAGTGATGAAGTTTTCTCCCAGGTCAGTCGCTGCTAAGCGGGGGCTCGGCAGCACGTCGGCGCCCGCCACACCAATGAAAGGTCGTTCTAGGATTTTCAGAGCAGCAAATTTGCCTACTAGCACATCGAAGCGCCTGCTTTCTGCCCACAATGACCAGCCCCCAATGCACTCGAACTTGTTGCAGTATCGGTCCACTGAGAATCTAAGGCTGTATCCTTGTGCGGCCTTAGTCACAGCAAGGGCTGTGAAGGTTGCCTCGCCGTTGGCCGAAATCACTGTGCTGGTGCCCACGAGTCTGCAGACAGGCTCGCTGCATCCGATAGCACGCACGCTCACTTGCTGCCCCGTTGCTGCTTGATCAAGGGCCACGTGGATCAGTACGCGATACTGAGAAACGGCACGAGTTGCAGTGTAAACATGGCCGCACAGGAATCGAGAGACGCACTGGCAAGCCGCGCGCAAACGCGTATGCGCTCATGCGACAGGGGAAGATCAGGAAGCACATGTCACCTGCATCTGTTGTCCGGTATGCCGCGTCTTTCAGGGCCACTACGAGAGGCCCGAAGGGCTCGCCTCCATAGACAACGCCGTGACTCTCGTTGCCTACCACGCGGATGGAGGGAATGCACGACTGAGATGCACCTGGCCAGATATCAATCGAGCCGTCTGCTGCAGTGACCGCCCCATTCGAACCGCTGCAGTCAAACGTGGACGCACATTCCCCCCCTGTGTTTGCTGTCTGGCAAGTGCCGTACGTACCACACACGCCTTCTCCAGTGCAGACTGCGTTGCTGTCACAGCGCGCATTTGTGTTTGGGGCTTCGCACTCACAGGACTTTTGTCCCGATTCACCAATGGCATCCACGCAAGTTGCTACACCCGCATCGCTGCATTCGCAGGTGCCTGAGCACGTGTACTTTTTCGCTATCCAAGTCCCGCCGGCGCAGGAGCCTGCGCACTGGCCTCCGAGTGTCGAACACTCCTCGCCGGCATCAAACCCACCTAAACAATATGCGCGTCCACCCGCACATTTACCAGCAACCGTGATTGGGCCGCTTTTGATGAACAGTTGTGTCGGGAAGTGCTGAGGGGCTACCGCCATGGAACACGGGACGCGCGAAGTTATCACGAGCGCCGCCAACAGCGCAGACACCCTGCGCAGAAGCAGCCACACAGCGCATATTCAGAATAGCCTAGGACGCCGCAGTCGACTTTGTTTCAGCTGCTGAGCCCATGTACGTTCTGCCCCAGCGACCGATCCAGCGCTGACGCTTGTGATACGTATGTGCACTGCAGCGCACTCTTGTCGGACGCATAGACTGCACTGAGGACACACCTCTTTGCGACGGCTGTGCGTCTGGGAATCTCATCTGCAGCAGCCCTGCTTGGCACCACTCGAGGGAGACACGCGGCGCAAAGGCCCGGCGGCATTGCTTTCCGCTCTCGCGGTCTCCGTCTTTTGCTTGTGCTTCGCTCCGCCGCCATCCAATCTGGCAGTTTGAAAGATGGTGATTTCTGATCCTCAACTGACTCAGCGGCGGTTACACATCTCTGATGAAGAAAAAGAAAGTAGTAAGGGACAGGCCTGATGGCTTTCCCTTAAGTGTTTGTACGAGACGTTTTAGTTAACAGCTGACTTGGTTCGCTCATCATCGCATCATGAGCTTCGCGGGGTGTGTGTGTGTGTGTGCGTGCGCGCGGGCGACTCGGATCAAATAGAATGTTGCCCATCACCGCCTTGACACACACGCACACGCACACGCACGCACACACACACGCACACACGCACACACACACACACACGCACGCACACACACACACAGGGTACTGCACGTGAGAGTGCACAAGATCGACGAGTTTAGCGACACGGCGGGATTCATGGACAGGACGGGTGCGACAGCCTGCGCCTGCATATCCTCCATTCTCCCCTCGCTCCCAGCATTTCTTGTAGTGCCTGCAGTAATAAACACCAACAACAGCCTCAGCCAGTCCGTCAGGCATCGTGCTGCGTGACGCGGGCAGCCGTGCGCGTCCGAATGACACTGAGTGCGTGCTTGTATGTGCAGATCCATACGTCAAGTGAGTTGAAGCGCTGTGATGAAAGGCGGCGCAGCAGCACATGCAAATGGATGCTGCCCTGCTGTCGCACCTTAGCGGCATGCCAGTTGATTTTGATGTGCCGCGTCGCAAAGCCCTCGAGCTCGAATGAAATGTGTTCCTATGTGCACGCGTCATTGCGTGTTGGCTGCAGGCTGACTCTGGGCGATGAGATGTACAAGACGACGTGCAAAGACAATGCTGGCGGCAAAAATGTGAATTATGAAGAAACCCTGTCGTTCAAGAAGAACATGGAAGAGAACATCCTCAAGGTCTTCTGTCCCATGCCGTGTATATTTGCATACATGTATGCATGCATGCATCTCTCCGAGTCTCTCTCTCTCTCACTCACAGAGACACATGCATGCATGTGCATATAGAATGGGCCGCGTGACGGTATATGTGTGGAGAGTAAAGGAAGGGGGATGTCAGGGGATAGGAGCATAGGGTTCCCTATTTGACAGATCATTCCATATCTGAGTTGTGTGTATGTGTATGTATGTAAGTACCGAAGATAATTACTCAAACCACCCCCCCCTTAAGATCCACCCACTCCTCTTAAAATCTCAAAAACCCCCTAATTACAGGCCCCTCTTGCCCCTCTCTAACCCACCCCCCCAC
>Ga0115006_10001054_pt1 | contig 16541 bp, 10 predicted proteins | sample ArcOceMetagenome_3_FD_88943 | JGI IMG/M metagenome (GOLD analysis project Ga0115006, IMG submission 88943) | Marine eukaryotic phytoplankton communities from Arctic Ocean - Arctic Ocean- Svalbard ARC20M Metagenome | ecosystem: Environmental > Aquatic > Marine > Oceanic | place: Arctic Ocean...
ATAATTGTAATAAATAGCCTGTGAAATAGAATGAAACAAATATGCATATTTGTGTGCATATTGTGCAACAGTGCCCACTTTGCAGTCTCTTGTCATTGACAATATAAACCAATCTTCCGTACTCGCCTCCAAATGATGCTTTGCAATTTCAATTGCATCGATATTCATGTTCAATTTTTGGTACTCTGCAATTTTTGCAAGACAGTATGATGGGCTCATGCTGTTTGTGAGCATTGAATGCAAAGTGAGCATTGAGTGAATCGCATTGAATAGAAACGTAGCCGCATCAAACCTCAAAACACAATTGTTGTCTTGATCAAGTTGTGCAAATCCCCGCAAAACACAGTACGGCATCACCATTTCAAGCCTGTCATCTTGCATAACTCCCGGCCTAAAAAAATACCCATTTTTGTAGTTATCTGCACTCTCTTCGGCATCTGAATCATTTTCAACATCATCTTCGGAGTCATCTTCCACGCCAACTTTTTCATTGTGTTGTTCCGTTTCGTCGTCTATTTCTCTTTCAGGCTCTTTCCAGTGATTATTAATCCACAGCGAGATTTTTGCCAAAATACACACCAACAGTGTTTTTACATCAATCTGACAAACTATTTTGTCGTCCTCAATAGTATACAAGTTGTCAAAAATTTGCTGCAAAGCTGTTATCAAATTGTGCAAATCCTCAAATTCAAAATCATTCAAATTTGTCGATGTAAAAACAAGATGTGCATACCATTTGCCTGTCATCTGTTGTAAAAAATCAGACTTGAAGTAGATTTGATCACTTTGTTGGAAACTTTTTTGTACACGCTTGTGTATCAGTCCACAAAGCCCCGCTCCGTATATGTGCATGTTGTTGCCACTACTTTCATCATTCAATTTTCTCATCTTTTCACTCCTGTCAAATTCAAACAACCACGTATCTATTTTTTGCTTGATATCCGTGTTTTCAATCAAATGCTTCAAATGGTCAATTTCTATTGGAATTTGCGCTTGTGTATCAACATCACATGCATCTTCACGTTCACATGTATCACACATCATATCTTGCAAAAGACGTTCTATATGCTGTGTTTCTGATGTTGTGGTCATTTTTATAGTGCTATCTTATTAAGCATAGCTGACTAAAAAAATATATGTAAAAGCTTTGTGCACATTTTATTATATAATGTTTTGTATCTTTAAAACTTTATAACATATGGATTGTATGTTGAATCAAACATCTCATATTCTTCATCTGAATAATGTGCACTGTTTTGGTGATTGTGCAAAGAATGTTCATATTGTGTTTGGTTACGTGAGCGGTGTCTATTACGCATTTGAGCATCTATCTTATCATCCCCCATAGCACGCAATTCTTCACCTATCCGACTTTGTTTTGATTTATTCGGCTGTTTTCGACGACCATTTTTTAGTTCGGCCTGCGCTGCCTCGGTTCGTGCCCCCTCACCTCGTTTTTTTTCCAATCTGAACATTGGAGCACCATTGGGCACCAGCATGAGCCCATCATACTTGTGTTCATCGCTGACTGACAATATAGAGGTATCAATAAAAAATCTTTTCGAGGTATCAATAAAAAATCTTGAGGTATCAATCAAAATCTCGAGGTATCAATAAAAAATCTTTTATTGTGTTAACGATTCGTAATTGCACATTCAATGGATCTTCTTGTCTCGAGTGAGTGCTCTGTATAGTTTCAATATCATCGATCAATTCACAGTAAGAGTCATATTTGCTATCATCGTAATTTTCTATCAATCGTCTGATCCATACTCGCAATGCTATTGAATTTCGACTTTCTGGAACATATAATTCCCAATACTATTCCATGGTGAATGGACAGTACTTGCAATCGGAAATCCGAGGTGCTGTTGAGTGAACTGCTGCCATGGTGATTGTACAGCACCTAAATACCATTCTTATATTTTATTGATTGTTTTTTGCCATATTATTCACCCGCTGACGCAGATTTTCCGTTCGAAATCTTGACGAATTCAGCAAGTGCGCGGCGGGATTCGTGTTACTGATGCGAAGCCGCATATACTTGCTACATTCCATGCATGTATTTCTTGGTTTTTTGTGCTCACACAATCCGCCCCCAAAACACATTGGACACAAAGATTTCTGCCTGTTATGTTCACAGATAACGCCAATTGGACCACACTCGTGGCACTGGCCCTTTCTACGCTCGTGTTTACAAAACATATGCGGTGCACAGATTCGACACCTACTCTTTGCGTACACACCATGCACACATCTTAAACTTTTTTTGGGTTTTTGGCCATTTTTTTGTAAATTCGCATCATTCGCATCATTTGCATCTTCCATTTGTATTCTCATTTTCGAATATATTGATTCTAATTTTTTTCATGATTTGTACTCATTTGCAAACATTGTTTCTCATGCAAACTTTTTATTAAATTTTTATCAAATTACAAACATTGTAAAAAAGTATAAATTAATTTTGTCGTCCCTGTTTTGCGCACGAATCCAAGTGTCTGTAAAGAGTTTTGATTTCTTTTGATATATCGAGATACACTGCAATATTTTTCGCATCTATCTGTGCTTGCATAGTTTCTTCGTTTCGAATCACACATTGCTTTTTCGCAGTGCTGGCTAAATCAACTAGGTCGCGCAGGATGTGGTTGAGCACCACTTTTTGATTGCAATTGTGCAGGAGAAAGTGGTTTTTTATTTCTTCGTGATCCATGTGCAAATCGCATTTGTCGCGCAATTCTGCCTGAACTTGTGCAATCAAAACATCAAAATGAATTTCTGAAGATTTTTCAACGACAAACGCAATAATACTGTCAAACATAACGTTGCCACCACCAGTGTACAAACACAACTTGCATACGTCGGTGCATGCAGAGCCTGGAAAAGCTTGATTTGCACAATTGTGGCCGTGGTGACTACAAGCTGCTGATTTGTTCATTTGATTTTGCTCAATGTCATTTGATTTGTCCAGTACATCTGTTGTCATAATATAAAATATTTCTTAAATAAATTATATTCGATTACCGAAAATTTTGACACAAGTTATGAACTTTAATAGTCTTGTAATCACACAGTGTTCTATGAATTTGATTGTTAATTTATTACACTTGAAATTTGAGATTTAAATAATATATGGGTTGCCTAAATTTTGTGCATGTTTATTTTTCTATTTTTTTGACATTTATTATTTTTAGATTCTGATAATATACGGATTTGAGACATAACCCAACTCAAGTGTGCGCCCGTCCACATCTTGATACCATTTTTCAATTGGCGGAATTTTCAATTCTTGTATACCCCGTCTTACATTTTGGCACATGGGACATTTTGCATTTTTGCCACCCATTTCGTGAAAACAAGTGTCGCACAAACACGAGTGATTGCATGGTTTAAGTTTTATTGTTCGCGGTCTATCCATGCAAACAACGCATAACCTGGGATGCTCCTGCGATGATGTTATTAAAAATGATGTCTCTTTTTCACTTTCTGAAGAGGTCAAATAAGTGTATTGTGTCAAAGTATCATGTATTTTTTCAATGGGATGCAATAATGATACTTTTGATAGTTTTTGTAAATTGAATAGCATGGCATTTCTGGTTTCTTGATCAGTGTCGATCAATGATGGAATGGATTCGTGAATGGTAAAAAATTTGTTGTCAGTAAACTTCAATTCAATACACTCAAAATTCTGTCGAATTCTGGTTGATGAATCTGGTTTTTGTGGAATAATAACATTAAACACCCAATTGCCAATTTCATTTTTTCTCAAAACAATGTTCATATTCCGCGAATTAGGTGTCATGGAATTGGGGAACAAAACAGGTGCAAAGAGAGACTGTCTTGGGTGAACTGCAATCTTTGTCGTTGAAAATGGATGTGACAACAATTCATTTTGCCACCGTAAGATAAATATACATTGATCTTCTGTCTCAAACTGCAAAACATTGTCTTGTAGTCTTTTGTTTAAAAGACCCAAATAGGTATAACAATTTTGTTTAAAGCGTTTGAATCGTATGTTAAACTTTGGATTTTGTGGTTCTTTAATAACAACCTCGTCATAAGATTTGTTCTCTTGCACAACGATGGCATACATATTAAGATTATCAAATTTGAATCCAGTACACCAAATATATTGTGGCTGATAAGAATCCTCTGTGCTGTCTGACAATCGGAAAGCCCATTTGTCGTTGTTGTACACAAACAATTCGAGAGTTTTATGTAATGTTTTTTCCCGAATGACATTTATTACCTCAAATCCCGCATCTTGCGACATGTTTTAATAGATGTTAAATAGTATATGGGTTGCTTAGATTTTGTGGAAGTGTAGATTTTGCTGCCATCTTTGCTTGTTCCACATTCAACCAGCTCTTAATTTCCTCCAAATTTTTTTGCTCACGTAATTGTATTTCTTGCTTTTTTTCTGCCGACGACTTTGTTGGGTCAAGCATTGATTGTAAATGTTGTACTTTCAATTCCATCCAGGGCCATGGCAATATTCTTGAAAAATCTTTTACGTCAACAAACTGTTCTATTGTGGTGATGTTGTTTTCAAGCAAACTTTGTCGAATGCTTAGATCACAATTAAGTTGCTTCAATTGTTCATCTAATGATTTCACTTTCGAGGACATGATCATAAAAGTGTTATATATTGTACGCGTGCATGATTCAAAAAAATAACAAAAGACAGGTTGCTTTTGCGCCTACTGATAATGCTCGGCGGCGCCCGAGCACGACATTCACGAGTGAAATGCCGCTATCAACATTATATTTGGATTTGGTTTGAATTTGCTGTACGCAACCTGCTCACCTAACGAGGCTTGGCTTATTTAAATTGATATTTTGGAAATTGGCCGCGATTGCAAGTTGTGCTTTGAAAAAAAACAAGATCATTACAAATACCCAAAAAAAAAGAAAATTTAAAAAAAAAATAAAATTGTTAGAAAATGAATGCAGTACATAAAACAAACAAACAACAATGACTGAATGGATTGTATATGATTGTGCACAGTTAAATCATTGTTGCGGCCCATGCACTGACGACTCAAGCAGTACTACGACCTACAATAAACGCATGCACGATGTTACGTATCATAACGTTCTTCTTGACAATGTTTTTCTCTGCGAAAACTGTTTTCATAGCAATATGCAAATGCATGATGATTCAGACACTAATGGTTTGCAAGCAGCTACTGTAAAAATTCACGCACAAATGAAAAAAAGTGGCGTACGACCACAGTAAACAAAAAAGTTGCTCAGATTGCATGTCATTCATAGATAAATTTAATTGTAAAAACATATAGCAATAAAAGTTCTTAATGGCCATAAAACGGCTGGGGCGAATGACCATAAAACGGCTGGGGTGAATCATAATCTATTTCGAAAAACGGCGGGGGCGCTGCGACAATTTCGCGTGCGATTTCGCGTGCGAAATTGTGCAATCCAAGATTATGAGCAAGCGTCTGTGCATTTTGTGGCGTATGATTCCAACTTCCCGCATCAAGAAGTTTTGCTTGTTGATATCCATGTGTTGTTCGTATAGATTTCAAAAACTCGAAACATTTGTCTGCACGTTCTTGTGCACTAACTTTATCATATTCCATTACAAACTTTAGATATCTTACTGCCACATGCATTGGAAACTCTTTTTTAGCTGTTGTTGGAAACACAATTGTTGGCTGTGCGTGCGGAGGAGCCCATGCTGGCAACCACAAAACTTCATGCGAAATAAGTACATTTTCTTCAAAATCAAGCATATATCTTTTTTTTGAAAGAATTCTCCTCCGCAACTCTTTCTCGTCGTCTCTTCCTGATAATACTGCCCAGACAGTTGATTCCGAAAATTTATGCCCGAAATTATGATCTGCATCTCCTGCTTCGTAATGCTCATTGATGTCAGACAGCCATTCTGATACTTTGTTCTCACGGTTCTCGTCCACGTGAGTATCAAGTACATCAAAAAACAATTTGGTAATTCTTTTTTGTGCTTGGGGGTTATGCATGTGCATGTGGAACGGCAAATATGAATTTTCGCAGTTTGTATGATACTCAATATTTGCACCGTGCTCTGTTATCAAATTCCAAAAAGTTTCAATTGGAATGTTTCTGGTTTTACTCAACTTATTTTGATGACGTACAATCAAATGAAAATTGTTCCAACCGTGAAGATCGCAAAGATTGGTAAATAGATTCTCAAGCTCTGCTGTTCTGTCATGATGATCTTCTAAGTGTCTGGTGACCACTTCCAAAAAATTGTTCAAGAATGTCAAGTTACATGTCACCGAGGCAATATTTACTGCATTGTACTGATAACCATACAATTCTGCGTCGATCTCGTCTGTATCAAGATTACCATCACAAAAAATCTGACCTAACCACATTAGCATCAACGTGTCCGTTACAAATTTGTCTTCTTCATTCACTTCTCCATTTTCAATCTTTTTTGAAAGAGCTTCCAGCTGTACAAAGTGTGGGTCAACTGTTCCATTTTCAATATCTTCCTCAGTCGGACGCAAATCCTCCATAATTATCTTCCAATCTTGTTGCAGGTCTTTTTCTAATTTTATCAATATTTCTTCATGACATTTATAATACAGATCTGCATCCATAGCTGCGCAATGAACGATGTTCAAATGACGCTCGCCAACGTTTGCAAGATGAAGTACTGAGTTTTCGACAAAACGCAAAATAAAATCAAACAAATCTGGATGCGTAATTAAAAGCCACTGAGAGAACGTAAAATCGCCAAAATTCTCAGAAAACTCACATCCAGCACATAGTGCAAGCCAGATAAAACGCCAGCGTTCTGTTGCGCCTGCGGCCATTGCTGGATCTTGCATGCCAGTTTCGAATCCCTCGTGAGCTAAAATTTGGAAACGCATGTTGCGAGTTCCGGAGCTGACAACGCGTTCCCATTCTGATTTGTACAAAGCTGTGTGTCCATATGTCTTTGCCTGTTGCTGCACGGCACATGCATACGGGCTTTTTGCAAAATCGGCAAATTTCTTGGATATAGCTTTATTTTCGACATCAAGTGGCCAACTGGCATCAATTTGCAAAGCTGGTTTGCATGTAAAATTACGCATTTGGCCTCGCAGGTTTTTGTTTACCCCAGCCAGTAGTCCAAGAACTCGAACTTGAACACCAGCATTTGCCATCCAGTAAAAAAATTCGTCTCTAGCAGAAAGTTTTTGAAGCAATGTAAGTTTGTTGTCTTCTTGCATGATGTTTACTGCAAGCATGTATTCTTAAATACTCATTCTTCTGCAAAAAACATGCGAACAGTTGATTGTTTTGAAATGTTAACAAATACATTTTGTGTTTTACAATAAATCGCATTTACGTTAATTAAAATACCCACACATTCACGGGTTTTGATCGACTTTCTGTCTTTTATTATTTGCATCAAGCACCAGAAATCAACAGATTTATGCTATGTCTTCATTTCGAGCTGTGGTTGATAAGCTAACAACCGTGCTTTTACAGCAGCTTCAGACAAATATGTATCCTCAGTCCACACTCGGCCAATAATATTAACATTTTTACGCGGCACGGTAGGACTCATGGTAGATGGCATCTTGTAATTAAAAAAATCTCTAACCCAATAACTAACATTCTTTTTTTTTGTCATGCTGCACTCTGATTAAAACAAATATGAAAAAAACATCTGTGGTTCGTATTGTTGCGTGCGTCAAACTCGCAATTTTGCCTGCACAGTTTTCGATTTTGCCCACAGTTCGCGATTTTGCCCATTGGTGCGCTTGTTGAGACAACATTTTTTACACCGACTTTGCAATTTGGAAATGCTGCGATTACTTGCATAAAACGCACTACGAAACTTTAAAATTTTGCACTTGACGCACCGAAGCGCAAAATACAGATCGTTTGAAATCATGTTCAAATATTTCTTAAATATGTAATCAATGCTCTGTATATTTTCTACAAATTCGATGTGGATTTACAACAGCGGACAAAAATTCGAAAGTAATGTTTGAATATCTGTGTACAATAGGCTCTTCACTCTTTTGGAACATTTTTGAGTTGTCTGCTGGTGCTTTTTTGCATACATTCTGCATGATGAAATTCAACGGGTCCTAAATATTGATTCAAATCATGAATTTAGCATAATTACATTTCTTTCATTTTTTTTCATTTTTATTTTTTCATTTTTATTTGTGTTCACATTTCTTTTAATTTATCATAATTAAACATAATTTGACATTTTCATATAAAAAAACATGTTTATACTATGTTATTAATCTTGGCGGCAATTCTGCAATCATTATTGATTTTCGAATGCGTGATGCGTCGCTTTTTGTTGCTTTTTTTTCACGTTAGACGTACTGGACTGCAAAAATACGCAGACACAACTATGTTTACGACAGGAATTGCCGCGATTGCACAAGCCTGCACATTACCGTTGCAAGCACTTGCGTCCGTTGTGAGTGCTGTCAATCGGTATTTATTACTGGCAATATTCATTTTTGTAGTTTTTACAATGCTTTTAATACTCGGGGACAACGCTATCTTTGTGTACTCGTTTGTTTGCCGCATTTACAACTCTCACGTCAGTCCACATTTAGTCTATGTAAAGCTTACTATGGCTTATCTAGATATATTCTTTAAATTAGTCACAAGTTTCAGCAATTCAATATTGTGGGCAGGAAAGCAAATTCTGAGTCGCATAATTGTGCCATTCTCATTTGGATCGTTTTCGCTCATTCCTGATATGTTGCAAAATGTTTTTTCTGTGCTAATTGCGACATGCAATTCTTTGTTGATTTTACTACAGAACGTCTGGGACTGCTCGGTAGAACAACCAAGCACAGAGCGTGAATGTGCATCAAATCAGTTTTCCTCGGCTAATTTGGACTGTAATGGCATTTTTATGCCGACAAACACAAAGTGTTTTGCAACGCCGTCACATTTCCAACTGGATTTAATCACTCCAGGCATCTATGCCAGACAAGCAGCTTTGATATTTCAAAGAATTTTAATTCTTAATTGTGGCATCGTTGCAAAAATTTTGATAACCGCAACTTTTCCAATCACGGATGAAAATTTATACTTTGCCATTCATTCATTTGTAAATACATGGCTGCATTTGTTCATCGGATTGCCAATACAAACTCTTCGTAGGTGTGAAGCCATTCAAAAACAAGATATCGGTTTTGGATTCGTTACGGAATTTCAAAAAGCGATTGGATGTACACCCGATTGGCAACCGTTCTTCCAATATTTAAACACTTTTTTGGATTCTGCGGCGTCTGTACTCGATAGTTGGATGAACTTCGCGTACGTACAATTGCGTACATTTCTCACCGGCAAATTGCCAACATGTTCAGACGTACCAGTTGACGTGTTGGAAGCAGATTATGAAGCGTCTTTAGGCATGGAGCAACTTGATTTAGAAAATGTTGTTCTCAATGCTGCGCGCGCTATCGAGGGCAGGACTGTGGATGATTTATTAACGTTAGCCTCTCGCAACGGTCTACCACGAAGCGAAACATTATCAAAAGTTCGAATAATTGGTGTAGGCGATAGAATTATAGCTGTCACTGATGGCCTCGCTGTGCTCTACAGATCTATCTACTCAGGCTTTGTCCTCAATTATGCAGCTTTCCCGTATCACGTTGATGTACGATATGGGCTAGCCAGCGTTTCATATTCATCCAGCCCAATTGAATTCACTCCACAAGATGAAAACCAACTGGGGTTGATTGGGTGCACGTGTGAAGACGTAAAAAATGGAATTAGAGTACATTGCGCCACAGCACCGTTTTTACAACAAACGTCGTCGGTTGATTTTGATGGTAATGAAGATACAGGAACAACTTTTACAAATGAAGCAACTGAGGAGTTTGCTCACAGCGTCGTCTTTCCAGAGCTTGATTTGATTGATATGACGTGTCAATCAAGTATTATTCGAGTAGTTCCATATAGGTTTCCTCGGAGCCGTATGAGTACAGCGTACAGTGCCACAAAAGCGAATACCAACTTCCAAAACGACGGGTTTTCTAATTTGGGATCCACGTTCAAAGATTTCGTCCAACAAGAGGTTGACCAGGTTGATGATTTACGAAAATTTGCTAATACAAAGCGATCTAGCAATACTGCGCAAATCGAAGCGCTTGTATACGTGCAGCCAGTTTGCAGTTTGCAAAATGCAAATAACTTGCGATGTAGCAAATTGCATAATGGATGTTTTCCATTCTGCATGGGTTTGGTGAAAGCAGGAAAGCGCAAGCAAATGATCACAATGCATAACGCACAGAGATTCAACGATTACGTATACTTGCCAAATATTGACTGCAGTGTCAAAGATACTGGGCAGAGTTGTGTTGAAAACGAATATGCAAATGGCGATGAGTCTTTGTACGAAAACTCACTTGTTGAGAATTCACAGGGATTTTCAAAATCTAGGTGCAGCATTTGCACAGCGTCTTTAACACATGATGCAAATAGTTTTGTACCATTGACAAAACTGAATGCTGAAAACACAACCAAAAACAGTGCAAACCAAAGCAAAATAGAAATTATTTCCGAACATAAAAAGAGAGCGTTTGCGGCAGTGCGACTCAATGAGCAGCCAGTCGTTGTTGCCGGTGATATATTCTTGCATGTCACAACAGAAAAGCCAGATAATCTGCCATTTTCAAACAATGCTGATTTGTATCAGGATGATTTATTTTTAAGTATCACAAGATTGTACGATGTAGGTAATCAGGGTGCATTTACAATGCAAAGCGAGAAACTGACCATGCTATCGTCAGCCAACGCAATTCGTGTTACAAGATGTGCAACTCGCGCAGACGATTTGTGTGTTCGCGATGCCATGGCCGAGGGTTCAGTTGTCCTACCAGCAAGCTTTGGTATGATTACAGTCACCGGCGCAACAACAAGCTCACTTTTCATACCAGCTGCGAGTTCAGCATGGACCGTGTCATTTGCTTCAAATCCAGAGTTGACTGTTCTTGAAGCTTATTTCAATTACTGTTCAGGCAATTTGGCACAATTTGCGTTTATTCCAACCTCTTCATTTGACACAGCACGTGTGTGGACAATTGCAACAGTCCGCGCAGTCGATATGGAATTCGACGGACGAGTGTCACAAGAAGATGTCGCATCCAGAGTGAGTTTTTTTGATGTGCCAAATCAATTCGACAGAGACAGTCAACATCTTAACTGTGAAACCATTTTAAACATTCGAGTTGTCTCGTTGGAGTATTTGAACGAGGATAATATTCTTGTAACTGTCTTGGCTGCAAAAATGAAAGATTACGACACGATCATTGCAGACGTGCGCCCTGACGCACATCGAATTTACAATTACTATTTCCTCAATCCAAACAAAAGAAACTGCGTTTCGACCAAAGACCCAAACAATGCCATATACACTTGTTGGCGGATTGAAGAAGATGGAATGTGGCCGAGCGATGCTTTAATTGGCGGAAACTTATTCTCCCCGTCGGGACTGTGTCCAGAATTGAGTTCAATCCCAGCATTTGGCAGTTTCTTTGCTGTCATTGCTAAGATTTATGTCGAAATGGCTTGCATTACTGTGGAAGCAATGACAACATTCATTGCGTGTGTAAATTTTGATGCCATTAATCCAACAAGAGCATTGCAAAAGCTCTTTACAGTAAATACGCGAAACAATATGATGCACAGTATGCTTGACAGTGCTGGCACTCGATTGTTGAATGTAGAAAAGTTGATTGAATATAGTAGTTCAATTTCAATGTTCATGTCCAGCGTATTGATTCAAACTTTTGACGCTTTATTTGGCGTTGGCACGTCAAAAAAGAATGAAAATCTAGGCGAGAAGACAGGATTTGGTTTGAAATCAATAATTATTGGCCAGAGCCACGTCATGTCTGCGTCACCAGAAACAATATCGATCATTGCCCAGCTGCAGAAAAGTGTGCATACACCAATCATTGCAATCGCACAAAGTAGTTCTCTCGCTGTTTTGACCGCTACAAATGGCATAGGTGGAGTTCAGCTGCCACTTTTCATCACATCGCTTATCAATGTGCAAGTTGCATTTACTTCTACGCTGGCCATGAGCATGAGAATTATTAGAAACATGATAATACGATTCCTACAAACCACAGCAGAGGCAACAAATGATATTCCAGATGACGAAAAAATTGTTGTGGACAACAATGCGGCATCGATTGTAATGACTACAATTTTAGAGTCGAAAGATATCATAAAGAATGATTATATATCTCTGCAACGCACACAATGTGCAGGCTTTGCATTAATGCTTGGCACCGATCGTGCATGGGGACAAGCTTTCAAACACGCTTGCTTACTGCTGCCAGATACATTGGAAACATTACTTGAAGTTTTGACCATAACACTGGCTGAATATCCTGCCATTTCATGCGCTTGCAAATTGTCTGAGAATCAACAATATATTCAGGATTTTGTTCTAAAAAATACAAATACACTACCTACAAGTGTTGATCATGTTATTGCATTGAAAACCCCCGCAAGTGTTGTTGCGAGAATTTGCTTGTCGCGCTCTACACCCAGCCATCAGAAAGATTGGCTGCAAAAAATTGAGTTTCAAACAATTACAAACGAACGGTTGGGTCTCTGCTACAGTACAATGGATTTGGTAAACAACAACTTCAAGCATGCATTTGATAAAGTTTTTTCGCGAATGTACAAAATGACTCAACATATTTCTTCTACAGTACACGACATTTTAGCTGTTGTGCTTGGCGAAGCTGCAAGTTCTTGCACAGCATTTGAGCAATCTCCATATACCGTCAGTATTATACCACAACCTGTTGATTATTTTGCGCAGTGTTCACATTCCAGTGACTGTAAAATCAAATGTGTGGATGAATTTGAAGCATTTCGTATTGCGAACGAAAGTTTGTTCAGTGGACTACAACGAGCCCAAACTGACAAGTATCCATTCTTTGCTCGTGATTTTACAATTCCCATAGAAAGCATGTTGTTTTCATTTGAAGACGTACAAATGGGCAGAAACAGACCACCGTTCAATGTTTTGGATGCTGACGAACTATCTCCCATTGTGTGTGCTAAAGTGTGCGCGAAAGATACACAATGGCGTTCATTTGCAGAAGCCAAATCTCCCAACAGATGTGTTATTTTAGCTGGAACATATGATGTTAATACGTTATCAACTCAAAACCCTGACGATGTTGGCTCCCAGAGCACATATGTTGAAACAAACGTTGCAGTGGCTTATTATTGCCTACCAGTGGATATTACCGCACGTGTCAAACAATGGCCTAATTTTGAAGTGAGTGATATAAGTTCGATGCAAGCACAAGACTACCAATTGAAACCAGCTTACATTCATGAAGATAATCATCGTTTTTCCGAAATATTGCTGTCAGTTTTGATAGCTAGTGCATATAGCCCACTTCACGAAAAACGAGATTGGCTTATCACAATTACCAAAGAAAAAGCTGTTGATGCTGATTCCGAGTCTGCGAACGCAAAAACATACATTCGACTGGTATATCCACACGTCACGGCTCGGCAAATACTACGCACTGCTGACCCCACAGAATGTTTGTCGTCTATCAGTTTTGCACAGATTTCGAATGATAATGTCGACTCTTATTTTAGTGACATAGAACATGCTGTTGTAGATGCGGCAAATATGCCAGATCGAAGTACAATTTTGTACGTATACGGAATGCACAGGGAGGCGCCAGAAACACAAGAAAACGACGCTAATCAATTCAATGTCAATACTTGTGGATTGCCTGTCAAAAAATGCCTGCGCGCTGTGATTCAACCGAATTTGGAAAAGTTTGCAATAGAATGGCGCGAATGTTCTCAACAACAACAGAGCATATTTGCAGGTGCAATTGCTACCGATGATATGTTAGAATTTGAACAAGCTGCTACACACCAAAGCGTTTGTATCAAATTTCGCTCTGATTTCATTGTTAACACATTAGACAGCATTCCAAAGCGTAAACCTGGCCAGGATTGTATAAACCGACTGATGCTGCCACGCACACGAAATGCGCCAGATTCTGCAAATTCTGCATATCTTGCCATTCGTACGACAGAAATGGGCGCACTGACATTTACAGAACATTTTGTGCCGCTCACCTCACAAACATTAGCACAATTTTTCGTCGATTCTGAAACATCTGCATATTATTCTACTTTAAATCAGTTACATCTCCGAAACATTCTCATAACAAAATCAATCTATTTGAGCGATGCAGAGTTTGAAACATTACAATCTACACAATCGTTGAATGTGCAACTTGTAATGGTCAATGCAAAGTATGATGGCTCTTTTTTACATATTTTTAATCTCATTGTTGCACAAAACAGAGTCAAAGCACAGCGCAGACGAGGTTTGCTCACAGAAACTCACGTTCACGTTCGCGCATCATGCTCTGTCGAAAACTGTGGTGCATGTGGCGAAGATGATTCCGGACGCCGCCGCACCGATTTTCAAGAATTGCAAAATTTGTGTTTTGCTGCACAGAGTTGTGCGTTGCAAAGATGTGCGGGTACCACGGTTGCATTGAACAAACCATTGTGTAACTTAGGCCAGGTAATTACTGGTGATTTACATGCTTCGCGCATTATTATGCACGGTGCATGGACCCTCATTGCTGATTCTGTTACGGCAGCCGTTGAACTTTCGGAAAAACGGAGACGTGTGTTTTCTGTAACATGGCCAGACGAAGAGTTTTTGAGCTTCACGTGTCAAATGAAAGATACAATAGTCTCAATTGCATCCACAATCACAAGTATTCTAGGCGCCGTAGCTCAAATCGATTTCAATTTACAAAAACATCAAAGCATGCAAAGTGCTCAAGTTGACGCACGAACACATGCTCGACATATTATGACGCTGGCCTCAATAACCAATTTTCTTTCTTCGGTTGCACTGCTTCCAGTTTATCAACTCATTGTGCTGCAAAAAATGTTCAGCTGCACAGTCGACGACGTCTCATTGCTCATTACAAATCTCATGCAAACAGCTCAAACTGTACTTGACTCTGACAATCAACAAAGACAACCTGAATTTATGATTCAATTTGGAAGCAAGCGCGTTCAAGACGCAATTTCCGATGCCAAGTTTGCGACTTGCCTGGCTGAAGATGTCCGTCAATCTTTGCAGGTAATTGATAGTAATAGTGCACTATTTTTTGACATATACTTTGTTTTGTGAGTCGTGTTTTTTTTTTCATTGATCCACAGGGTCATTTATGAGTTAATTATTATGTTTATTAATTTGTATATTCATTTGGATATTAATTCGTTTATCAATCTCTGAATCTCTCTGTCACTCAAGCTTAACCAAATATGGATTCTTGGTAACCATACACCGCACATCTTTTAGTCTGTCATCATCACGTAGAGGATTGATAGGAATTACAGGTGTTGGCTGAACAGGAAACAGTTCAGGTGAAACTGGTGGCCTATCAGGGTCCGTTAATACATGCGGACCAAATGGATTATGTGCGCCAGTATCGAAAATCTGATCATATGCCGCACGAACGTGTGTTTGGCAATTCGTCATCAAAAATTTTACTTGTTGATTTATCATAATCGTCTGTAAATCCCGTTTAAATACAGCCATTTCGTTTCTTGTTTTTTCATTGTCATCAAAGAGGGATTCAGCCATTAGTTTTAAACGTTCAATACCTGCGAACGTGAACCACTTACGAAAAAAGCAATTTGAGTCCCACTCTATAATTTCTTGTACATTGTCAAGTTTCTTCTGTACGGGTGATTTTTCTCTTTCACTTGAAGCATTTTTCAGCTGCAACAGCAAATTAGGAATGACGTAGAGATATATCAACGAATTGGCTGTGTCCTGCCGATACCGTTCCTCAGTTGAATTGATTGTACGTTTCATACTTTCTGTTGACTGCGTTTGATAATATGGATTGGCATATGCTTTTTCGAAGCACGAAATCAAATCTTGCAAAAACTTCACAGTATCACCTCGCGTAAGATCTAACTCGAGCAATTTTTTAAAGACCTCGCGCTGTTCAAACGGGTTTATTCTATCTGGCCAACTTACTTCGTGAGCAATGCTTGTCAATTCGTGAAGAAGAACTTGAAGCTGAACATTGTGGCCAAATATTTGTTGCCACCAGTCACCAACCCAACTAACAAGACCCGCTTTATTGTCCTGTTGTGTTTTGACTCGTTCTTTGTACTTTTGCATGACTAACACGGACAACCATCTTGTGTTCACAGACATGCACGACACAACACTTATATAATGAATTGCAAGAAAGAGAAAAGCAAAAAAACGAATTTACTCATAATTTTGTAGTGTTGTCAAAATACTGACATTTGAATACTGACATTTGAAATTTATTGTCTGCTCGTGATCACACAGGAGGCCGCGTCAGAAGTGAATGCAATGCAAATGACACCGGAAAAAACAACGCTTTCGCAGCGCATTGTGGTAAGCCTACGGTCCACATTAGACGATTTTGTCGATTCAGCTTTTTTGTCACTGATTCAATATGGTATACTGAATGTGCTGTTGTGCGTGTCATATCTTTGTC
>Ga0115006_10001055_pt1 | contig 16539 bp, 27 predicted proteins | sample ArcOceMetagenome_3_FD_88943 | JGI IMG/M metagenome (GOLD analysis project Ga0115006, IMG submission 88943) | Marine eukaryotic phytoplankton communities from Arctic Ocean - Arctic Ocean- Svalbard ARC20M Metagenome | ecosystem: Environmental > Aquatic > Marine > Oceanic | place: Arctic Ocean...
GAGGGAGAAGGTTATAAATCATGTTTACTAGATTTAAGGGCTGACAAAAATTGTTTGAAATTAAGTAAAAATACAACAGAAAAAAAAAAATGTAAAAATGATCTAGAAGAAGAAAAAATAAAACATAAAAGATACGTAAAAGAAGAAGAAATAAAACAAAAAAGATATTTGTGGGGTGTTTTTATCGCTTTTTTTATATTGTGCGTATCAATAGGAGTTTTTTCAGGTCGTCCTGCAATGGGATTTGTATTAATTACATGTATAATGAACATAGTTTTACATTCAATGATTATACAAAGCAAAACAGAATCTGATAAATATGATGATTTAATAAAAAAGAAAGACACTAAAATATTTTTGAACATAATTATTATTTTAGGTGTTATTACATTACTAAGTACACTAATTCCAAAAACAGGAACTAAAATTAAAACAGCAGCTTTTATAGGAGGTATAAGTTTAATAGTAGGTGCGTCATTATTAATTTCAAATAAAATAGTAACAAATACAAGTACTCAGTGGTATGCAGGAATTATGATTTTTTTATCACTTGTTTTATTTATTTTTAGTATTATTAAGAAAGACATGTATAAAGGGAAAATTCAAAGTGACATAAAAATTCCAAAAGTTATATCCATGTCAAGATTGTCAAGATTTTAATATAAATTCACTTAAAGAACAAAGTGTTATATATATATATAACAATGACAACCAGTATGATTACAATCGCCAAGAACTTCACTACCAACTCTCTCGCAAACGAAGATGTCAAGACAAACAGTCTTGGTGGAAAAGTTGTATACCTGAAATATAATGGTCAGAAACGTCTTACAATGCAAACTCCACTTGTCAGTGCTCCATTCGGTCTTAGCACATATACAGATGAAAAAACAGGAATTACAAAGTATTCTATTGATATGTCATTCAAAGGAATGGATAATGATCCAAAAATTAAAACATTTCATGACAAAATGCAAGAAATGGATAATTGGATTCTTTCTCTAGCAGAGAAGAATTCCAAAGAATGGCTTGGAAAAAAGATGTCTAAAGAAGTTGTCGAAGCATTGTATCGTCCAATTGTAAAACTTGCTAAAGATCCAGAAAAATATGCTCCAACAATGAAGATGAAAATTACAAATGGACGAAATGGTGAAATGTCAGTTGAAGCATTTGACAGTAAACGAGAACGAATTGATATGAAAGAAATTACACAGGGATCACGAATCCGTTGTTTGATTGAAGCTTCTTCGATTTGGTTTGTAAATAAACAATTTGGAGTATCATGGCGACTTGTCCAAACAGAGGTTCATAAACCAGACCGAATTAGTGGATTTTCATTTATGGAAGAATCTGATGATGAAGATGAATATGATGAAGTAACTGATGACGAAGGAGACAAGGATCTATGAAATAAATAATCAATAAATTATTAATTAAAAATGATATAAAATAAAAACATAATATGATAAATTTATCTATAAAAATACAATTATAATAACCAAAGCTTTATGTTTTTTATATAAAATTCTTTAAGTTTATACATGAATAGAAGTCATACCAAATAAAGTATCTAATTCTTTAAAATATCTTTCTTTTAAAATCTTTTGATTTTGCTTTCTCTGTCTAATTTCATTGGAATTGTTAGCTTTTATATATTGATTATGTTTATGATGATTATTATATGGTAAATGTTGTAATCTCCAATTTTTTTCGTTTTTATTAAGAAATACATTTATATTAAATTCAGGTTCCAAATTAACATAATTTTTAGGAGTTGAATTTTTTATATATTGACAATTTAATAAATATAATCCTTGTTCTCGTAGAAATAGTTTTACATCCTTATCATGTATGGGACGAGATGTCTTTAATGATGACCAATTATAATTTTTATTTGTTGGATCTAATACTTTACTAAGTATAGACATGTCATATTCGTAATTTGGACTTTTATCATCAAGAGCTGTTTGGTTCATTAATTCGCCTTGTATACGTGTAAATAAAGTTTTTAATTTACCAAGAAAAAACAATTGAGCACTCGCAAATGTCTTTTGAGAATTTGCTTGTTTACACCAATGATTTACATATTTTATTCCAACTTTTCCAATCTGTAATGGAATACGACCTAATGAATCATGCTTTTCAGATTTTACACCAGATTTCTTAATTTCAAGAAAATCTTCAAGATATCCTGTAACACCTTCTAAACAAATTGGAGCTGCTTTATCTAATTCTTCTAGAATTGCAACTTTATTTTTCTTATCTTTTAATGATTTAATATATAAATATAAACTAGACACTTGAGCACCTAATAACCATCTAATTTCAGTCAAACCGTTGTTAGTGTTTCTATGATGTGTTATCTTACCTCCTATCTTTTTATTTCTTTTCCATATAATATTAGAATTGTTCATTGTATGAACTTTAGTTAATAACACTATAATTCTCTTTAGTAATTGATTTTTACCAGATAATTTAAGGAGTTTTACAGTATCATAAACTCCTAATGTATCTGGTTTTTGTATAATTGTAGGATGTACCATGAGTATGTCAGATTCTTTTACTTTTTTCCATTTCAAAGTTGGTGCATATGGGTGTTTACCTAAGTGTTTCTTTAAATCTTCTAAATTGTAAACGTAATTGATTGAATTGTTTAAAACTTCGCATTTAAGATATACTACTTTATTAATTTGAACTGGACCATGTGTTTTTGATAATGAACCTTTTTCAATCATTCGGAAACAATTAGGTCCCATAATTAAGTTATCGGGACCTGTTTGTGGTTTCCATATTCCTGAAAATTGTAATAAAGTATTACGTATTAATGAATTATTAGTAGGAACGGTTAATTGTTGTGAAAAATATTCTTGAAAATTTTCAAATTCATCAAGAGCTCTAAAATAATCATCAATATTGTCATTTGCATATTGAATTACATACTGGAGAGATTTTGCACCTTTAACTTTGTCGATGAAAAAAGTTTGTATGGTAGAATCATGATGTGATAATGCTGTTCCTATCAGTAAAGGTTTTAATGCATTTATTTTTTTATAACTAACTCCTGAATTAGAATAGTTATTTTGATTTCTTTTTTTGTTAACATCTAATTTAAGTTCTGTGATAGTTTTTGTTCTTGTTTTTTTGGACAAACGGTGTACCTTTGTTGTTAATGGAACTTTGTACTGTTTTGCTAAAAATAAAAGAGTTCTTGATGGTTTTTTAATAGATTTGTTTGGAGATTGTTGATATGTAGATGGACCTGCATTATTATTATTATTATTATTGATACTATTGATATTAGAATTTGGAGTTATTATTGGTGTAGAATATTTTCCTTTTTTAACATATGAATTTAATTTATTTCTGACAGACGGTCTACTAAGTTCTTCACACATTTCTTGTTTTGACCATCCTGATGATGGAATACCTAAAATTTTCATGTATTTTTGTAAATGTTTTTTTTGGTAAGGAGATCTATATTGTAGATTTGCTGGTATATCACCTTGTTTTCCACAAAAAATAGGATTAAATACATCTAAAGTCATTTATAAAATAAATAATATTATTATTATATGTTGAGTGATGTTAAAATTGTAAAATTAGATAAAAAATTTCAAAATAACATTATAAATTTAAATAATGAAATAGAATTAATACATTTAATATTAAATAATACATTCAAAAAGTTTGTAAGTGAAATTAATTTAAATACATATGATTATGCATTAAATGTATTACCAGATGACTATATATATATAAAAAATGACATTATTCTTACAAATGGCAAATATATAAGATATTTAGATATGACAAAACCAATGGAAATAACATTAAGAATAGGAGGATTTGTAAAAACTGATAATGGATATTCAGTCACTATAATATGTCCAAATAAAGAAATGTTTAAAATAAATAAAAAGAAACATTTATTTTTTAGTAAGATTAGTGATACTGATAGAATAAGATGTGCTGTGAATGATTATGTATAATTCGATATAAAATAATATATATAGTAATGAATTCAAAAGATGGTTTTCAAACCAATATATGGGGTCCAATAGCATGGACATTTTTGCATATGGTGACATTAAATTATGATCCCAAACGAAAGAAGGACACATTTTTATTTTTGAAATCATTAAAAGGAGTTTTACCGTGTGGTGCGTGTCGAAATAGTTTTAGTGAAATAATAAATGGAAAAGATGAAAAACTGAAATTAAATATGAAAAAATTAGAATCAAGAGAAACATTAAGTTATTGGTTATTTTTAGTTCATAATGCAGTTCAGCGAGGAATATATGAAGGAACACTAAATAAGGCAAATAAACCTGTTTATAAAGATACAAAAGAAGATTATAAAAAAGCAATGAAAAAATATGAATTGATGAGAGCAAAATGTTACAAAAATTCGCATGGATGTACAATACCAGATGAAGGAATTAGGAAAAGATCAGAAATTCATATTGTTCCGCGTACAACATGTATAAAGAAACGAAAAGATCCTGTTGTAATTCACAAAAAATGTATATAATAATAAACATGAACTTTATGTCTTGGATTATTGAATTCATTCCAAATGATGAAGAATTGCAAGATTTTATGCAAGATTTGATATTTCCTGTGTTATAAATTTTATATATATATATTACATATGAGTAATGTATATAACAAAGTACGCAAAGAATCGAATTCACTTCATATAGCACCATTTCATTTCAAACGAGTATTAGGTAAAAAAGGTGGAACAACAGAAATGACTAAAAAATCAATAGGAAATTTACAGAAAGAAATAGAAATTGTAAAAATAAAATTAAAACAAAATTTAAAACAAACAAAAGTAGAAAAGAAAAACTGTCAAAAATTACAATCAAAACAAATTATTTCTACATTTGTAAATAAAAGTAATCAATCTAAAATGTGGATAAAATATACAAACAAAATTACTGGAAAAGATTTGTACAAAGTTTATAAAGATGGAAACAAGCTTAATATAAAATACAATAATTCGGGTGAGTTATTTATAAATATTTAAAGTAATAAATAAATATAATAGTATAATGTCACTAAGTGATTTATTTACTGATTTAGAAGTTTTATCTATGATAAAAGAGAATGATAAAATTTGTGTACGAGAAGGTCATATTGCAATTGAACAAAAAAGTCATCCTGCTAAGATTGCCTTAAGAAGATGGTATCATCACGACAGTAGAAGAACAATGATAATGGAAATAAATAAAATTATTACACAATCATTGTCAACTTGTAAAGAATTACAAAATGAGAAAGAAAAAACGTGGACATTAGAACAGTTTAAAAAGCATTTTTCAGGTATTAAAAATGGCTTATTAAATCTACAACGTACATATCATGATGATGCTACAATTGTAGCTCGATTAAACGTTTTGAATGATATGTTAGAAGAAGAAGTAAAGAAACTTAATTCCTTAATCACTTCTTCTTCATACAGCATCCCATTACAAGGTATACAATAAGCATGTATACAACAGGTCGTGCTAATTTTCCTTCTGGTGTTAAAGAACCGTCTTCATTACGAACTTTAACAACATTACTGATTACATCATCAATCATTTTAAAAGAACCTGGATGTAAGTCCATGTAAGATAAAATACCGGCAAGTACAGTTAATTTCATTTTAAGATTCATGTTTATAATATAGAAATAAAAAAAAAATTATAAAAATGGATGAATGTGGCTATTTAGATTTACTTGAAGATATATTATTAAATGGAGTTGTGAAAAATGATCGAACAGGAACAGGTACTATTAGTAAATTTGGGTCACAATTGAAATTTTCTTTAGAAAATCAATTTCCTATGCTAACAACAAAACGAGTTTTTACAAAAGGAGTACTTAAAGAACTTTTATGGTTTATTAAAGGTTGTACAGATGCAAAAGAATTAAAAAAGGAAGGTGTTGGTATTTGGGATGGTAATAGTTCTAGAGAATTCTTAGATAATCTTGGATTAACAGAAAGAGAAGTAGGTGATTTAGGGCCAGTATATGGATTTAACTGGAGACATTGGAATGCTGATTACGATACATGTCATACTGATTATTCTGGAAAAGGTATTGATCAATTACAGAATATAATTAAAGAAATTAAAACAAATCCGGATTCAAGACGTTTAATTATGTCATCATGGAATCCTTCTACATTAAACCAAGTGGCTTTACCTGCATGTCATACATTCTGTCAATTTTATGTATGTAATAAAGAACTTTCATGTCAAATGTATCAGAGATCTGCTGATATGTTTCTAGGAGTTCCATTTAATATTGCATCATACGCATTTCTAACATATATGATTGCGCATATATGCAATTTAAAACCGAAGGAATTAATTATTAGTATTGGTGATGCTCATATATATTCAAACCATATTAATCAAGTTAAAGAGCAGTTACATAGAGAACCAATGAAATTTCCTACATTAAAGATAAAAAGAAATATATTAGAAATTGATGATTTTTTATATGAAGATTTTGAGGTTGAAAATTATAAATGTCATAAGGTTATAAAAGCTGATATGGCCATTTAGATATCTGAATCAAAAATATTATTTACAATAAATGTTAACATAATCTTTAATAATTGTAATTTTCTTTTGAGTTAAATTATTTTCTGGACCAAATGAGTAAATCGAATAAGGACTATTTTTTCCTTTGAGTAATTTATATAATTTATGACGCTGATGTCGTGTACAATATGAATTAAATGATGATTCATTCATATTGTTAAGGTATTGAATTGCTTTTGGTTTACTCATAGATAAAATTTTTTCAATACTCATTTTATATGTAACTTTAGATTTAATGTAACTAAACAATTTAATTCCAAAATCACAATAACATTCAATAATGTAAAACATGATTCTTATAAATATATATAGTTTTATAAGTTTTAAGTCTATGTGTATTTGGTATATTATTATACATTTATATTCTTTAGGTGAAAATTAATTGTTAAATCTAAATCATATATTTTTAAATAACAAGCCATGGGAAACATTCTTCCATTATTTTTTCTTTTTCTTTAATTATATCATTATATTTGTCATTCATGTAATCAATATATTCACGTTGTCCATCAATATGACCATTTGTATAATCAGACGAATAATAATAAGGATTTTCAATCTTAAATGTTCTTAGATCATGTATTTCTTTTTTGGAATTAATTGACATTCTGTTACGCTGTACTTGTAAGTCTTTCTTTGAAAGTTTCATTTTAATAGTACTCTTTATAATATATAATATATGTATCCTTTAGGTGAAAAAAAATAATAATATTAATGATAATTTTCAAAATCTGAATAAAGAACAATATTAAAAAGTAAAACGAATACTTAAAGAATTTAAAGAATATTTTTGTTTTTTATTTATATGGATAAGGAACAAGTTCACAAACCTGAAAAAAAACCATCATCTGCAATACCAAAGGCTTTGAGACAACAGGTATGGATACAATATAATAAAATGACATTTACACATAAATGTAGAGTTAAATGGTGTAAAAATCAAATAAATGTTTTTAACTTTCATGTTGGACATAATATACCAAGATCAAAAGGTGGAACTATTGAACTTGATAATTTACAACCTATTTGCGCAAGTTGTAATTTATCAATGAGTGACAATTATACAATAGATGAATGGAATAAAATAGGAGGTGAGCACACAATTTGTTGTATACCATCTTTTCATTTTTTAAAAAAGCTATGTTGTTCAAAAACTTCTACAAAGTAAATTATTTGGTCTTTACTCCTCTACGTTTTAATGTTGCTCGTTTGTATCCACCTTCAGGAACAGCTGCTTTAGCTTTTTTCTTTTCAACATTATCTATTTCGATGGATAATTTTTTCATAATGTCAGCCATCATATTTTCAACAACTGTTCTTGCTTCTTTTTGTTTTTTTGCGTGTGCTGTTGCTGCAGATCTTACAGCCTTTTCTTCAGCGCGTGTTTCCTTTGATTTGAATGGACCGCGGTAATACTTAGAGGCAGGTTTTTTCATCTCTTTTTCAGTAGGATCCCCTAAAAGTAAATCTTGAGCTTTCTGTAATTGAACTTTTTCTTTTTTAACACGAGTCATAAGAGCTTTTACACTTGATGTTTGAGGCATTATTATATATAATATATTTATTTGAGATATAGAGATATAGAGATATTCAATTGGTTAATATATATAATATGTTTTCTTTAAGTGAAAAGTATAGTACATTTATTTTTTATTTTTGTACATATAATAGGTAAGTGCTAAAGCAACAATTCCAACAGCAACTTTATTTTCTATTAAAAATGATTCAATATTATGAAACATAGATTCTTCTTCTTCATCATCTTCAACTTTCATAGGAGCAGATATAGATGAAGATTGTTTAACAGGGGTTGCAAAAGTTACATATGGTTTTTCAATTTCAGCAGATGCAGATTCTACAGCAGCAGTAATTGGTTGTAAAGATGATTCTGATTGAAGTTGTTCAAAATTTGTTTGAAATTGATCAACGCCTTGAGGTTCTAATGAAGTCATTATGTTTTATAATATAAAAATAAAATTAATTAGACTCACTTATAAAACAACATAATCGAAATTTAAGCTTTTTTACATCTGGATTTATAGTTGATGTATTTATTATATTTTGTTCATGATTAATTATTGAAACAATTGTATCAATACCGTTTGGTATTGATCCGTCAAGAAGAAATTCAACTGCACTTTTAATATGATTATTTTGTATTTCATTTTGTGCTAAGTGTAAAGCTTTTAAAACAATCTCTTTTTTTTCAGGACCATTTAGTTTTTCAAGTTTTTCAGCAGAATACACCAACTCTTTTGTAATATTAAATAAATTAGTATGATCAATTTGACTAATCTGTGATCTTAAGTCTAAAATCATAGATTCTGATATTGAAGATATAACTATATCTTCTGTTGATATTGATTTATTGTCAATGTTCATTATTATATTATAAATATTTTTTATTTCTTAATTATAATACAAAGATGAAAGATATGAAAGCTGTAGGTTCACGGGCTCAAGTAATGCATGGAACTGCTCGTCATACAGCAGGGGGTTTATTTAAATCAGACTTAAAGAAAGATGGTGATCGTATTAAAAGTAAAAAAGCTAGTATCTCATCTAAGAAAGCTTTAAAAAAGAATCCATTTAAGAAATTTATTGAGTATGCCAAAAAATCTAAATCATTTAAATTAGCACCTAAAAAAGGATCTGTAGAATATAAAAAACTAATGAAAAAATAATTTGTTAATATATAATGTTTTTAGACAATCATATTAATGATAATGAACCAATAGTATTTAAAAGAAAAGTTGTAAATAAACAAAATAGAGTAGTTCCAATATTTTTAGATGAAGAAAATCTTCAGACTAAAACAGAAATTAAAAGCTCTTTAAAAAAGCATATTTCAGATATTAGAATAAAAAGAGGTTATAAAACTAGAAAATTATTAGCTAATGCGATGAATATTAATGTTTATGTTATTGAATGTATAGAAACTGGTAATGGTAATGTTAGTAAATCAGATATTAATAAAGTATGTCAATTTCTAAAAACAAAACAATCTTAATTGTGTACTGGTTTAGCAATACATACAATATCTTTTTCAACTCTTTTCCCAATAATCTCAACATTGATAATATCTTTTTCATTGAGATTTGTATTAACAAAATGGTTTGGTATAAAAATGCATAATTTGTTAATTTTATATGAATATCCCATTTTATTAATGTTATTTATTTCAATATTTAATATTTGTTTTACCTCAGGATTTGATACAGTACAGAAACAAATACAAATAATTGATATTGATCCATCAATGTTGATTTTGGTTTGTTTTTCAAATTTAATGTTTTCTATCGATTGAATTAAAAATTCATCACGAATGGTGTTTTTTAATTCTTTCTTACAATAATCATTAATATAATTAGTCAAATTATTATTAAACATTTGAGGTGAAATATTTAATTTTACAGTAATATATGTTTGCTGTTCCATAATGGATTATATATAATATATCTTCTATTAACTTTAAATAAAAGTATAATTCGTTATTATCTCTTCGATCTGTAATACTACATACTTTATTATTCCATATGAATATATTTCATTTTTATATGATTCAATTGCTATAAGAAGATCTAAAAATTGAGTAATATTATCTGGCAAAATTGCAATATCGTACTTTAACATTTCGTTTTGAAATAATAAATGTTGTAAGACTCTAGTATTAATTACATTCTGTTCAGTAAAATTATAGTAATGAGATGTTAAATATAATGATTGTGATAAAATCTCAATAAATATTTGTTTTTCACAGTTTTCTATAAAATTTATTATATGTGTGATATACAAATCACATTTATCTCCAAAATTTTCAATTTCAAATCTTTTTATATTTACATCATCTAAATTATTTTCATATGATGTATCTTGTAAATTTAATGAATTATAAAACTCATTTATATTATTCAATAAATGAGGAACATTTTGCATATCATATTTTTTTAAATATTCTTGATTATTTTGTGAACTTAATATACCTGTTGCATAATCAATTGTCCAGGGATTTATTGTATTTCCATTATCTATGTATTGTTTAAGAGAAATTATATTTGCACAATATGTTTTTTTATTTTGAGTCCAAAAAAATTGCTGGTGTTTTGGTATATCATCTACTGGGCATAATGAAATAAAATCACAAATATTTTCACATCTTTTACTTGTTGGACAAACTCTCTTTATCTCTGAAATAAGTAAAGATCTATTTTTAAAATTTTCATGATTTATATTTAAAGATTCTGCCAATGGAATTAAAATTAATTTTCTACTTATTCTATTAGGATCTTTTGAATATATTATGTTCATTCTATTTTATAGTAATAAAATCTTTAATATTTTGTAGAGAAAACACCCCAATCGATATTGATAGCCGGAACTACACAGTTATATCTTTTTGAAAGTGGTTCAATAGATGTATTATAATAATCTTTCAATTTATTAATATCAGTCAAAAATATTTCGATCTCATCAATATTTGTCGATTGTAAAACACTACGGAAAAGTTCGGATGAAGTATCAATATACATCTGTAGAATTTGACTGACTTCCAAACTTTTGTTATTCTTCTTTTCTCGTTGTTGCAATGTTTGTTTGAATCGCTTGTCATCAATCTCTTTCAATAAATATTTAACACGTAAATCAGAATTTGTATTATTGGTCATTTGATGAAATTCATATCTGGGAAGTTCAGAATATTGTAAGTGCGAAATTGCTCTATGAATATCGTACATAGTTGCAATTCGTTCATCTTTTTGACTTAATCCAATTTGGCGTGAAAATGTACTAAGATTATAAATATTTGGTAAACCACCACAAGGTATATCTCCAAATTGTCTTGGCATATTTCCGTTATTTTGTTGTCTCATGAACTCATAATAATGTGGATTATGAATAGTCCCTGATATAATTTTATTCCCAGTTCGCCAAGAAAAAGGAGTTTGACAACTTGTACAAAACATTTGATCACATCCATTAATCTTACTAATTCGTGTACCGCAAGCAGGACATGGTTTTGTTTCTTTTGCTATTAATTTGGCACTTTCAATATTTTCTTCTTTACAAACATGAGTTTCATCATTTCTATCCTCTCCTTTAATTTCATGACAATTCGAACAAACATAAGTACTACAAATTCCGCACTTCCATTGAGTAGAAAGAAATCCTCTACAATCTTCAACAGGACATTTCTTTACAAATTTTGTTTTCTCTTCAGTAGTTTCTTTCAAATGACCATAATGAAGATTGTTGTATTCTTCTCTTAAACCAACATTAATTCTTTGAATTTCTTCTTGAAGTTGTTTACGACGTTTGTATAACTCTTTTATTTCACCATTACATTTTCTATTATGTAATTCTTGTTCAACTAGTGGTTGTGTTCCAGGTAACAAACTTTGTTCTCTTTCTTGTAATAGGTCTTCTCTGTGTCTTTTTAAATCTTGATTTATAAAGCTTTTTGGAAATGAATCATCCAAAAAAGTTTTATTCCAAATCTTTTTACAATTCATACAATGTGGATCACTCGCAGATTCAATCATATAACGTTTTGTACATGTTTGACATACTTCATATTCACAATAACTGCAAGTAACCATTTTTTTAGTTGTTTCACAACATACGTTACAATCTGTCATTATTAACTTTTTAATATATGAATATGTTTTTCTTAAGGTAAAAAAACAAATAGAAGATATTGACCAAATTCAATTTGATTTATATTATATTTATTATAAGTTCAACTCTTTAGGTGAAAAACAAATAGACAATAGAGAAGTTATTTTCTATTTGGTTTTTATATTATATTATATTTATTATAAGTTCAACTCTTTTTATTTGATTTATATTATATTTATTATAAGTTCAACTCTTTAGGTGAAAAACAAATAAACAATTGAGAATTTTTTTCTTTTTCTTTTAATTATTTATTGTCTCATTAATGAATATCCTACTAATGAAGGATTATTGGATATACTGAAATGTTTTGTTGCTAATATCCTACTTAAAAAATATCCAATATAGAACTGCGAATTTGTTTGTTGTATAATTATTTCATTGTTGCTACGGCTATTACTTATATGTAACATTAACTTTAATACGCTGTTTTCATCTTTATATATAGAAAACATATGAGGATTTGGATGATGTTTTTGAGTTCCTAGTATGATACCATATTGTTTTGGAATATTATAAATTAAGTTTATAAATTCAGTACTATTAATATCATACATTTTTCTTACGAATACAAAACCTTTCGGTATAGGCCAATGCCATCTTCCACCAACAAGCGGTGCAGCAGGTCCTAAATTTTGTTCTTTAAAAGATTTCTCTTGTTGTCTTGTAACTGTGCGAGCACATTTTGAATTAGATAATAATTGTAAAAAATGTAATGTACCTGGAACACATGGTGCATCTAATTTATTTCCAGTAAATCTACACTTTCCATTAGAATTTAACTCGACATGATTAAGAGAATTTGCTAAAATATTATATCTAAAATAATGTATATAATCGCCAGATTTATATACATTATATAGAGGAGGATTTTTAAATATATTTGTATTATATATTTTTTGATTATGTATATTTTGAATTCTTGTTTCATTATTTGTCTTGCGTTTTCTAGTTGTCATATTATAAATAATATAATTATACATATTGTTAAGAATTACAAAAACATTTTAATAATTCTTCTTTGTTCTTTTTCCATTTTGTAATATCATCAAAATATGTATTATTCATAGAATACCAATTAAATTGAGGTTTTTCAAAAGTAATATTATACCACTCTTCTACATTTAAAAAGTCAGTCATATTATTACTCATTTTTTATTTTCGTAATCTTTTATATTCAGTGTTGGACGTTTAAGTTGTTCAATAAGATTACAGATTTTTTTATCAGGTGGAGTTGGATATGAAAGAGAACGACGTCGTTTAGGAAGAAAATTTTTATGAGTAGGAAATTCTGTAGTATTATTTGTTGGAATATTTATAGGAAATGTAGACATTTATATTACTTTAGTTAAAATTAAAATTACAAGAAATTGGACAATGATCAGAACCATAAATTTCTTTATTTATAATAGAATTAGTACAATATTGTTTAAGTAAATTGTCAACAAGAAAATAATCTAATCGCCAACCAATGTTGCGCGTTCTACAATCCTTATAATATGACCACCAAGTGAAATTGTTACCTTCATTATGAAATTCTCTAAAAGCATCAAAATAACCTTGTTCAATTATACGTGAAAATGAAGTTCGCTCTTCATTTGTAAAACCAGCGTAAACATTACTACGATGTTTCTCTGGTTCATAAATATCAATATCTTTATGACACACGTTAAGATCACCGCAAATAATTAATGGTTTGATAGATTTCAAGTAATCACAATAACTACAGAATTTTACATCCCAATCATTGACACGTTCATCAAGTCGAGATAAATCAGCTTTAGAATTTGGTGTATATACGGTAAGTAGAATATATTTATCAAATTCGACAGCACAAATACGACCTTCATTGTCAAATTCTGGAGTTTGAAAAGTATTTATAAATGGTGTTTTGGACCAAATTGATGTACCTGAATACCCTTTTCGTTTTTTGGAATGATTCCAAATTTGATAAGGAAATTCATTAATAAATTTATCAATATTTTTTACTTGAACTTGTTCAGCTTTAGTTTCTTGAAAACAAATAACATCAAGTTCATTATTATTCAATGAAAAATCAAGTGCGTTTTTGCGCAGAACAGCACGGATACCTGCCACATTCCAACTCATAATTGTAGTCATTGTTATACTAATATTTATATAACAGCTAAAATACTTAAGTAATTGAAATGTATATATAATAAAGAACAATGAAGGTTGTACTGTTAGATATATCTGGAATATTTTATCAAGCATTTTATTCATTGAAAGTTGAACATTTCCGAAGAAGTGATGGATTACCAACAAATGCAATTTATGGTATGATAAACATTATAAAAAGAATTGCAAAAGAATTCAATGGCTATGAATTAATAGCATGCTGTGATTCGTCGAAGAAAGAAAATTTCAGATTAAAAATAGATTCTGAGTATAAACAAAATAGAAGTCAAACACCTGAGGATTTGTGTAAACAATTTAAATATCTTGACGAAGTTATAGATTCTATGAATATATTAAATATGAAAAAAAATGGATATGAAGCTGATGACCTAATTGCTTATATGTGCAATCGAACAAATATCGTAGATTTAAAATTGGATGGTAGTGTTTATAATATAGATACAGATTCTGATCCAAATAATGACATCATCATAGTCACTTCAGACAAAGATATGAATCAGTTACTAGAATATGATAACAACAGAGAAGAAAATAAACATAGAGTAAGACGATATGATCCTAGAACAAAAAAACTTATAACTTATCAAGATGTAAAAGAAAAGTATAATGTTTTACCAGAACAGTTTACTTTTTATCAATCACTAATCGGAGATAAAATAGATAATATAAAAGGAATAAAAGGTGTTGGTCCAAAAACAGCTGAAAAAATAGTAAATAAGTATACAAATATCGAAAACTTCTTTGCAGATGAAGATAATAAGTATAAAGACAAATTTGATCAAGTGAAAACAAATTTGAAATTAGTAACATTATGTAAAAATATAGATTATAAAGAAATATTTGTAAAAAAATATGGATTAAAAAATGATAATTTTAAAGCATTTTGTAAAAAAATGGAATTTCAAAGTTTCAGAAATCTATAAGTCTAATCTATAACAACTACATAGTTTACACCCATCCATGAGGGCATATCACATATATCATCAATCCAAAATCCATATTCCTCAAGATGTTCATACATAGTCTTCTGCTTATTTTTCTTCCACTCAATCTCGCGTAAAATACAATGCTGATTAACAATCCGAATTGCAGAATTAAACAGAGTACGAGATGGAGGATTTTCCTGGAAAAAAATGGAAATAAATAAAATAAAAAATAAAAAATAATACAAAATTTAACTAAATACACACCTCATTTTCTATCTCTCTTATCATATTAAGATATTGCTGATAAGATATCTTAAGGGGGGAGGAATCCATCTTCACTATAAAAGCAAAGGGTCCGGACAAAGGGTATGTGAAATGATTGAAATTGTCAAATATTTTTTTAAGTTGTATGAAAACCCCGGTCAAAAATATATATTGATAAAAAAAATCGGTCCAAAAAAACTCGGTCAAAAATATATATTGATAAAAAAAACCGGTCTAAAAAAATGTAGACAAATAAACAGTTATTTAAAGCACACCTTGTAACAAAGCACTTATAAAAAAGCAAAGGGTCCGGACAAAGGGTATGTGAAATGATCTAAATTGTCAAATATTTTTTTAAGTTGTAGGAAAAACCCGGACAAAAAAATCGGTCCAAAAATATATATTAATATAAAAAACCCAGTCAAAAAAAAAAGAGTTTTAAATTAATACTTGTAATTTTCGTTTTCTAAACATTAAGCTATGACTCCTTAAGTTATTTGTAACTACATTCTTTGGCTTATTTTTTCCTTCAATATTTAACAACAATATTGGCTTCATTTTTTGCCTTTGAATATTGCATACTCTCTTCTTCCAATACTTTGGTGACATTGCCATGTTCCTTTCATTGTCAATGATTGATGATAATTTGCCCATTTTTAAAGAACCTGGAAGGAGATATCATATGAAAATAATGTTTTAATTGGCAATTTTTGTATTTCAAATAAATAATAATAACAAATTCAATTTTTTATTAAAACACACTTTTTTCTAAGATACTTATAAAAAAGCAAATGGTCCGGACAAATGGTATATAAAGTGATTGATATTATCAAATATATTTTTTGGGTAGCAAATAAAAACCGGTCAAAAAATAAATTAAAAACCGGTCAAAAAATAAATTAATCAAAAAATAAATTAAA
>Ga0115006_10001056_pt1 | contig 16535 bp, 23 predicted proteins | sample ArcOceMetagenome_3_FD_88943 | JGI IMG/M metagenome (GOLD analysis project Ga0115006, IMG submission 88943) | Marine eukaryotic phytoplankton communities from Arctic Ocean - Arctic Ocean- Svalbard ARC20M Metagenome | ecosystem: Environmental > Aquatic > Marine > Oceanic | place: Arctic Ocean...
AGTAGGCTGTGTGATGGTCATCGCAGGGGGCAATATCTCAGGCTTTCGGAACGAAAACACCTGACCTCCTTCTCCTTCTCCTTCTCCCTTCCTCTTCCTTCTTCCTCCTCCGCCGCCACCTCAAGTCCAGCTCCCAGCACCGTCAGCAACTGTAGGAGTCGAGGCAACACTTAGCGGGCTCGGACCCAGAGCAGGCGCTGTCGACGCACTCATTTCACTGCCCTCGGCCAAATCCTTTGGCATTTTACCGATAAAGTACTCGTTGTCCTCTGCACATGTTTCAGTGTCAGTGGAGGGGTGGAGGGAAACAGGGTTTGCTGCGTGCCTGGGGACTGGGTCTCGGTTCTGTAGACCTCACCTTCAGCTCCGCATACGGATTGTCTGGTTTGCAATATCAGAGGGGCAGGTTCTGCTCTCAACATAAGGCCGCTGGAACCGTACTTGCGCGAACGTGGGCTGCTGTTGCCAGACACCGTGTGCTGTTTGGCGCGAGGGCTTGTGATGCGTGGGGTGCGAGGCGAACTTGTGAGCGGCGACTCTGAGATCACGAGCGGCTCCTGCTGTTGTAGTACCGGTAGCTTTGGGACAATAGTTCGCTGTGCTCCCTGTTCTCTCTGGTATTATGCATCCACACCGCCACACAGCACACAGGTAAGCACACAAAAGATGTCAGGTACAAGAGCGCTCTCGCGCGCGCGAGGGCATATTGGGCTGTGGATGTGCCGCCAATCAACCGCACCTGAGAAGCAGGGGTGAGAAGAGAGACGTTGGGACGCAAGAAAGCTGGAGATTCAGAAATCACCAGGGCAGATCCATGCTCTTTGCTAGTCACCGCGCCTGCTGGTGTTGCGACGCGCACTATCGTAAGTTCAAGAGACGTCGCAACGAGCGAAACGCATGCTCGATCAATGATCAACGCGCGGCCGGAAAAAGCGCTGACGAGTTTAGCGTTCCTACACGTTAATCATCTTCACCCTCTTTTCCCCATACAGCAACATCATGTTGACAGATACCAACTCACGCTCTCTCACACACATACATGGCTCTCGAGGCGAAAGAGCTGTTGGCGTAAGAGCTGGGCTCTGGATAGTGCGGCTCAATTTCAGAAGTAAGCTTGCTGCCACTGACGCAGCCGCTTCGTTTTCCTGCTCCACAAGGCGTCGTGCTTCCAGCTGCTGGTGGAGATGACGGTTTTCCTCATGATGGTGCTGACCTGACCGACCGATATTTCTCTCACCTGCAGTGCTTTGCTCAGCTTCTTGGTCCAGGGATGATGGAGAAGAGGTGGACGAATGTCCTGTGTGGGATGCTGAATTGCGCAAGGAGATGCACCCCGCACGATAGGCGATCAGATGCTTGTTCCTACCACAGAAGCTTCGCAAACCGCCACACTGAGCCACAACCTGCTTCGCCCCGAGCTCGGGGTGCATTCTGTAAAACTCCTCCATGTCAGCAACTGCCGTACTCCCGCCCCGCTCCCGGATAAACTCGATCAGCGAATCCAGCATTTGCTCGGGCACCAATGTCTTCTGATTAACCTTTGCTGAAGTCTGATTTCTTGGCTTCTTTTGAGGTGACTCGCGGCGACAGCTGAGCGAGAGCATCGGCCCTTTTGGAGACCCTCTATCACTCTCAGCACCGCCGCCGCTATCCTCCTCGCGCGAAGCAACAGCAGCAACTTCACTGACGTGTTCGCACGAGTCGTCATCTCGCTGGTCGTGGTTCGGGTCCTCCAAGGGTGCGATGCTATCCGGTGTTTGTGATGAGGAAGAGCGCACCGAGGCAGACGTTGGTCTGTTGTTGGCTATCTTTCTGTCATCTCTTTCCTTATCATCGACAAACGACTTGGACTTGAGCTGCCCATTTCAGGTTACAATTTCAGTGCAATTTTCTCTGTTGTCTATCTGACTCCCGTCTACGTATCTGAATTTGTGTGTGTGTTTGTGCCACGTATGCATGGATTTACCCTTGAAATAGTGCCCTTGACGGCTGCCATGAGCCTCTGGTGCGTGGACGCAATGGAGCAAGAGAAGGTGCGCGGCGATTCGGAAGAATCACTCTGCTCTGCTTGTCTTTCCACCTGGTCATGACTTTCATTCGGGCTGCTGCAAGATCGTGTCGAGTAAGACGTGGCTTGCGATTTTGGGGACTTGGCCTCCGGCGATGAATCCAATCTCCTCGGCAGGACAGGTGCAAACTGTTGTTTGCATTCAGACCAGTCTTTGATGTGTTGCACTCCGAGAAACGGCGTCGAAGTGGTGCAGTGGGACGTGGCTTGCGTGTATTGCTGGCGCTGATGGCTCGGTGATGCCGGAGGACTTGGCCAAAAGGCGAGCTGTCCATCATCCATTCCTGCCTTGTGTGCCCTGGCTACATCGGTTTTCAGTACTACCTCTTCCCGCCGGTGATCTTGTTCACCGGAGACAGAAACCGGAGGATCGCACTGCATTAGACGGTCCTTTAGAGACATGGACTGACGACCTGGCTGTTGAAAATCCGGACATGCTGAACAGAAGGGCGACGATACTCCTCCTGTCGAGATTGACTCATAGTGATCCTTAAGAAAAGGTCCATAACGCGGCATTCCGTGCTCGGCTGGCGGCTGGTGTGTATTCAAATAACTGGGTATGTGCGTAGCGGCACTCATCGGCACCAACCCGGGCGTGTCTACGCAAGGTCTGTCGACGCCATGCTGTGGGCAGACATCGTCATCGCTCACTGCATTTGAATCATCCTGATTGCGCGCGGTCTGCCCTTCTGCTTCATCGTGAAACCTTACTCGCGCGCCCTTCCTGGTTTTGCCTTTCTTTGCATGCTGCGCCTGCCGGCCGTCTTCCGACAACATGCCTTTGCTGCCGATCGAGGGATCGGCAGTGTTCGGTGACGTGCGTGTCAACATTGTCGAAACTTGCATACTACCTCCGGCGAGAGCGTCTGCCGTGGCCAGAATTTTTTCACGTAGACTCCTAGCGGGCGGAAGAAGGCCGTGCGTTAACGAATTCGCGCTGAAAGGAGCAGAGTAGCCAGTACCAACGGGTCTCGAGGCAGTTTGTGGCGGTGGCAGGGCGGCCATCTCAAAAAGTTCCCGCGAATGCGCTATAGGTAAGCTGGAAGGTCGCGCCCTCTCAGGCGTACTTTGTCCCATCTTTGAGGTTGGTGTAGCGGGCATCGACGTGGATCCATGATTTTCGCCGCTGACTCCTGCTGCAGCTCTGGTTGGGCGTTCGTCACTCGAAACCCTCTCCGAGCTCCGCTGCTTCCACTTCCGACAGTGTTGCTCATTCATGACTCGAAGCACGGCCATCGCATCAACAGACGTATTAGGCGCTGGTGCAATCTCGCTCGCGTGTTCATCGGCCGCGGCTGTCTGATTCCGATCAACATCCTCAGCGCCTGCATCTCTGTCTGGCACTGCGGCCAGAGCGCAGTCAAGAACGTGCTTTGATATCAGATCAACCCACTCGTCGCGCTCCTTGTTGTCGGCCGCTTCGAAGATCCACACCTGCACTCACACAAAGCAATGCAGGCACAAAAGCACACGAGCAAAGACGACGCCAAGCGAGCATACGGATACGCATCACTCCATCTGATGTGCGCAAACATAACGGGTACTCACGCATGCATACTGCTGGCGCCTGCCTAAAAAACTCTGTCCGAGCAACAAGTGTGACACGGTGACGGAGAAAGAGCGACCATGTCTCGTCCCGATCCTTCCCTGATAGTAAACCGCCCCTCCTCGTGCATGTTGCAGGCGGAAGAGGTGGCCGTCAGCACCATCCTGCCGCGTTCGTGGCCCAGCAACCGCCCAGCACTATTTTCGTAGTAGGCAATCGACCAGTCGGCAAAGAGGACAGTTGGCCTGTGGCAATGCGCAGTTTTCAACCATTTTAGTTGATTCAGGAGGCCACGCCATCGCAAAATGAAAACACAGATTTGGATCAAGCGCAACGCGTTGACGAAGATGCGCACCGTTTTACCCAATGGCGTGGCCATGTTGAATTCTGCTTCATAAGCACCTGTCGAGTTTGTACGCTTTGTCACTAACAGCAGATTAAAAGAGAGCCTGGCTCTCTTTTAATCAGAAATCAGCCGTCTTGATGCGAAAGAAGTCCGGAGACGGGCAGACGGCCAAGCGGGCCATGCCAATAGAGCGTCAGCACGATCAGCAACGCGTGCAATAGTGAGGTGGCCGCGGGAACCTGCTCCTTCAGCACAGAGCGTCTGTTGCTCGCAGACACCGCGCTTGAACTTGCCGCTGGGCCGACTTCCTCAGTCCTCTTCTTTGCCGGCGAGCCAGCGCCGCTCATGCGCAAGTCTGCCGCTAGACCTGACGCGCCCCATTTCGATCGCCACTTTTGCGAACTGCTCTCTAGCTCCAAGAGGTCTGCCAGTCGTTTGCGCCGGCGGGTGCGAGGTCAGGCTGCGCGATGCAATGGACCACACTGGGCACAAGCGCACAGGGGGATCGACCTGTTTGCCAGTCTCTGGCGTCGATGCCGTCCGAGGTGTCGAAATGGACTCGGCTGCTGCTGTCCTCATCCTCGTCGTCAGACCGCGAGGTGTGGGGCATTTGTATCGGGGTCTGCGCACGCACGGGATCGATGTCAGCGGCGGGCGGCGTGTGAGCAGAGCAAACAGCAGGCCAACCCCCGGCAGATGCGTCCCACCAACTCGACGCGGCAGCACAACATGACAGCACGCGCGGGCCGGCTGCGCTGGGCGCGGATGGCTGAACGAGCGATGCAACGCCGCAGCCACGCACCGCGACGGAGCTGGCAGCCGGGGCGCTCTCCTCGTCCTCCTCTAAGAGCTCGGGCGCGGCTCTGGGTGCCGGTCGGCGCGCGGAGCATGCCTCCTGCTGCCCAGGCGCCAGCAGTCAGCACACAGCGCTGGAGCATTGCCGTCCCGACAGCCCAAGGGGGTGGGGGTTGGTGGGGGTGGGGAGGGGCACCGGCTTCTTCTTCCGCCGCACGGCAGATCGCAAAGTCGGCGCGGACCTGCTCCCGCCGCCCGCCCCGCGCGGCGAATCGGCGGGCCCGCCGTCTGGCGGCCGGCTGGTTGCCACCAGCGAGCCGCGATTTCGCAGCAGGCCATGCGCCCTGCGCGCCGACATCCGGCGCGCCGGTGCGAGCGCGTTCCGGTGTGCTTGCCGCAGTACTTGCGAGCTTGGTTTTGGCCGTGATCAGCGAGTTTTTCTTCCCTGGTCACATCACCTTGGGTGCGGGCTTCATGAAATCATTGTATGTACCTGGTACTGGTCCATTGTTCGAGTGTTACTACTGGCAGAAAGCACTCGAGGTGTTGACCAGTGTGCACACCAACGGCACGAACGACACCAGGCGCGGCCTTGCGTTGGCCGCACAGCGGCAATGCTGCACGCCGTGGCGAGCGCTGAGAAGCGCGCGAGGCACAAGGGCGACGCCGAGGACCCCGCCGCCGAGGGCGGAGAGGAGGGGGCGCACGCACGCGCCCCGGACTTTTTGACGGCGGCGGGCACCAAGATGCTCGCCATGAACCTCCGGAGGCAGGCCCAGTCGCGGGGCATCGCGCTCAAGATGCGCACGGCGCATGGCGTGGTGAGCCAGTACGGCGTCCACCGCATCAAGGTCGTGGCCAAAGAGCGGCCGGCGCTGGCCAGGGGCTTCTTTGCCGCCTCCAAGGGAAAGCCGTTTGCGCCCATCGGGGGGCCCATCGACGTGAGCGAGAAAAACCAGGCCGAGATCGCCGCGGAGACCCTTGCGGCCATGCGCCGGAAGCACGAGAAAACCTCTCTGGAGGTGTGGATGGAGAGCAAGTCGGTGCCGATCGACAACGCCGCGGGCCTGCGCGTGCAGCTCGCGCCGCGCTCGTCGACCAAGCTGGCAGTGCGGCTCAGCGAGCTGAAGGTCGCGCTCGTGGGGCGCCGCAGGAAGCTCGCACGGCGCATAATGGTTGCCATGCTCGATCGCGAGGGAAACCCTGATCTCTTCATGACGACAGCAGAGAGACTCGAGGAGATGGGCAGCCCGCGCAGGGAGAAGAACATGTGGCACGTCCACGACGAGGTTCTCATAGAACCGACGGACCGAAACTATTCGACTACCACCTACTACATTACGGTCGCAAGCGGTGTGGAGCCGTGCAGCCTGCGGCTCGTTGCTGTCACCGGGAGCTACATCCCTACGATCACAAGCGCCTTGAACGGCAAGTATCGACCGACCGGGCAGGAGAAAAACTTGGACATCGGCAAGACAGTCATTCACCCGGCACTGAACGAGGCCAACTTTCGGCGCAAAAACTCCCGAGCCGGCTGTTTTCCCCTCGCTGGCTACCCGCTGCCACACGCAATCTATGCCAGCAAGGGCGCTGACCCCACGGTGCGCCCCTTGTCAGCAATGGAGATTCGCGCGGCTGCAGCATCAGCTGATGCTGCAGGCACACGGCAGGATCTCTCTCAAGACCGCTTGAGGGCTGCCTCAGGCTCCCCCACTAGCCATGCGACGGTGTCACCGCAGCTGTCCACGCTCAGCCACTCGTCTGGCGCGCGTCAGCTGGGCGCGACTGCGGGCAGGTCAAACCGTGGCACGTCGTCATCGGCGGCCGGCAATACCACCCTCGAGATGAGCGTGCCGCGCTCAGGAGCAGTGTCACCACAATCGGAGGCGCAGGAAGAGGACGAACATCCTATGGCGCGCACGCGGCCAAGGTCGGCGCTTGAGCGGGCTGTGGATGTTACGTTCAAGTGTACTCTGAAGCGGGTGGAGGCAGATTACGACATCCTCGACTTCAAAACAGTGCACACCAAGAGAATGAAGGGTTTGCTGAAACCCAAAAAACTAACGTACGGTCACGTGGGACAAGAGAAAAGGCAGCTCAAGGCCTTATTTGGTAGTGCCACAAAGGATCTTCGAGCCGACAAGGAATCGTTCGAAGAGGAGTCCAACCCTTCAATCGGAAGTGCCCGCGGTGTGAACCCTGTCCCGTCGGGTATCGTGAACATGTCGAGTGATCTTGATGCAGGAAAGCAAGCGGATGGCAAAGACGTGGGGGAAGAACGAGCCGGCGAGGCGTTGAAGGAGGGCGTGCGGGAGGAAGGAAGCACGGCAGTAACAGAGGGCATTGCTGAGCCATCTGCAGAGCAGATGGACTCGCCACATGGGGTAGCGGCGGAGACAGAGGATGCAACAGCAAAGTTGGGAGATCAATCAGTCACGGGCGAGGGGGACCAAAAGCTGACCAAGGCTGAGACAAAGCCGGTGAAGCCAAAACGCCGGAAAAATGCGCCACCGCTGAAAGTGCGTCTTCAGTGGACGCCGTTTCGTGCCAAGCTGATTGCGCTGCTTGCCGATGCGAAGCCTGCTACACGCAAGATGGCTGGGTACGAGTACCAAGAGCTCATGACACCCATCGCTAGCATCACTGGCTATGCCGTCATTCACACCGATGACTCGAGGACACGTCGGCTGATGTCTCCGAGTTCAGGTTGCCCAGTGCAACTGACCAACGGCCAGACGATGTTGGTGCAGGCTGGGATGGAAGTTCCATTCGGTGCCGATGCCATAGTTGACCCCAAGTTTGTCCTGCGCGAAAGTGTCAACGTTTCCTCAGGTGCGGGCATGTTCTTCGATGTCTTGTCTTGCCTTGTGCTGTGCACAACCTCCGTGCAAGCAAATGTGATCAAGCTTCCCACATGTGCTGAGCCAAGCGATGACATGTGTGCAGAAATGCGCGTGGTCGTCAAAGATGTGCCTATCAGCGGGCAGCACATCAACGTTGAAGTTCGCCCGTACTATGTAGGCGGCGACGGACCAGCTTTGCCGGGTGCAAGACCGGGTCAGTGCCTCTGTCAACGTCTGTCCTCAATATTCTTGACAGTTTTTGTGGGCATGACTTGAGTCAGACCAGCACTGCCCGGGCTGAAGGCACAAAATCTAATGCCCGTGCGCAGGAGGCTATATGGTGGCACGCGACTACATCGAGGCGCGATTCCCCCACCTTATCCAAAACTACGATGCTCTTTTCCGCGAGCAGTTTTTGCCCAAGGAGAAGAAGGTCCTGATACCCCGTTCCCACGATGCTCTGAGGCTTATTTCTGTCGAGAGTCTTCTTGGAGGTCTGTCCTGATGTTGCGTTCGCTTGCGTGCGTGTGTGTCTGTTCGTGTGCTTCTGCTTGCGGGAACAGGTGAGGGAGACAGTACCAGTCAATGAAGAAATGATGGGGGCAATACTGCACGCCATTGAGTCGAGTGACTCTCCTCTTCTCCAGGTGAGAGTTCCATTTCAAACACAGGCGAGGCGCAGCTAAATCTGGTTGCAAACTTTTGATTGGTGGTAACCTGTGACACAATCTTCTCTGTTTCGTCGTTCTTCTTACAGTCTCTGAAGGCGTCGGAGCGGAGGGAGTTGGCATCACGCTGCCGCATTGAAATCTTCAACCGAGACGGCGTGCTCGCACGCGAGGGTGATTGCGAGGAAACCCAGGGCCGGGCGATGAGGCATATGTACGTCCTTGTCCAGGGAGATCTAGCCGTCACTAAAATGGTCGCAAATGCACCAGGCAGCGACCTGATCGCCGTCCGCGCAGCTTCAGGTGCCAGCGATGTGTCGACCATGTCGGATGATGTGGTTTCACGCGCAGCTGCAGAGGCGAACAGGATGGAAGAGAAGCAGTGGGGCAAGCAGCTGGCAGTGGTAAACAAGCCAGGTAGCCTGTTTGGGGAGCGGCAATTGCTGTTCGGCGACCCGTGGCCTGTGACTGTGCGCGGGCTGACGTCGGTAGGCGAATCTCACAAATGTCTGCATTGCTTCGCTCACCTATGGCACCGACTTTGCAGTGGACGCGCTCATTGACCCATGTATGCGCGAAATTGCGCCCGCACGTTCTGAAACACACAAACACGCACAGTTCAAGGTGGTGATGATTCCGCTCAGCACCTTCTCGCAAGTGATTTTGGAGCGGCCTGAGATCCTTGAAGGCATGACCTGGCTGCTTGAGGCGCAAAGCTTTGTGTCGTCCCAGAATCATGTGGATTTACTCCTGGTCATGGGCGAGGTGCAGGTGCCGCCATTGCACGTTGCGGAATTGCACTTTGATCCCTATTGGAAGCCGTTCTGCACCAATGTAGGTGGTGCTGCTTTCCTCCGCAGAGACGTGGCATGTCTCCATTATTAACCATTAGATCAATGGATCTACAGGATGGACGGGTGTCGCCCAATCGTTCTCGGCCATCAAGCCCGGAAGAACCTGATCAACAGCACCAACAAAAGGTGAGCCAAAATTGCATGTTTGCAAAAGCAAACATCTAATGCCCAGCCTCGGATTTTTTTTTGACGTACACCACTCTCCACAGGTGAACTTACTGAAGCGGATGCTCCGCCTCGACCCCGTGATGGTTGACGAACAATACAAAATCTCGAAGGAACGTGTCATTACCGACGAGCTTATTTCCCTCGGCGCCTTGACGCCAGAACAACTAGACGTTGTGCTCAGGTGTGTGCGGCGCGTTCGCGTGTGGTGTTTAGGTGTGCTCAAGCGTATGTGCATGGGTATATGTGCATACGGTACCTATTATTCATGGGCCAAACACAGAAGACAGCGCAACACACTGGCCATTCGTGCGCAAGTGAATCAATTCATTCACCCATTGTACTCTTTTGCGTGCACTAAACTTCGCTCTTCTGTGCCTCCCCCTCCGTTTTCACTACCTCGCGCGCGCGTGCTCTCGCTCTCTCCCGCCTGACTTCCCTTCGCCCGCCCGAACATCTGTGAGCAGTGAACGCCGCAGAGAAGATGAGGAGCAGGAGCGGAAGTGGGGCAAGGCGGTGGCCAAGCATGGGGCCATGGGCGATGCCGTCTCGGATCTCATCCCAAATCTGTCGAAGTCAAAATAGCAGGAAGGAGGAAAGGTGGGGGTGAAGACAGGAAGGTGGGAGGTGAGGTGGAGAGTATTGGGATTGTCGAGTAATAGGAGTGAAGTGTGTGTGTCAAAAATGGTCGAGAATGAGGAGGAGCAGAAAGCTGAGGTTGGTGAGAGGTGCATGACCGACCCACACTATCATGTAAATAAGCACTTTGTATTTAAGCATGTGAAAAGAGCACAGCGTTCATATTTGTCAGATGTAGGGGCATCCAGCATCATTGACAGTGTACAAACAGCAAGGGAACGTGAAAGAACAGGGCCTATGATTTTTGAGGCCGTAAAGCAGGTGTAATATAACGGGTTGGGGGTTTGTTGAATCCTGTACATGAAATGAAGCGTTTGAATAAGTAAACAGGACCTAAGGTTTACGGGCCAGGACGTTGGAAACATCTGCTTGATGTACAGGTGCAATGCGCAACCGCAACATTCTCCCATTACGTTCACAAGCGTGTGAGACTCAATTGCCTGTCATGCGCACCTCACTCAAAAAATCTAGATGGGCGCACACTCGACATCTGGGGGTTTTCATCAAAAAATTCCATCTCATGCCAGCAAACTATCGCCACAGGCAACAACTGTACCGTCAAAGCTGCCTGTATTCAATGCAAACCCCCAAAAAACGGTGATCTGCAGTCACAGCTGCCCACGCCCACTGGCAGAGGCACGCGCACGGATGATGTGCTCGCGAGCACGGACGCGCGCCTCCGTGCGCGAAAGGCGGGAACGACGGATGGGCGCCCGGCGGGGCGGCCTGCGCGGCGGGGGCGAAAGCGGCACCAGTCAGAGATGCGATATGTTGGAGGATTCGACGTGTGCGAAGCACACCTGAACTCGTCAAAAATTCCAGACCCGCCCCTCCCGTGGCATCCAATTTGCGGGCCAAGCCTCACCCTTTACTCCTCCAGCTTGTGCTGCGGCGGCCTGCCCGGCGATCTCGTTTTCAACGTTGTCAGCGAGGAGCCATAGCTTAGCGTTTTCCCGACTTGGAGAGGAACGGCGAGGGGTTGCCCGTCGACGTCCGGACTGCACTTTAATCTGTCTGGGTGTTCTAGCCGGTACAACGCCCTCCCGCTCCAGCATTTCAAACTCATAGGAGATTACTTCCTCTCTGCCGCCCGGCGCAGGAAAGAATACGGAGCGTCGCCCTTCATTTTTTGACTTGCTCGGGGAACGGGAGCGGGATTTACGAGGAGAGCCACGCGAACGTGCAGAGGGCATCCCTCTGACTCTTGAACGGCTCAAGTCGACAGAATCGCAATCTTGCAAGCCCTTTCCGGCGATCCCCCATTCTCGTCTGGAAGCTGCTGTAGCTGGCGCGCTGCGTGCCCACGTTTCGAACGCCCAATCTGATGGTCCGTCGTGTGCATGCTTCAGCACCGGCTTGGCCTGAAACGCCGCTTCAACAGATTCGCGGAAAGCTCTGGCCTGCTCAGCATCCATCGTGGCCTCCTTTGCTTGGATTTCCCCTTCTTCCTCCGGCCGCGGGTGCGGCGTTTTCTGCATCTGCTCGTCTGGTTGGCGCCCGTGTCGTTCGCGTGGGGTCTTCAAGGCGTGCAGTGATGTGGACAGGTCTCTTTCGAGCTCTGTGAGTCGTAGGGGCAAATCAGATGATTCAAAGGTCAGAGACTCCGCTTTTTTTGCGCCCAGGACGGCGTTTAAGACCTGTGTTTGAGCAGCGTGGCTCTCCGCTAATTTTTTGGCACGCTGCCGTTCAGCTTCACGCATCTGGACAGTCTTGAAGTCTGCCACTCTCTGGTCAGAGCTGCACAGCGTCACCGGTCGGAAAAACGTCTGACTTCGTGTGTTTCGGACCCACTGCTCCACCAATATGTAGTCGTTGAAGGTGATGTTCCTCAGCCTCATCTTCGCGAGGTCGCGTTCGGCAAACTCAGTGCGGCCCTGCACCAGGTAGTCGTGGAGCGCGGCATTGTGGATTTGGTTGCCCTGGAGTGGCTTGTCCGTGCCGATTTTCTCCCACCTCAAGCCCGGGATGTTGGGATCTATAGCTGGTACATTGCGCTGGCGCGGACTCTCGAGCGCGCGATTGACCGTGAGTTTAGGCAACACGACTATCTCGTCCTCGTCCATCGCAGCGCAGCCCTCCTTTAGCGTCGCGGCAGCTCTTCTTCGCGCGGCTCGTGGGTCCAGCGCGTGGTGCAGCGGCTCTGTCCGACGTCAGCGGCTCACAAGTGTTGCTCGCTGGTCAGCGGAGGTCGGCTGCCTCTGCCCCCCCCCCTCGCAGCCTCTGGTCCCCAGACGCGGGCCCCAGTCACGCATCCGCCTCCGCAGTTGCGGTTCGTGCTCGTCACATTCCGAGTCTCCGGCGGGAATTCGCGCCATTGAGCCCTTGCGGTCGATCGATGGGGGCGGAATCGGTGCGCGAGACGCTGGGGCAGGGCTACAGCGCCGTGTTCTCGTGCGAACCCGATGACGGCGGCGCGCCGGCGGGCTCGGAACGGCTCGCGCGCCTCCTGCGCTGCTCGCTCCTTCTCAATGACCCCAGCCGCGTCATGAGCGGCCGCGAGGGGGCGGGGGGCGGGGAAAGGCAGGCGCAGTGGGACAGATCGTCCTTCGCGTGCCACCGAATGCGCGAGGTGCGGGTACAGCTGTCCGTGTGTTTGGCGCACATGCCTGCGTGCAATGGCGCCGGCAGTGGGGTGCGTGATCCCTCTGCCTGCCTGGTGCCTTCGTGCACCTGCACCGTGGACTCACTGACTCGGGACCCCTTGCTCCCTCCCTGGCCCGCCTGCCCTTGCCCCTCCCTACGTCATTATTTGTCCGCGCAGCATGTCGATAATGCACTGCGCCTGTGCATGAGGTGCGTGCATCGGTGCTTTGCTTGCTCTCCCAGCTTGCGCCTCCCCGGACAGAGCTGTGCTTTCGTCCACCTCCTCGTTCCCACGCGCAGCCGTGGAAGCACGGGCACTCTTTGTGTGGAAATGCTGAGCAGAGCAGCACAAATCTCGACAGCGCAGTCTGACCCTGTCGTTCGCCTCGCCGTTTCCCCTTGCCTCCCCCGTCTGGCGTCCCTGTGCTTGCCTCCTGGCGCACGCCAGGACGGCAATCAGCGATGAAGAGAGCATGAGCGTCATTGCCCAGTGCGCTGCCCCAGCAGGCATCGACGATTCAGGAGCTCCAGTGCTCGACGACGACATTACAGCATGGGGCGAGTTCAAAGCAATGCGCGACATGATTCAAGCCGTAGGTGCGCGCACCGGCACAGCACATGAATCCTGCACGGATTTGCGCTTGCTCGTTTGTCCTGCTGCACATTGTCGCGTTTGCTTCTGTTCGCTTGAAACTCCGTGACCAGGTGCCCTTGGCTGCCGCTCGGCTGCCAAGCGCACCGCGCTCCTCCTCGCATGCTTCTTGCCGTTGCTTTCCGACTCACACAGCTGCCCTTGTGCGCGCCTGTGCGTGCGCGTCGAGCAGAAAGCCGCATTCCGCCGCATGCCATGGAGATTACAATCCGAGCTCCTGTGCCCGTCACTTCGGCAGCGTCCAACGTCCCTGATGCTGTCGGAGCAGTAGGATGGGGAGCACGCGCAGCAGGGCCAGGGCTGGGAGAGATGGTTGGCGCAAGGAATCCGAGAGAGGCTGAAGGCCCGAGGGAGCGTGCTCGCGGGAGGGAAGGGGAGATTGAAGGCACCCAGTGGAATCTCAAGCGACAGCGCATGCTGGAGCAAGATGATGACTTGCGCTCAGCTTCTTTGCAGCGCCAGCCCGCACCACATGCTCGCGGCGGCGGCGGCGGCGGCGGCGGCGGCGACGGATGGCCCTCCAGAAGTGCTCGTGCACACGGGTTTGAGTACGAGGACCCATTTGAGGCAAGTGCGAGAAAAGGCAGCGCCGGCGATGGCATCGATCATCGTCAGGGCTGGACGCGTACGCCAGAGGGTGGCGGCAGGGGCGGTGGTGGCCACGACGGCAGGGTTGGGTGGGGAGTGCGGGATCAAGAGAGTGAGATGGGCGGCGGCAGGCGTGGCTGGGATAGAGATGCCATGATAGATCTACGAGGTGATGGTGCAGAAGTGGGAGTGGCACGGGGGGGCAGGGGCGAGGCAGAGGGGGCGAGAGGGGGTGGTGCCGGGCCAAAGAATGACTTCATCTCTGGTCACGACAAGCTGCGCCAGGACATGGCTGAGAAGAATGGCAGGAGAGGGGCGGGTGGTGCGGGCGCGCAGGGCAGGGCGGGGGGGGGTGGCTATGGAGACTGGCAGCAAGGCGCACAGTACTCTTCCTCAGGCGCTTCCGCCAAGACTCTCGGCGGCAAGAGGTCCTTATTTTTATTTATTATATTTATTTTTTATTTTTTCCCCACCCTCCCCTTAAAAGTCTCGGCATGAGGTCTTTTTTTTTCTTTTGTTCTCTCTCCATTGATCTGTCAACCTCCCTCCCCTCTGAGCCCTTCCGTGCGTGCCTTTTCCCTTCTTCTCTGCCCCCCCTGCATGAATGGCATCACGTCGCTGGTTGCAGTCACTCCGACAAACTCACCATGCATGCATGCATGTATACATACATGCATGCATACATGCATGCATACATACATACATACATCATACATACATACATACATACATACATACATACATGCATGCATGCATGCATGCATGCATACATGCATACATACACTGGACAACACCCTGTGCTTTCACTCCAACTCACCACGCGAGCACGCCGCCACAAAAAAACAATCCCCTCGCACCGAGTAGAAATGCACCGGCTCCGCCCTCTGGGGGCTTCAAGTGTCCGTGGAAGAAAAAGGAGGGGCAAGAGGAGGGCAACGGCAAAGCGGGAGGAGGCGGAGTGAAGAACATTATCAATCGCCTCGGTGGTGGTGCCGGCGCTGCGGCTGCCGATGGTGCAGGAGAAGATGAGGTGGTTGTGTGTTGTCAGCGTACGCGCGCGTGCGCGCGCGTGCTTGCTCGCTGCTGTGCTCTGCTTCCTTTCCTCGGCTTCGTGTGCCTTCGTTGAGAGCACATGTGGGGTGGGAGGATGTTAAGGCGCCAGGCACGTGCAAGCGCATTTTCGCGCATGTGAAGATTAGATAGATAGATAGATACATAGATGTAGATAGATAAATATACAGTTGTATAGATATATAGATATATAGAGATTCTGTTCAGGCGCCAAGCACGTGCAAGCTCGCTTCGCGCATGTGAAGGAAGACACAAACGTCTGACAAAATCTAAATCGCGAACGCACCGCGCACGCGCAGGAGCCGCAGGATCCGCGGTACAAGAACATAGACCCCAAAATGATCGAAATGATTGAAAACGAAATCGTGGACAACAGCCCTGGTGTCTGTTGGGACGACATCGCGGGCCTCGACTTTGCCAAGAGCTCCGTGCAGGAGATTGTGGTCTGGCCCATGCTCCGCCCTGATTTGTTCACAGGGCTCCGGGGCCCGCCGAAGGGGCTGCTGCTGTTTGGTCCGCCCGGCACGGGCAAGACGCTCATCGGCAAGACGATTGCCACGGAGTCCAACGCCACTTTTTTTTCTATTTCGGCCTCGAGCCTCATGTCCAAGTGGGTGGGCGAAGGGGAGCGCATGGTCCGAGCGCTCTTTGCCGTTGCGCGTGTGCAGTCTCCGTCGGTGATTTTCATAGATGAGATCGACTCGCTGCTCTCTCAACGTGGAGGGGAGGAGGGAGAGGCCTCGCGCCGCGTCAAAACAGAGTTTCTCGTCCAGATGGATGGAGTGGGAGGGTGCGCAGAAGAGCGGATGCTGCTGGTCGGCGCCACCAACCGGCCCCAAGAGCTTGACGAGGCGGCCAGGCGCCGCATGGTCAAGCGCCTGTACATCCCTCTGCCGGACCAGGCGGCGAGGATGGACCTGATTACGCGGCTGCTGCGCAAAGAGCAACATTCGCTCACCACGCAGGACGTGCACGACATTGCGTCTGAGGCTGCGGGGTACTCCGGGGCTGATTGCAAGGCCCTCTGTGCCGAGGCGTCCCTGGGGCCCATCCGAGAAATCCGTGACATCCGCAACGTGTCTGCGGCTGGTGTGCGCCCCATCTGCTCACAGGACTTCAAACATGCCCTGCGGCAGGTGCGTGCGAGCGTCGGGACCCAAGACATAGAGGGCTACATCCAATGGAACTCCCAGTATGGCTCCTTCCCTGTCGATCCTGCCACTGCTGGTGGTATGGGTACTTGAGCAGGGCCCCTCATTTGTCCGAGCTTCGTTCCGAGTCTTCAGGAGAGGTGAGAGGGGGGAAAAGAGGAGGCTCGATGAGGAGGAGGGTGGGAGAGGAGATGTGTTGGGGTGGGGTGCGCTTGGCTGGAGAAACGTTCGTGCGCACCCGCACGGGAGCACGCAAGCGTAGAGGTGTGCCGCGGCAAAAGAGTCAGACTCTGAAGCTGGCCTCCCAGGAGGACCCAAGGCCGACCAGCCGGCGGGTGTATTGCTTTTCAGCAAAGTTGACGGGCTCTCAGACCTGCAGGTACTGAGGCTGCCTCCCCCCCCCCCTCGGGAAAACTTGGTAAGAGAGGGCGCAGCAAGGGATGAAAAAACCAAGGGCCCCTGTCTGGGAGGCGGTTAACAGGCCGCCTAGACGCGCTAGTCCCAGTGTCAGCTGCCGGAGACGTTGGCGCTGACAAGTAGCCGTGGGAAAAAACCCTGCCCTGTGG
>Ga0115006_10001057_pt1 | contig 16534 bp, 15 predicted proteins | sample ArcOceMetagenome_3_FD_88943 | JGI IMG/M metagenome (GOLD analysis project Ga0115006, IMG submission 88943) | Marine eukaryotic phytoplankton communities from Arctic Ocean - Arctic Ocean- Svalbard ARC20M Metagenome | ecosystem: Environmental > Aquatic > Marine > Oceanic | place: Arctic Ocean...
AGAGAAAGGAACGGGCATTGCGATTGACGAGGAGTCTTTTTGGAGAGGGGAGGAGGAGGCAGGGCAACGAAGGACGCATAAACAAACAGCGCACCGGAAAGAAAAGGATAAAACAGATGCGGGAGGGGGGTGGGGAAAAAACGAGATGAGCTTCCTTGGAGATTCGGGTGAATGACGAGGTGTGTGCTATAACCTTCGTTCCCTCCACCAGGGAGCCCCCCTCCAAGAACAGGATTGGCACCTCCCAAACAACCAGGTTTGGATGGATGTGAAGATTTGAAGTCTCGCAGTTTCTGTGTCAAACTTGCCATAAAGTCTGCGTAGGTAGTTGAAAAAAAATAGTTTTTGCTTCGAGGTTTAACGAACCTTGGGTTTCTGTGTTTGTCTATGATCGAACAGATGTTAGACCAGGTGCCAGAAAAGGAGAGCCGAGCCGGTTACAATCATCGTCCCCGCCACCCTTCCCTAGTGATCCTTGCATCCCTAGAAGTCGGCGTTGAGGTCGAACACCTGCTCAGTCGAGTCGACTCCAACACCACTCTTACTGTACTCGCCCACCCTCTTCTCGAAGAAGTTGGTCTTTCCCTGGAGGGAAATCATCTCCATCCACTCGAAGGGGTTTGTTGCGTTGTAGACCTTGGTGCATCCAAGTGCACCTAAAAGCCTGTCGGCACAGAACTCAATGTACTGGCACATCATTCCACTGTTCATCCCAATAAGCTCAACAGGAAGGGCGTCGCTGACAAACTCCTTCTCGATCTCTACAGAATTGCAAATTATTTCGTGGACACGGCTCTCGGGGAGCTGATTCACAAGCTTCTTGTAAAGCATGCAAGCGAAGTCGCAGTGGAGGCCCTCGTCCCTAGAAATGAGTTCGTTGGAAAAGCTTAAGCCTGGCATGAGACCACGCTTCTTGAGCCAGAAGACGGCACAGAAGGAGCCGGAGAAGAAAATGCCCTCAACCGCGGCGAAGGCGACGCAGCGCTCAGCAAAGGACGCGTTAGCGGGCTCACACCAGTTAAGTGCCCAGTTAGCTTTCTTCTGGACGCAAGGGACAGTCTCGATCGCGTTGAGCAAATGGTTCTTCTCACTTGGGTCCTTTACATAGGTATCAATCAGAAGAGAGTATGTCTGCGATGAGCGAAGTGAATCGCGAAAAGGTTTGGGACGATGGGTAAGGACTCGGCTGTGGTAGCGCAGAGGGGGGGGGATGTATGGAAGTATGACCTCATGCGAACTTCGTCCCTTGCGATGACATTGTCCGCTCGTCCCTTTGCTCTTCGCTCCACCTGCCCTCCCGGTGGATGTTCTCGACGGCGATCTGGAACCCGTAAAAGCACCTAGCCTCAGGGACAGTGACTTCAGTGGCGAAATTAGAGGCGAGATTCTCGTTGACGATACCGTCACTTGCGGCAAAGAAAGCGAGAATGTGAGAAACAAAGTGGCGCTGTGATGGGTGAAGTGAATCGCGTAGAGGGTAAGAAAGAGGGATGGCAAGGAACGAAGTATTGCGGCAAAAGGTCGTTCGCAGTTTAGATAGCCTGTATGCGCTAGGAGCGAAGCGACAACCTTAAGACTCTCATCTTAAAGAAAGAAATGCGATATGCTGGTGTCGCGTCGTTCCAGCCGTCCCTCGATCCGCAATCTCATCTCACCTCATTCGCTGTCAATGAGGCCCAGTCCTTTGCGTCGTGGGCAAGGTCAATCTCCTCTGCGGTCCAAAAAGAGGCCTCGGCCTTCTTGTACATCTCCCAGATATCTTCGTGCTGGATGGGAAAGATGACAAACCTGCCAGGGTTTTCCTGGAGAAGCGGCTCTGGGGTAGAGAAACCTGCCATCTCCTGCTTCTTGTGGTCGCTAACGTTTCCGTTCACAGCCAAGGCCTTAACACTGCCAGGCGAGAAGGATAGGTTGGGGCGAGAGGTTAGCAGTCGACCAGGGATAGGTGTTTTTAGACAGAGAGAACGGAGGGAGTCAGCAAGGCACGGATTTGAATCAATAGAGAAGGAACAAAGAGGGTCCAAACGTCAAGCTACCCAGTGTCCAATAAAATATTTCTGCATCTTACGCTAACGACAGGAGATAGGACAAAAATACGTCTTGGGGTGCAAAAATGGGGCACAAAGCGAGGGCGGCAAAACGAGAGAAAGGAGAGGAGGACTTACTCTGGCGATACGACAGTGAGTTCCTTAGTTAAGGGTACCTTGGAGACCGAAGGAGATGTTGGACGCGTTATATTGATTAAATCAGTCATTTTCAAAAAGATTTGGTCGGTAGGATTTGGCGCTCGAAAAGATAAAAAAAGTGAAAGCAAAGCTATCTTACTGAAAATATTTTTTTAATTCTCCAGGCGCCTGTCCTTATTAGTTTTGTCGCGTAAAAAGTTGTTCTTCTGCCTGGGACTTCTTTTATTGTTAGTCTACCTTGAAATAATTAAAAACACCTTCCTCTGATGCTTTCGTGAACCATGCAGCTCAAATGGAGATCCTCCTCAAGCCTATTCTCCATGACGCCCAAGTCGACACCATAGAACACCCCGACGAGTTCAGATATCCAGTTTTACCGAGAGGTGATGATGAGATTGTTTTCAGAGAACACCCTGCAAAACCCGAGAAGAGAGTGTTGTAATCGTTACCTCCATTGAAGTTCCAGATCGGATGCTTTGGGCTTGTGTTACTACTATCACCTGGAGTGTCTACCAAGGATGTGATTTTGAAGTGATTTTCGTTGGGCCTGGGTCAGACCTCACCTCAAGGATTATCGCAGCCACCACTGAATTCCTCAAAAGAGAGGCCGGCGCCAAAGTCACGGTTGTTAGTGATCTCTCAGGAAGGCCTTCTTCGATCACAAGCCAAGTTTTTGTCTCAACGTTGCGTCTCTTTCACCATTACTACACTTCCTTCTCCAATGACACTGTTGTTTATACCGCGGACACAGACATGGTGCCGCTCCATAAATATGCCTTCAAAGAACAGCTCCCTTCTAATTGCATATGGTCTCACATTTGGGCAAACGAGCATACCCCTATGCAAGCTAAATCTTCAAAGCCAAACTTTGCCCTTGGTAATACCTTTTTTGAGAATGGGCGTTCAACAGCACTTCCTGCCTGTCGAAATGAAAATGACCCCGGAAAATTCAAGAAAATCAGAGAACAATGTTATAAAGGTGTTGCGCAGTTGGCATTTTTCTCCAATAACACAGGCAAACTGGAAAACATTATTTCCTGCTCGCACCCCAGAGAATGAATTTGTGGAGGATGTTACCGCAGCAATTAAAAAATTGCGAAAGGGGTCCAATAACAAGAAATAGATGTTGTCACAGGGGTGAAATCAGATTTTGAATTCACCAAAATTGGATTTACTGACCAGGCGCTCCTCACGAAAATTTTAGTAGATTACGAGCTAACTCGGGACGGAACAAAAGACCCGATGGTCTGTGTAACAATGTACACTCGATCGAATCCCTAATAACGCAAAACGTTCATCGCAAGATTGCCATTAAGTTTTTGGTTCTAGATAACAATTGGTCCATTGGGAAAACTCCTCCCATTCAGATCAATGTCGCGATTGGAAGCCGATGCAGCGCCTTTGAAAGTTAGTCAGGAAATCCAAAAGATTGGTGAGAAAGATGCTGAGACAAAGAATAAACCTCCTCCAAGACGCGCCCAGCTCCGAGGTATTCTCAAGAGCTCGACAGCAATCGCTGCGGCAGCTCCAAATCCCCGTTCTCCCCCAAACCTAACAGATAGGAGTGACATCGACCTGCTTTTGGGGGGGGTGAGGGGGGAGATGGCTAGGATGGGGCTTGATTTGGGGGGACAGCCTTTGGTTGGGAAGGGAGGAGAGAAGTACAGGGTCGCAAAGGCCGAGGTTGCTGGAGAAGGCGGGCACCTAAGGCATGATACAACCCTGGACAGAGGCTCGAGGGAAAAGACGGCCGCTTTAGGGGGCAAGCTTGGTTTTCAGAAACAAAAGACTGGCAAGAAAGGTTCAGAGTACAAGACGGCGAGTAAGAGTGTCTTCAAGACGAATGGGATCACTGAGCGGCCTATGAACAACGTCGATATCTCCGGGAGCTTGCCTGTGAATGGGGAGGGGGAAAGGATAGAAGGTTTCAATTTGGACTTTGATGTGGTCGCAAGTAGTGAATGGAAGAAGGAGGAACTGGCCGCTGGGGGACACGGTGGATTTATTGCTGTTGAAAATAAATACGAAGACGTTGAAGGTGGTGATGGTGGCCATGGTGGTGATGGGGGTGATATCGGGAGGTATGTGCTGAGAGCTAAAGCGAAGCTACAGCGCGCAAGCGACGGTAAAGTACCTATCCGCATGCTTATCAAAATCCTTCAGCTCGTCGCTGCACTTATTGCCCTTTCCTACTCATTACTTCTTCCTCATCATTGTTAAACTAACAGCATATCTCCTCTGGTCTCTCATCGTTACGCTTTTTGTTGTCCGCCACGTTTCAGCTGCAGCCTAGCAGAGAGCATTTTGAGAGAGGATATGAGGTGAGATCGGACAAATAGCGAACGACAGGAGGAACGAGTGATGACTGAACCAGCAACTAATAAATCTACTCATGTTCGCTTCGTTCCTCGCCATCCATCATCAAATACCGTTTATGATTATCTACGGTCGTCCCAGGGACGGTCCGAGGGTCGATGTGCCAGGTGACATGGGTTGGTGGGACTTTGGTGACGGTGCCCAAGACAGTGAGGATCTAAACTGGTGCGAAGACGAAGAGAAGTTGGTGGGAGGAAACAGCGCGAGAGAAGATGAGAGAGAGGTAAGGCCCGGCGGAGCAAGGAAAACAACTATAGCACGAATGAACGCAACATTTTCCTGAGTTACTGCAATCTCATGATCTTCGCCAACACCTCCTACCTCTCATGCCCCCCTCCCCCCCCTCCTTCCCGTTTTAGAGATGCTTATTTCTCGAGGTTTACACTCTGATACAAAATCTCGTTACAAGAGACACTGGAGAGTACGCCCAGTGCCTGAAGAAGGGGATGGTGTCAGATCGGCAGGGCAGGGAATATGGTGACGTCGAGCTACAGAGGAGGTGAGAACGCATGAAATATGGATGAAATTACTTTGAAAATTCCGATGTCGATTTGGTGTGCAGACGAAGCAGAAAGCGGATGAACCATACACTTACCTCTACCGTTTTATGCGCAGGGAGGGGCTCAGGGGAAGAGTTAAACACGTAATCGGGGGCACGAAATTTGGCGGTCCTAAATTGACGAGACGCTGGACCGAACTCACTAGCACGTTTGACTACAGTATTGGCGCAACGAAAACAGGAGAGGAGGGATATAAAGTGTTCGTCATGATAATGGGAAAAGTCGTGTTGGATGTCGAGGAGGAGCTATTAGAACCGACAATTGCGAACGAAAGGAGGGAAGGGCTTGAAAGGGTCGCAAAACTGTTCATGAGCGGGGGTGGGTAATTTCACGACTGCCAAATCCCCCCCAAAAAAGGGCTGGGAATTGGTCATCCTAAGTAATGGTCACATTATCAATTCCATTGTCGTTTTCGTTCTTCCTGATGCTCCTCCCACTATCTTCATCCTTCCATGCTTCACTATCAACCCTTCCCAAAACAAAAAAACAAAAAACTATACGACCGACCTCATACCACGGCGAAAGATGGTCTGGATCCGTTCCAACCGTTGGATTTTCTGCTACGAGCGAGGTTGAAAATGGTGGGTTTGACAGTAATAATGACGATATGGTCGAAATAAGCCTCTCTGAGAACAATCTCCTAGCATTTCTCAACGATGATGGCGAGCCTGACTTGGCTGATCTCCTTGAGTTTGAAGCTGCCCTCGACGACGTGGATTACTCCAATGATGATGCTCCTGTGGACCTTCTCCGTGCCATTTCGTCGGAGACTCTGCCTGTTGGTGTTGTTGTAGGGGACGGTTTCCTTCCGGGAGGTAAGATTGTGTGCGGCGAGTGAAGCAACGGCACGCACATTGAGCAGCAGAGCAGATAAGTGGGTCGCTAACGACCACCGCATGGCATGCTATGGCCGAGACGGACCCTTAGTAAGATATTGCGACAATGTGTTAAAGAACATTTTTTCTGAATAGTATCACACAATCTAATACCCTCAAACGCCCTCTTTTTCTCCTCCCAGACCTCGGTTTCGACCCTTTTGGCTTTGGTAAGCTTGACCCTTTCGTGGTGTTGCACAGAAATAGGCTTCAGCTTATTGACGGAGCAAGACAGGTAAAAAAGAGGTGAGCTCCAACGCAAACATTGATCTAGAACGGCGTAAAACTACCCTTTGTTCACCTTTCGCCTCTCCTACCTCTCCTACCTTATTATTTCCTGTCGCAGGCCCTCCTCCTTGATTCTACGTGACTATCGTGATTGTGAGGTTCGGCATGGGCGTGTTGCCATGCTTGCAGCGATACTCTGGCCTCTTCAGGAAGTGAGTGAAACAAAAAAGCACCTAAGAATCAGAGTTTGGGCCCGAAATGGGAGTTGACGAATCTCGTAGGATCCACTTAACATACCCCCCCTCTCATCACTAAACCCCTCCTCCCCTCGTTTCCCTTGTACTACCAGCTATGGGATAAGCTAATTTTCCCGCCGGACTACGAGTTTTCTGTCATATACGGGGGGCCGACGCTTCCTTATGTGCCCTTGTTCATGGTTGGGTGCATTATGGGGCTAGGTTATCTCGACATTTGGGCAAATGCGAACAAGGAGGTGAGAACAGGGGAGGGGGACGGTCAACGAGCAGCGGGGCGGTGGGAAATGTAGAAGCTTGAAGAGAAATGCACGTAGACTTTAGACCTTACTAGCATATCGCCTCTCACTTCACAACCTTCCTTCCATTCCTGCTTTTGTATGTTTGTCACAGGAGACTGGGGAAGCAAGGTTGCCAGGGGACTGCTTTTGGGACCCGCTTAGTATTATGGTTGGAGCGAGCTACGAGGGAAGAAGGGTCATGCAGGAGAGGGAGATTTGGAATGGCAGGGCAGCCATGGTGGCGTTTGTTGTATTTATATTTGAGGAGGCCCTGACAAGAGAGGGGGTTGTAAACATTGACATCAACAAATTTTTCTTCGAGCCAGTTATTGTGATACCCCAGGTAGGGGACTGGATCGAACGGTCGATGTAAAAGGAGGCAAATATTTTTTTCTCAAGCAAATGGTAAAGATCCTTTTTTACCTCACACCTTTTGATGCAGGTTCCTCTCCATCGGGTTCCAAGGTATTTTTGGCAGATACCCTGGCACCAGTGTGCCCCGCTTTCATGTGTGCCTTGATTCCCTTCTTTGCCTTATTCTTGAATGAGCATAGGGGGCACGAATGCCACTTTGACTCGTCGTGCATGCTTGCCTGTTTTGAGTGGTGTTGGTTAGTTCTACATGTAAACGGTGGTACATATCTTGGAGGTGTGGCTGCTTACCTGATGCCTTTGCAGTGCTTCCTTTCGTTTGCACTTGTACACACAATCTCCAAGCTTACAGTAGTGCCATTTCAAACCCACACTGTGCATGTTCATCTTATGTCTCCTCATATGGTCCCCCCTTTTTGTCTGGTACGTGCACCCAGCGGTCCCGCAAATCTTCAGGATACCTGTAGGGCCATTCAGCACAGGCTTTTCCCCCTTCTTCCACTTCTTCTTCCCCCCAGTATCTACTTCACCGATAGGCGATGGGACGTTTTCCTCACCACCAGCCGGCACAGGGGTGGATATAACAACAGGGTTGAAAGCAAAATTCATCACCAACACAGCAGCATCATACTGTTCACCACTGATCCTCTCCGGAGAGGGAGAATTAGAAGGAAAGACGAGGGGGCGTTGTGATTTCCGTTGCATCACCGGGGATAATGGCAGCGGAGATGGCCAAGAAGACGTTGATGAGGCACTTGGTGTCACCAACCCCGAGCTCTCCTGGCCCTGGTCAGAAATGTCATATCTCTTAGTGCCCTTTTGGCCTGTAGCGTTGTTCATATGGATTTTTTACGAAACAAACGAAGAATATTGCGATAAATTGCGAAAAAGAAGATTAAAGGGGATATAAATGGTTGCCAAAGAGCAACGGGAGGGGAAGGAAGGAGAGGGGATGAGGTGGGTGGGATCTGCTAACGTCTTTGTTTCGATTTTGAACGGAAGTTAGCGATCGAGTGGAGGTCAGTTACGTTCCTGGAACAAGGAATATTTTTTGGATTAGAGTATAGAAAGAGAGGTTAGGGGGGGAGGGGGGTTTGAGGGAGAGGAGAGAAGTGTTACCCTTAAGTTTTTGCCCCTGCCTGCGTTCATAATGACTGCGAAAATTATTCATCATTGCCCAAAAGTTCACCTTATTATAACCAAATAATCGTTACGGCCACTCAGGGGTGTTGACGATGTCATCAATCTCATCAGTGTGGGCGAAACACTCCCTCATCCTCGTTGGACTTATGTTGTGTCCAATAATCCAAAAGCGGGTATCTTGACAGTTGCCTTGGTTCGTGAAACGTTTGGTTGTCTCCCAAACAATGTTGTCTTTCAGTGGTGACTCATCCAGCCATATGGCCAACGATGAGTCCTCACCCTGATAGCTGATAAGGCGGTCCTTGTTCCCCGCCACGTAGTTCGCAATCGGGCGGCTAACGACGTGTCCGCATGCGCCTTGTGGCCATGGTGGGTAGAAGTCCTTTGTGAAATCCGGAGATTCGGCCCATTTTCCACTCCTTGGCACTTTAGTTCCATAATTGATCTTACCGATCACAGTTGGATCTGCAGGGCGAAGGTACCATTAAAGTGAAGAGCGTAGATAATTCGTTAGTTACATTTGTAACACATCTTGCTGCCACTCTGTTGGTCACTTTGATTGTCGCTTTGCTTGCTGATGCCTTTGTTTCTTGTCTTGTCGCGTCTTACCTCCAATTTTGGCACTGTATTTTGTCGCCAAGTACCTTTCCATTGTGTCTATTCGTACGAAAGAGTCATCGTCTGTTTTAACGATCCAATCCGCAGAAGTGTTCTTTATGACCCAGGAATAAGCAGACTTGAGCTTACCAGGCAAGTTGCGATACACGTCTTTGTCGGCGACCCTAATTATATCGAGATATTGCTTCTCCTCCTCAATCAGATTATTTTCGACATCCTTGTCTTCCGCTGGATCTTTGGCCTCAATTTCACCGTCTTTTCCTTCGCAAGACCATTCTTTGCGGCTGCTAAGAGGGATGGGGCACGCATCTCCAATAACAAAGAACACGTTGTCGTGCTTGCTCGCCCATGTCTCTCGAATAACATTTCTTGTCGCAAAGGAATCTCGCTTTGACAATACCAAGACAACAACTGAAAGAGAGCCTTTATGCATACCAGCAGTTTGCTCATGTTGGCCAATTTCACCCTGTTCAGACGCCCCCATGGCCATCCAACTTCCAGGATAGAAGTCCTCGCGCACAACGTTTCCTTTATTAATTTGATGTTCCATTACGAATTCGGAATCGTAATAGATAACCTCTCCATCTTTTGCGTCGGCCCCCAAATAGGCAGCCCACCACCCGAAAGATCCTGCGGTTATTACCATGTGATCGCATGCAGCCAAAATAGCCATGTCTAAGACAGGAATATTCTTCTTTTTCACAATGCACACATCAGCTGACTGGAAGAAACTCTGTTCCGAACACCAACTCACATCATCCGAAGCAACAACAAAGTGCACATTTTTGTACTTCGATCGAAAGTAAGATAAAACGTTCTCGAAGTATCTTTCCGGAGGAAATCGCAAGTAATCAACTTCAGTTTGGTGAGTGTATCTCACGTGTATGCCCACTTTCACCATCTTCTCAAAAGGGGCCAGAAACGATGCCGCTTCGGCTATTATCGCAGGCTTGAAGCCAAATGTTTCCCGCAAGTTTGGGTCGAAATACTTGTATGACTGCAGGTACCCGTCTAACACAGATTCACCTTCGAAAGAAAAGCTATTGTATGTCCCGTACCTTCCGTTCTCGTGGACGTGGCGCCCATGCGTTCGTGTCGTACATCCAAGGTCAACGCCTTCAAAATGGATTCCAACATCATTTTTACCAGGATTATGAGTGAAGCAAGCTTTCATCCCGTTCTTCACAGCGATGCCAGATGCCGACGACCATTGAAATAACTGGTTGCCCAAGCGTCCCTTGATTTTTACATGAAGGTGGGGCTCTTTTGACTTTAAGATGTCAATTACTTCGGGCCTCTCTCGATCCTCAACCTTCTTTCTAGCAGTCAAGTGGGAGTCTTTAGGAACCCCATTTCTGTCACTACTATCATTTATCAGCAGAGCATTCTGTCGAGGCGGAGGTGGGGTTGGAGCCATAGAAGGGATCGATTCGTGCCGCGGCGACGTGGATGAACCCCCAAACAAACTGGAGTCGATGGATGCACTGTTATGTGCTGTTTTCAAGGGATTTGATGGGACGTCAATAGTACCGGCTCGAGGAGGTTCTCCGGGAGACAGAATTCCGGCAGCGGGGTGTCTTGGCCCGTATTTATCTGTTTCTTCTTCAAGATGTGAGCTCTCGGGGGGGGTCCGAGCCATGGATGACTTGCCAATGTCTGTAATTACTGAAAAAGAAACGAAAAGAGACAGGGTACACATCACAACAACCACGACAATCGGGTAGGAAAACCGCATTTCCCCCCAGCAATCTCAGCAAAAATTACTCAAAAAACCAATGTTGTTCCAATGTCAAAAAAATGGATTTTCTTTCCCTGAAAGCTACCGTGCGATTGCACAAATTTAACTTCGACGCCGTTGTCGACAAGCTAAACTCGCAAGAGGGAGAAGGGGTTTCACGCGACAGCTATTCTGCGGATGAAGTAAGGCAGGCCTATGCGTCAAAATCGGGATTGTCCAAAGTCAAATCTGATAAACCAAAGTTCGGGGACGGTATGTCCGTTATCCAACCGACCATTGCACCTCCTCTCCCCGTGTCTTTTAATGCATCTGATCCCTTCGAGTTTGATGTCGAGGAGGAAATGGAGTTGGCCGAGAGGGAAATGTCTGCTAAAATGGATGAGCACTTGGGGACCAAACTGAAGAGTGGAGGCACAACTCCTGCCCGTAAGAGTAGTGCATGTCATTTGTGGGACACCAAAAAATGGGAAAAGGATATGGAGTTGATGGAGATGAGGCACACAGAGAGGAACGAGGCTGCTTTCAACAAAGCTCTTTCAGCTCTTGGGGGCGTCGATAGCTATGTAGGAGATTTTGACCTCAATACACTCCCTCCCGAGATTGCTGCAGCGGTTCAATCGAGAAGAGATAGGGAACTCATGGAAAGGATGGAGAAAAGGGGTAGAAAGGAGAAAGAGAGGGTTAGGGTCGAGCTTTCTCAGCAGCGCGAGAGGTGCGATGATGTGAAGAAGGTTCCGAATTTTTGCATGATTTTAATTGCACTTTTTGCTATCTTGCGCTCACCCCCCCCCTCTCAATTCTTCATTCACGTTGCATCTTAGGTTGAAGAACAGGTTCAAAGATGGTAGCGAAGATTCCCAAGGAATAGACCCGTTTGCTGGCAATATTGAAACGGTGGCAATTTCTCAGATCGGGCCTTTCGAAAATACAGCCGAGATGGGTCAAGACCTAGCAAACGCTATTGACGTGGTGCTGGATTCTCTTGAGGAGGATGAGATTGCTGACAACGGACAAAACGGAGAAGGCGAGACAGAACTTTCATGGGTCCTGAGCTACCTTGATTCGCACCCTGCTTCACAAAGAGCGCGAGATCCAGCAATAACTCATAAAATCACGAATAAGGAGCAGGAGCAGGAGCAGGAGCAGGAGCAGGAGCAGGAGCAGGAGCAGGTGCAGGATATGGCAAACCACACTGCAGAGAATGCAAAGTCTCTTCAAAACGCGCGCAGCAGCGCAGCCTCTATTCTCCCAATCGAATTCGGGCGTAGAAGGACCATTAGCAGACGCGGGATAAATGGCGGAAAAGGCGGTTATCACGCGAAGCGAGAGTCTTCTTCGAGCGAGGACGACTCTGATGACGATAGGGCCTGGGCACGGAAGAGGAAAAGCATGAGAGGGAAAGGTACGATTAGCACCGAATCAACGCCATCTTTTAGTGGTGCAGGACGGAGGGTGAGCGTAACCAGCCCTCCAAAAAGAATGATGCACGACCAAAACGCCGAAGTTAAAGTGGCAACAAACGTGACCACTAAAGAGCAAGAAGAAGAGAAGGAGGAGGAAGAGGTGGCGGTTGAGAATGGAAGGGAAGTTGTGGCGGAAGAGATGTTGGTGGCTGAGAATGTGGGCCATCAGCCTCAACTCGGAACAGTTGTGCAAACCCAAGAAACCAACACTAGAAACCCGACTCCTTCGCCATCAATGGAAGAGCAAGCAGCGAGAGAGGCAGGGGAGGCACGCCTGTCTTACGAGAACGCAAGAGCGCGGGCTGAAGTTGAAGCTGAAACACGAAGGCAGTTCGAAGCTCGACGTTCGTTTAATGCGTTACAGAGAGCTCCTTTCGCGGATGCAACTCATTCTCAAGAGTTCTTAACCCCAGCGCTGCTTTCTCCTTCGGCTGTTGTTGCTCCTTCAGCGCACGCTCTTTCTGTATCTCCGAAAGCAACTCCTTCGTCGAAGGAGGTCGCAACTTCTCGAAGATTTGAAGACCGCAAGGCAGCAATAGTAAGCGCAATAAATTCTAACTACGGAGATTCGACATTATTCGACAGAAGCTTTGGATTCCAACCCACGCTCCCTGCGATATCTGACTCAAATACATGGGAGGCTCTTACAACTACCTCCACTCTGACGAAGGCGCCCCTAGATCTTAGTGTCTACACTGTCTACGCTTTCGAAGAGGAACATGCGCTCGAGACTGTTTCTGATTTTATATCCTCACATCACCACTTACTTTGTGGAGTTTGCATGTCGGCTCAGAACATCTCTGAGCCTCTTTCACAACCATCTCTTCTCGCTCCTCATCTTAAACCTTATGATGCCGTCAGAAGAACCTTTATCTGCTTAAAGAAAGAAGACGGGAACTTCAGAGATATTGACGAGTCACTTTCGTCCTCAAACACCGCTGCCGTTGTCACCAAGGTTACTGGTACCAGCGAAGGCGAACACAACAACGTACCCCTCAATCATCCATTACGTTTATTTTCACGCCAGCCGCATTTTAGCCCTTTTGGTGCCGTGGCGGTGAAGCCGTCGTCATCTTCAAGCTTTATGTTTCAGGAGATCGTGGCTGTTGCAATCAAGGGCAGTTCGCTTAATAAGCCTCAAGTTCTTAGGGCAATATTGAGGGCTCCAGTAGATTACGGGATGTCGCTTGTGGGATTGAGGTGGCTTGACCTCAGCGAAGAGGTTCTCTCAGAAGGCAGCTCGACTCTCTCTAGCTTGCGGGATGCTGGAAGCACGCTAGTTATGGCAATTCGAGGACCATCAGCAAGTTCTAGATGGTCGAACCTAATTGGGCCTGCAGATCCAATATTGGCAAGAATGACGGACCCAAATTCGCTTCGGGCCAAGTACGGCAGGGACAAGAAGGAGAACCTCGTGAGAGAAATCCCCAACATGGCTCATAATTTGCTGAAGGAGGTCGTTTTCTTCTTCGGAGGTCGAATGGAGGTTGATGTGTCGCCAACCGTCACACATGTTAACTCACAGCCTTTCATGAGGGATGACACGAATGAAGGGGTTGGTGGGACCTGGCCAAGCCGCAGGAGAGAGTCACTCAAGGACGTTGAAGGGACTCTTGGTTTGAATCTCCGACCTTTACGGAAAAATATCAAGCCCCCACCTGTAAGACCTGCTTTTTACATTTCTCCTTGCAGAGTCAGTCGGTGCAACGTTGAACTTCAAGACAGCAAGCACTTAGGCAAAGTGCTTGACGCAATCGTAACAATTGCCGGTTTTAGGTTAATGGCGGCGCGTGGATCGTCACCTGCCACGATTTCTTGTGAGGGGGAAGGGGGTCTAGCTGTCCTAAGGAGTGATTTCGTTGGGCTAGAAGGGGTTGATGGTGTAAAAATTTACAGCTGTAACCAGGACGATGAAAGACGCCATGCGACCCTACCATCGTGGGAAGACGCTACAATTGCAATAGGGAACGCGCCTGGGAAAGTGTATGATCCTTACAAAGATGAGATAGACGAAATTCAGATCGCCTTGATTACCCCTGACTCCTTCAAGAGCGACTTTACAATGATTGATGTGCCTGTTGGCGCACTCTGCAATATGCTTCTGTCCCCTTTCTCGGCCACCGATGGGGTCGAGATAACAACTAAACATACAGATTTAAAAAGGCCCGTGCCAGACTGTCGGTACCAGTCCGAGGTTTTGGCGGTGAAGATGCTCAAGGGACTGAGCAGGCAAACCTCCGAGGCGATCGCTGAGGATTTTACGGTATCGAATAACGACGCTAGCATTATAAGCGAACGCCTCCAGGAAGGGAGCTGGCTTGCATTTGTCCTAAGAGGGGCACCAGGCTTCTCAAGCGCTCTCAAGCAAAAGATAGGGCCAGAAATATTTGAGGGCGGGAGCCTCGCAGCTAGGACCTTCAACTCGAACTGTATAAAAGCGATATTCGCTGGGGAAGACAACGAGCCAGCAGTGGTGAGGGGAGTCTCAAGAGCAGCTACGTACAGAACGATATGCCATCTCTTTTCTGCAGCAGAGCTTGGCGTCGGGAAGGTCAGTGATTTGTTCCCGGAGGACCTTCCCAACGAAATAGTGACAATCAGAGTCCGTCAAGACCGCTTTTTTAGGGTACTGAAGAGATTGGAGAGGGGCGGATTTAACGTCATCGGTCTGAGGATTATGAAGGGGAGAGAAATATTCCTTGCATTAAGGCGGTTTAATGGGATCACAAAATGGGACGAGATAATGACGGGCAAATTCAGTGCTGGCGCTTCCGCTCTTGATGGCATTGAGGTTACATGTGCCGTTGATGGTATGAATGCCATATATGGAAAAGGGAACTGGGACATGGGGCAGGCTTGCGATGACAAGAAAAAAGGAGTCGGCTTCAGGCAGGAAGGGATTATTGACGGATTCGATTCAAAGGAGTTATTGAAAACGAGCGCCTCGCTTAATGAGACAGTGTGCCTTGTCGTCCCCCACAGTGCTCTCAAGAAGAACGGGTTGTCAAGTGTCATAGACTCGGTGCAGAGGAATGCGAGTGGGTTTGGAATTGTTGCGGCTAGGTTTGTGGCGTTTACTGTCGAGACCGCAGGTAGGTTCTGCTTAAATCGCGAGCGGCCTAAATGCCTCTAAAAAGTATTCATCATCTCTCACTTATTCTCTCACTCTCATCCCTCTTCTCAATTCACCTTCTCTCTTTGCAGAGGCTTGGTGGGACATACGGAAACAGGAGGCAACAGGCAGTGGAAGCTGCTATGAGATGAAAAGGGAAGACCTAGTTAATTCTGTCATCAAAAAAGAGGCCTTGGTCTTGGCTATAGAATCTGATAATGGGCTAATTAGGAGTAAGAAACTTATTAGCCAGGGGGTGGACGGGGGCGGAAAACGAAGGCGCACTATTGGAGTGGCAGCAGAACAAGGCGATGGTCCGAGTAGATGGAGGAGGAGAAGGTGGGAAGAAACTGGAACGGCAGCGTTCCTCGGTGACCAGGGAGAATGCCTGTGTTACGGGAGCCTCAATGCGAAAATGGCTAAACGTGAACTAAAGTACTTCTTCTCAGATCTCTGGGGCAAGGATAGATTGGAAAATCTGTAGAACCATTATAAGTAGGGAAATATTTCTTCACATTTTTGTCGCATTAAAATTTAGCACACCAAGACTGGTCACCGTTGTACTCCTTGACTGCGACGACCATTTTGAGTCCAATTCTCTCGACTTTGTCTTCTGGAACGTGTGGGCTCTTCAGTTCTGACGCCCTGAGCTTTTCGAAGTCAAAGCCCTTGAAATACGCATGGTCATGAACTTTCCCCGTCTTGGAGTTCCCCAGTCTAGAGTTGACCGGCGCCAGCAGCTTGCCCAATACCTCAGCGCATTCAGGGTAGCTCTCAACAAACTTTGGGTGCAGCGGGAGTCTAGACCTTCCCATTCCGATCATACAAACGTCCTTGAACGTTTTCTTTAAGTCCCCCCCTCTGTCAAAGGGACCCCGGCCCATGTACATCTCGAAAAGCAAACAGCCAAAGCTCCACCAGTCTGCCATTTTGTCATATCCTACACTCATGCAGAATTCGGGGGCCATGAACTCAGGAGTTCCGCACATGGTGAATGCAAGCAGTGAGATTTCGGTCCGCCCCCTGCCCATCTCAACGACTGCAGGAAGGCGCTTTGCAAGTCCAAAGTCCGCAACTTTCAGATACCCGTTTTTACAAACCAGCAAATTCTCGGGCTTTATGTCCCGATGCACAAAACCCTTGTCATGGATGTCATTAATTGCCTCGATGACACAAGCACCGAAGAACATCGCAACGTCGTTTTTCAGAGCAACCATCTTGACCATAAGAAACATGAGATCTCCGTACGGCACGAGTTCTGTTAGGAAGAAGAGGCTGTTCTTCGTCATGTACGTCTCGTACAGCTTGACAACAAAGGGGCTTATGAT
>Ga0115006_10001059_pt1 | contig 16500 bp, 9 predicted proteins | sample ArcOceMetagenome_3_FD_88943 | JGI IMG/M metagenome (GOLD analysis project Ga0115006, IMG submission 88943) | Marine eukaryotic phytoplankton communities from Arctic Ocean - Arctic Ocean- Svalbard ARC20M Metagenome | ecosystem: Environmental > Aquatic > Marine > Oceanic | place: Arctic Ocean...
TAAACGTTGCTCCGATGTTGTCGTTGGTGAGAGTGGTGTTGGGAGTAGTTGTAGATGTAGATGTAGGGGTATGGGTGTAGGAGATCTACGTACATGTACATGTACACATACATGTAGGCCGTCCATGAGAGAAATTCATTCGATTACCGGTACCACCTACTAGTACCTACTTAGATCTAGATCTACTTAGTAAGTAGATCTACTAGCACACACATTACAGCTCAAAGGTCTCCTCGTGTATCTCAGGACTCGAAACGTCAAGACATTGTCGAAAGCGCATAGAATATCGCAGCTTAGCAACACTCTTCACGTCCTCCACCAAAGACTTTGGACCACAAAGAAAAATACCTGGGTTGCTTGCCGCATCCAAACTAGCCAAAATTGAGTCCATAGAAGGCCTTCCGCCCTTCTTTTCTACTAGTACAATCTCAGCGTTACTACTGCTCTCTTCCCCTTGTAAACCGCCGCCTTGTGCGAGGCTCGGCACCTCCAGGTCTGGCGTAACTCCACTGTCGGCGGAGTTGCCGTTTGTTTTCTCAGTCAGATTCGCGCCGCCATGGCTTAAGGAAGCCATGTTCTGTAAGGATAATCCAGTCTCATCATTTGCTCGTGTAAATTCTTCGTCTTCGAAGTCATCACTCGGTCCTCCCTTATTTACATCGCCCAGCCCGATGTAGGAGTGCCTTCGGCGAAAGTTCCAAGAGGCCAGAGAGTTTTCGGAATCAACTTTATCCAAAACAACATTTGAGAGCAAACCAATCATCAAACTGATTGGCACCAAAACCAGCGCCCCGTAGGAGCGTGAAATAATTTCATTTTTGCTTGTGTAATTGCTGTAGAAAAACCAGATTGACACCAGACCTAACCAACTGATTGCCGATGACGCGAGGAAAAAAGGGCAGTTTCCCAACATGCTCACTGTACACCCAGCAGAAAAGCGCGTCGGCGAGAACGGCAAACCTCCACTGCCCAGTTGTACCGTTTGACCTTCTTGTGATTGCGGTGCCGGTAAATCAGCAGTACCAGAGTAGTCTGGAGTTGCAGTATCAGCACCGTTACTGTTGCTCAGCTCCCTTCCCGTAAAATAAATAACAATTCGAAGAGAAGTATGGCCTTTGCCCGATCCTCCCGAAGTTAGGGGGACAACATACTCTTCCTTCACATACTCTATCAACGCCGAATCTCGGCAGATCCAATGAAGCTCAATGCACTGCTTTGGGTTGACATCTCCGAGTCCGAGCGATGAATCATCTGCGGTACCTTCTGTACCCTCAAGAGAGCAAAGATCCGACAAAAGTGACAAATAGGGCGTGACACCAACCCCTCCCGCAACGATCACTGCAACATCATAACCCATTACTTTCTCAACCAAGCTCGATTGCCCATAAAAGCCGTCAATCACCATGTGTGGTGCCAGTACCGTCCTTTCGCTTGCCCTTGTTCCCGTGCCCGAGGGGTTCAAAATCATCTTGGAAAGGCTCCTTGTGAAATGTCCAGTTGCGCGGAAGATTATTCGCATTTGGTTCCCTTGTTTGCTTCGACTCATCACCCGATTGACCGTGAATGGATGTGATATGGCTGATATTGATGGAACAGAGAGCTTCACGTATTGGCCCGGTCGGTATCGCCGTGCTGCCTCACCATCAACTTCGAATACAATCGACGTGCAGAATCGCGTTGTGGTGGTATTGAGACAAGATAAATCCGTGGCAGAAACGAGTTTTACACCATTCTCCAAAAGGAACGATCGCACTAGGCGGACCAACACGGGGACTGTGCTGGCCACGTAGAAGAGAATACCAGGGCAGAGGAAAAGGATCATCCGATTCCAATGCAAAATGGAAAAAAAGAGCGATGCTGGACCAGCGACCACGTGAACCTTATAAAAGAAGGTATAACTCGCACGTCGAACAAAGCTCAAAGAAGTGAGGGCTATTACCACCATCAGGAGCATCGCCACAAAGCCGGTGAAGTTACGGAACAGGTCGTAACATGAACTGTCATGGTTGTAGGCCCAGCAAGCCGCCTCGGGAAACAGCATTGAAACCAAACCATCGTTCCGAATGAACCATCGATACATGTGCCCCAGACCGTGCCAAATCACGCCTACAATGCCTATGCGTCCCGCCCAGATGTGCATCCGTATCGCCTTCTCTGGACTCCAACCCATCAAGGTGAGCAGGACGGAATGTCGGGCCACCGGTATTAAGAACCACGACAGGGCAACCATGGCCGTCATCCCGCCGGCATTGGCAATTTCCATCACCTTCTTGTCGGTTGCAAGCTCCCCGTCATGTGAGTACAGATGCCGATAGATCGCGGCCACGAAATACACCGCGCAGGGCAGCAGGATGAAGAGGAAGGATAGGGCGTCGAATCCCATGCGGGCGACCGATTGCCGTATTCTCAGCCCGACGATGCACGGCAGGGCCAGGAGGCACAGACATTGGTTGGAGCCGTACAAGTATGTGTACGAGGCATTGGCAGCACTCCCGATCTTGGGCGGTGGTTTGGCCACCACCAGGAACGAGCACACCGACGCCATGACGAGGAGAGGTACGGCCAGGGTGACGATGGGAACGCCACCTTTGTAGTCGTCGAACCATTTCTTGGCAACGGTACCGTACCATTCATGACCGGCCGGGGAGGCACCAAACAGGACGTAGCCGAGGGACCAGCCGGTGCATAGGAAGGCCACGAGGGTGGCGACCCGGTTCGGTAATGGCCGGGGGGGTCCGCCGACCATCGTCAGGAAAAGTGAAAAAATTGGGCGCTGCCCACTTCTCAGCAGTCGAACCAAAATTTTCGCAGCAAAATCCCGCCGTTTACATACATACGTGTATGTAGGAATTCCTACACGTAGATCTACCGTTTTACGTTTCGCCGTTTTTCGATACCATTTCGTGTTGGCCAGTTGGCGGCAGGCGGCAGGCGGCAGCTGCTACATTTACTCTCCCGTGCTTTATCTTAGGCCTACATGTATACGTATCCTGTGGACAGGACCAAAGAGGAGCGGAGCGGCGTTCACCTCTGGGATCCGTTTTGGTGAGGTCGAAACACATCGCCTCAACTCGACATAAAGCCGTTTTCTCGATTCTCGATGTCTTTATGAGTAGGGATCCCTATTTATTTGATTGCTTCGGTCTCTCGAATTCATCATTTATTTGCGATTAGCAATCACACAATCATAATCGCGAGAGAATGGTGGATCACCAGATGCAGCGTCGGGTATCGCAGGGCAGCAGTTGCGGCGATACTGACGATGAGCGAGAATATCGCCGACCAGCGGCGGCGGCGACTACATCTGCCTTAAACTTGGGAACAAAGGCGGACAATGACGGGGCCTTCGAGGCACCGTTGCCGTCCCTGCCAAGCCCAATACATACCGATACCGGAGAGAGCGAGGCACTGAGCTTCGTCCGATCGGTCAGTGACATCACCGGCGCCATCAGCCAAAACAGAAGTCGGGCCGGCACCAACGTTACGGATGAATCGTTGCGCAGTGCGAGCAGCAGTGTATTGGAGCGGTTGCGTAGCAATGGCAACAACAGCCTCGGCGGAGGCAATACTGTTAGTGGCAGAATCGGCCGAACCGATAGCAGCGAGTTGTGGAAGAAGCGGCAAAAAATAAAACGGCAAAGTCCAACATGTACAGGAACATGCGGTAACGGTGATGGGCGCGATTTATCCCTTCCTGATAATGCCAGCACGAGCGCCACCTCCTCGTCGTCGGATGAAGGACGGAAGCAGCCACAGCACGTACGACGGCCAAGTCCTACAAGTAGTACGAATGGCAATGGACTGCCACCGGCCCCGCCACGCAGCAGCGCTCGGCGGACGCCAACGCCGACGGCGCAGATATCCCGAGGTGGCGGCAACGTCGCACTATTGGCGTCGGGTCCAGCCAGGCTCGATCGGGGGGTCAGTCTCTTTGAGATGAAACGACGGCCATCGGCCAACATGACTTCGGAAGATTTGCGCGCTCTACATAGTGAAACGGAGCCGATTGCCTTTTTCTCGGATACCTTTGGTGAAGACGATGTAGATTCCATGGGTAGGGAGGAAGACGAATTAAAGATGAAGATGAAGCCAGTGATCCCCCAAGCGTCGGTGGCAGTCACCAAGCTCACCAAGGTGCCCTATGTACACGGTTCTTACTCGGCCGTTGCACCAATCTTCATTCGGGACGCTCGATGGATGGCTATACTACGGAAACTGATGCCAGAGAGCCACGCTGGCGTTGCGACGTTGGTGAAGAAGAATCCAACCAAGATTGATCCACTGAGACTTATGAAGTGGGCCGAGAACAATCCAGTCGTTGCTGCGTACGGCACACTGAATAGTGACAATGGTTGCCCTCATCATCACGTGGAGCGAACAGTTGAAACGGCATCGCAACTTCCTAAGCCGGCGCTGGAGTGGGATGTATTCCTCGATCCTAGCTTGGTTAGAAGCGTTGACAAGGCAATGCAAGCCGCTGAGGATTTGAACAAGTCTGCCTCGGGAGAAGGTGATGGCATTTCGTTCGATGACTACAATGCACAGATAGCCGCAGATGTCGAGGTTGATAGGCAAATATCGAGGTTGATGAGTCGAATGATGCTCGCACATGGAAGTGCAACACAATTGGTGACAGAGGCTGTTGGGATGGCTTCGAGATATAATTTCGCTCGCGTGGTTGAGCAGGGCGAATCGCGACGTCGGAAGAGTAAGTGGGGCAGAATCCTTGAGCCAGACTGCATTACGAGTGCTGAAAATGATGTTGAGATGGCAAATTCCGAAGAGGCGGGTATTTCGCCAAGCAAAGCATACGAAGCGGATTTTGCGAAAGCGGGCGGAGGTTCCAAGACGATTTCTGCTTCGGGTATTTTTGCTGAGCGATGGCTAATATTGTTCTGTCAGGCATTGAAGTTGGGGTTAGATATTGCGGCAAGAGACAGCAAATCATTGAAATCGCGCTTGAATGCATTATCCCCTGATAGTTCTTGCAGCCCTTTGAGCGACAAGTCAAGGGGTTCGTCCTCCTCGTCTCTTCAAAGTGAATATGAAGAAGAAAATGATGGTGACGATGGTCAAGGGTCCGTTGATAGTTTTGTCTTCGAAGCAGATGGAAACATTGCAGATCCATTGAGTATGTGCGGTATTTTCCTTTGTCTTGGGTTGGAGGATAAGAATGCACGGAAAGCCGACCATTCAAACTCAACCATGGCCAGTAGCGCCAAGCGGATACACAAATTGCTAGGCGCGCCCCTTCGGGTTGTTCTGGACTTGAAATCTCGAAAGGTCCCCCCTCGGGTTTGGGCACGCTTGCTGGACATGCTGCGCACTCGAGGCATCGCCGTGGATGGCATGGGATCTTTCGACGTCGACGAGCTGCGCTCGATTGCCTCTTTTACTTGCACACCTGTATCTCAGGTGATTTTTCTGCATTCAGCTGGCGATCTTCAAAGGGCATGCCACGCTGGCGAAATCAAAAGAGGAGATACCGTCTTCTTCAATGCGGGCTCACTAATTTGGAAGAGGCCAACTCTATGCGAGGCGACCGGTCTTGGCCTTTGCACCAATTCTACATCCTTGACACGTATTGAGTCTCTCGACATGGCTTCGAATGAACATCACGATCACATTGATCCTTGGAATCAGAACGGACTGAAAATGGGCGCCTATAGCTTCCAACCCTTTGCCTATCCGAGAGAAAAGCTCGAGCTTTTGGATGATGTTGTCGAAGAGTGCAAGGCCACCCTTGAAGACTATCAACGCCATCTTGAACTTAACGTTGGCTTGTACGTGCAAGAGTTCTCGATCGGTGATGCCGCACTTGACGCTATCTCCAAGCTGGTGAATCATTATCCATCTATATACAACCTCGGTCTCGCTTGGGGAGGTCTCAACGGTTCCGCAATAAAGGGAGTGCACGGTGATGGCTACTGGAATCAACGCTACATAGGAAGAGAATGGGATCTAACCGCCGAGCCTGAAGAGCACATGAAAATTCTCGCTCCCGAAGACCATCACTTGTTCCAGAAGGCGTTGCACGCCGGAGACTGGGGTCAGGCACTGACGGTCAATCAGGTCGGAATCGACGAAGAGCGCCATCGTCGAGGCCTCGATGGCTTGCAAGGTTTGCACATACCGCCGCTCTGCAAGACTCCAGGAGCGCCTTTTGCTTTTCACAAGTAATCTTTTTTAATAAGCGCTTTTAGCAATAAATTGAACCACATACTCAACATCAAAAATGGCAAGTCAACACAAGCCCAACTAAGAGTCTCCAGCACCAGTACCGGTGCAGGCAAGAACCTCTTCGTCAACGAAAGTTATGAAACGTTCTTGGTATTTCTTTGGTGGCTGACAAGAGATCCCCGGTCGGCAGATGAGCGTCCCGGTGCAGATTGTTTCCAAAAGCTTTTGAGCAACAAACGGAGTAAGGATGTCAACGAGTCCAAAGTATTGAATCCCCATCGGTGATCTGGCTGACACGACGTCCATGTGCTCTCGAACATTCGTTGTGCCGTCCTTCATCTCGTGAATTCCGACCAGAAGTGAATAGTCAATTAGTTTCTGGCTACTGAGATACAGGGTGTCCTTCTCTAGCCTGTCTCTGACGTGTTTCACCTCATCCTCTTTTTCGAATCGTATCTTACGTCCCTCACGCATCCAATCTAGATCTTTGTAGACGGGCGTAGATTTGGCCCGCTCCTTCTCCGATGCCTCTCGATGGTAGGAGCTGCCCTTAAGATCGAACTTGCAATGAATTTCGTGAGCCGCTGCGAAGAAGTTTGTCATGACAACCAGTGTAACATCAGGTGTATGATCTTGAAATGTTAGCTTGTAGAGACCGAGGTAGCGTGCAAGGAGCGATGAGTTGGTAGGTGAGACTGCGGCATTGCCACCGGCGTTTTTGACATCGGTGCTGATAGCACAAGATTTGACATGATCGCGGTATGAGCTCAACATGCGCGTGAGAGTCTTCACATCCCGCGGGGTACAGCTTTTCAGGATGTATTGTTGGTCCGGAGACAAGAAGAAAAAGCTGGGGCTCTTTCCGCTTGCTTCACCGGATCCGATCACCGAGAATGACGATATCACCTGTTTCTTCTGCAGACCAAGGACGGCGTAGAACTACATGTACGGGCATCGGGAAACAAAGAACGGCGAAAGGTAAAAGCGTCAGCATGCACAAAAAAAGATGAGCTGTCCCGTCTTCCGTTCACATCACTCACCCGTGTTTCGCTGATTCCGAATGCTTCTCGAACATCCCTGAATTGATCATGACACATCTCGAAGCACTGAAAGGCTGGTTGGTGGGTGGAATACGTTTCTTCAGCTTGGGGCGCAGCGGCAGCGGACGCCGCATCGAATTCCACCGATCGGTGCAAATCGTCCGAAGTTACACTCTTGACAGTCCCGGCACCGCCAAACGACTGCAGAGCCCTCTGTGTCGCCAACGTGACTGTCTTGAGCGGATCTCCGTCCTCGAGGTCGGCGGCCGACGTCCCGATCTTGTTCTCGAGCTTCACATGGCCAATTGCTTGGGTGGCATTCTTCAAGTTCTTGACGTGTGCGGCGGCCGTCTTCCAGCCCTTGCTGGCCTCGTTGATTGAGATGCTCCGTAGATCCTCCATCGTTCAATATGATGTTGCACCAGTGGAGCGATGATAAAAGTAGTCGTCGTAACGCGAAATCCCGAGCTTTTACCTAATAAAGCTTCTTCGGTAGCAAGAGACGTTCGTTGCAACGAACGCTACTATAATAATCCGGGGCCGCCAGGAGCGCGACCTTGCAAAGAACATGGAAGTGGCGCCGGCAAGCAATAAATAATAATAGGATAGGATTCGATTCCTATGTGCGCTTTTCGCTTCGCCCTTCGACTTGCTGACTTGCTTTGTGCGTGGCGATATGATTATTAGCGATGGCCATCGGCATCCACGTGTAAGCGAGCTCATCTCAAATGCATGAGTTACTGCACTGTGCTCGCAGTACTACGTAGTAGTGTGCACCGGCGCAGTGCCTCCTTATCTCCTTATACCAATTTATTGAGACTACGACGTGTGAGAGACAGTGTCCTTGCGTAGAGGTCAACCATCTGGTGATGTGGCACCGGCGACCGCATGCCACCATGCCGGCCATCGGTATTATCGGTATTATCGGTATCCTTGCGGCGATCATGCCTCCATCGGCCTTTGGGTTCCACGTCCCAACAACAAGATCTACGTCGATGCCCGCACGCCCTTTGATATTTCCAACCAGAGCTGCATCGATATCTACTCCTTGTAGAAGCAGAAGTAGATCGCCGAGCTTTGTTGGAAAGACTGTCGACGATGAGACCAACATCGTTCGTCGCAGCAGCACCCGTCTCTTCTCCCTCTCCAATCTAATCAACGACATCAACCAGTCGGCATCCAACCCATCGCCGGGCAAACCACCTCGGACCGTCTTCGTCGGTGGCAAGGGAGGAGTCGGAAAGACCACCATATCGTCCACGCTGGCCGTAACCCTGGCGTCCGACTTCGAATCCGACCTCAACATCTTGGTCGTCTCGACCGACCCGGCGCACTCCCTCGGCGATGCGCTCGACGTCGATCTGAGGTCCAGCGGCGGCGAGCCGGTGGTACTGACGGACCCTTTGACCGGGGGACGGCTGCATGCCTGCGAGGTGAATCCGGCCGCGGCGCTGGATTCCTTCCGTGCCAACCTCCAGGCCTTTGACGTGAACCGTCTGGCGGATGCTCTGGGCGTCTCGCCGTCGCTGCTGGAGGGCTTGGGATTGAAGGAGTTTTCCGGACTGCTGAACAACCCCCCGCCGGGCTTGGATGAGCTAGTGGCATTGTCCAATGTGCTCGACGTCCGCGGCGTCAACGAGGGCAAATTTGACGCTATAGTGGTTGATACAGCTCCCACCGGTCATACCCTCAGAATGCTCCAGCTCCCCACGTTCATTGATGGGTTCCTGGGTAAGCTCATTGAGCTTCGCATGAAGTTGTCCGGCCTGGCATCGACACTGCAGGCCATGTTTGGCAGTACCGAAGCACAGCAGCGAGCGCAGGCCATTGATGATGCCGTCAGTAAGCTGGAGGAGTTCAAATTGCAAATGTCGTCGCTGAAATATCGACTGACTGACGCAGAGAGTACGAGCTTCGTGGTAGTGACCATCCCCACCAAGCTCGGTGTAGCTGAATCCAAAAGATTGATGGGCGAGCTGAAATCTCAGGGAGTTGCCGTCACGGATATTGTTGTCAATCAGTGCGTCGGGTCCTTGCAGATGCAGGGCGATAATAACGATGATAGCGATGATGGAGGATCGTCGGCACTCGCCTCTTACTATGAGAGGAGGAAAAGCGGACAGCAGCGATGGATCTCGGAGATTCGCAAGGCGACAGAGGAAGTCAGCTCGTCGAGTGAGTACAAGGGGAATGGCAGTCCTGATCCTATTGCCGTGACCGAGGTTCCGTTCTTTGACGTTGAGCTAGTTGGCGTGCCTGCGTTGGCGTATGTTGGAAAGCAAACTTTTGAGAGCAATCCGAGCTTTTCGCATTTACTGGGAGACGACGGAGAGTCCAAATTTGTGATCTGTGGAGGGAAGGGAGGAGTGGGCAAAACCACAACCAGTTCTTCTCTTGCGATTACTATGGCAGCTGCTGGACACAACGTCGCAATTGTCAGTACCGATCCGGCGCACAGCTTGGGCGATGCTCTTGACATTGATTTGAAGGGCGGGATGCTCGTTGACCTGCCGCTGACGGGGGAAGGGACGCTTTCGGCATTGGAAATCGACCCAGCGGCATCGTTGCGCCAATTCAAGAAGGTCGTTGACGACCTCATTGGTGGCGATTCAGGTCCAAAGGGCGATCTTGCCAATACTCTCTCGGACTTGGGCGATATATTCGATACGCTACCGGCCGGCACTGATGAGGTGGTTGCCTTGGCTAAGGTGGTGGGTTTGATCAAGAAGGGTAACTTTGATCGCATTGTGCTGGACACAGCGCCCACTGGACACACGCTTCGCATGCTGAGCACCCCGTCCTTTCTGGCAGATCTAATCGAAAGAGTGTTGGCCATTGCCAACAAGATCAATTCCAACGCTGCAGTCAAGATGCTCATTACGAGCGCAGCTGGTGGTGAGGACATCGACGCGGCAGCTGAGGCAGCCAAGTCTACCCTCCTCTCGTTCCAACTTCAGATGTGGGACCTAGAAGATCTCTTTGCTGATGCCGAGCAAACTGAATTCCTTATCGTTACGGTCCCAACCGAGCTTGCGGTGCGGGAATCTATTCGTCTCATGAATGATTTGACCTTTGAGGCCCCGGATATGCCCATCAAGGTCCGGAATGTCGTTGCGAATCAGGTGTTAAGTGGTGACGCGGATGGAGATGGAGGCTTCCTTCGCCGAGCTGGCGAAGGAGAGGCTTTCTCGCTGGCAGATCTACGAACGTTTGTCGATGCCTCCAACGCCAGTCCAGTCCCTATCATCACTCAAGTGCCTTACCTCGACACTGAGCCAAGGGGCGTCTATGGACTCAAGGCACTTTCGGAAGAGCTGGTAAGAGAGTAGTAATGCGTCATATACATCAATAATAGAAGATGCTTAGAAATTTATACAGTGTTATATTATCTACATGTGTCTCTATGTACATGGCGTAAATTTACGATCGTATCAAAAAGTGAAAATACATATACGGTAATTCAGGCGGTATGCAGGAAATAAATCGGATGCAAACTCCGCAACTGACAAAACTGACTTGACATTCTCAAATAGAGGTGAATGTCTCGTTGACCATGTTAAATGAAACCTTTTTCTTCATATTGCCGTCGATATCGACGTTGATTTCGCCAGATAGTCCGGCTGAAAGTGAAGAGAAGGAATGAGGAATGTTGGCGCTCGCAAAGGACGCGGCGATGCTCGCAATTTTGTTTCCTGTACCACGTCCTTCGGCACTGAAAAGGGAGAGCATTGATGGCGCGGAGGCCTGCAAGGCCTGGGAGATGGCGTTGTTGTTTATGTTGTTGGCGTTGGTTGTACCGTTGGCAGCCAGTTGTGTGTTCATCTGGTAGTGTTGTTTGTTAGATGGGCTCTGGAATAAGGGGTCAGCGGCAGGTTTCGTCGTCGTTGCAGCGTCAACGCCACTCCGCTGGAGTAGTGCTAAGAGCTGCTCTTGCTGAGTTCCAGCAGCGGTAGAAAGGACTGATGTGGATGGGAGAAGGGTGCTTCTACCACCGCCTCCCTTGCTAATACCAACATCTCCTTCATTGCCTTGGGTACATCCCAAAAGGGCTTCGGCGGCGCTCCTTTTCCTTCGTTCATCTTCGAACATCTTGTCTTGCTTGGCAAAGAGCGTTGACAGAGTCAGAGGTTGGGCCTCCTCGTCGGCCCCGTCGGTGATGTTGTCGACACTGAAGTTGTATGCCGCCGACGATGACGGCAAATCGGCCGTAGAGCCGGACTCGACGCTGGATCGTTTCCTCTTTGCCTTTCTCTTCTTAATGGCTTCCTCGGTTTCGACGCGCAGTTCGGCTGCGACCTGCGCCAGGCCCGACGGTAACCCCTCGGAAGAATCGATCATCTTGCGGGTCTCTTCCATCTCTTCCTCGGACAACCGTCGGCGTTCCTGGGGCCCGTGGGAGGTTGGAAGAGCAGGAAAGGGCTGGTAGAGGTTGTTGGGGTTGTGCGTGGTATTGTTCTGCTGCATCTGCTGACTATATTGGTTCAAGTGATTCATGCTGAGAAAGGGTAAGGGTTGAAGATTTGACAAGGACTCGACAGTGATATGCTTGTTGTTGTTGTTTTTGTTGTTGTTGTTGTTGCTGCTGCTGCTGCTGCTGCTGCTGCTGTTGGCGATGGGAAACACGGACTGATTTTGCGTCCCTGACTGCAAGAGGTTGCCACGAGAATGCCCCCCCAAAAGACAACCTGCTCCCCCCCCTGAGAGGCTGTGCTCGCTCTTGCCGTACGGTCCGTTGATGAGGGACGCCACCGATGCTAGAGAGGCCATGTTCGCAGCAGACGATGATAACGATTCACTCTTGCTGAGAATGCTGTGGAGTCGGTTGAGATCGATCAGGTCGTGGAACGGCTGTTGCTGCATCGGATGAATTTGATTGTACTGTTGGAGCGATTGGAACAACCGCTGCTCTTCGTCCTCTTGCTGCTGCCTTTGGTTGTAGGAATCGACGGCAGCGGCACGCTTACGTTCATTCTCTCGCTCTTGCGCGACGGCGGCACCGATGAGCCCGGCAATATGTCTCACTGCTACCTTGGCCGCCTTGCGAACCTGCGTGACCATGGCTGCTAGCAATACGACAGTATCGATAGTAACGACTGCATCCTTGAGGCTGGTATCGAACGTACCAGCTATTGTGCCCGGGGACGTCACCATGAGGGTCGATGTCTTGTTGTGGATGCTCATATCGGCCACCACCTCGAAAATTAGCGGCAGCTTCATGGTTTTAATGCCATGTGCGTGGACTGCGGGAGAAGATTCCGCCTGCTTCACAAGACGGAAGGTCATCACGATGGCATTGGTGCTGATAGCTGACGGATTCTGCGCCATCCGCGCCAGAATCTTGGCCTCGTCGAGGCTGCCCAGGTTGATCATTTGATTCACGAGGTTGGAAAGCGACGACTTGACTCGCGAGTCGACCAGACCCCTAAGCGTCGTGGCGACGTTGTCGCGCAGCTGGGCCGGTAGCTCGGGAATTCCCTCGGCACCGTGCGCGAGGAGGGGAGTCGACAGCTTGAAGGCCGTGGTTTCCTCGGGGCCCATATTCTGTTTCTTGTCCGCATGGCGCTGGACGAGGACAACGGACGAGGCCGTCGTCTGCGTCGACATGGAGGGAATGGTTAGGCTGGTACTGCCCGAGCCGTTGTCGGCGACCAGCTTCGACAAGACCTCCTTGAGCTGGGCGGTCTGCAGGTCGTTGGCATTACTCGCACGAGTAGCATTGTCGTGCCCATCACTGCCCATGCGAGAACAGGACAGGAGCGAGGCCAGCTTGCCCAAAACAAACGAAGCCGCCGCATCTGCTGTGCATGTGACGTCGGAGGCGCTCTTGCATGGAATGGCATCACTACTCCTGGCAGGGCTGCTGACCTCGTCGGCACCGCCAGAGGCATTGGCTGCGGGAGGCATTTGTTGGTACAGTATATTTTATATTTTATGAATGAAGGAATGGCCCAGCCGAGCCATGTCATTTCAAAAAACAAAAGACAAACACAACAAAAACAAAAAACACACAACAATTTTACTTCAACTTCAAGAGGATGACAAAGAATAGAAAGCAAGCAAGCAAGCAAGTTATTATTATAATATTTTTTACGTGTACCTAAGGTACAATGCTACATGTACCTACAGTAGACTCGAGACTCTACTACTAGTACGTAGTACTACGTAGTAGGTAGTTGCGAACCCTTCCGTACCGTGCCGTGAGGCGAACCCAGTGCGCATGTGCCAAAAGCGTCAAAGGAAAGAGAACCTCATCTTTTGCATATTCACCAAGGCCAGTTCGCGCTCACGCCACAACCGAAAACATCAACAATAATATTCTACCTTCCTAACATTACACCAGATAGTTCAAACATGCTCGGCCAGGCAATGTGCTCCTGTACCGCCGTCATCAAACGAGCGGCGGCGACACAAGCGGCTCGTCAGGTGGCCCAACAGGCTCCTGCCGCCGTCGCCACGGCCATTTCATCGGCGGCCGCATCGGCGCTCATCAATCGTCCCGCCATCAACAAACGAGTGGTGTCGACACAAGCAAGGGACAGTGCCACTCGCCAGGTGACCCAACAGGCTCCTGCATCGGCGCTCATCAATCTGCAAGTGAATGGCCGCCCAGTGCAAGTCGCTGAGGGATCAACGTTGCTCGATGCCATCAACCAGAGTGGATCTCACGTCCCAACCCTGTGCTACCACCCGGAGTTTGAGCCGCGAGCGGTGTGCCGCATGTGTCTGGTCGATGTGAAGGGTAGCAACAAGCCACTACCGGCCTGCCGCACCAAGGCCGAGGAGGGATATGTCATAACAACAGATTCCCAGGAGCTCAAGGACTTTCGACGCCGTGATCTCCAATTCCTGCTTGGCCGTCATCCCAACGAGTGCATCCGATGCGAAGCCGCGGGGGATTGCAAGCTCCAAAGTCTCGTCCAGGAGGAACAGGTAGAAGAAATGTGGCCTCCCGTTATTTCCAAAACGGAGCGAGGGTCGCCGGAGCATCCCGAGCATCGGCTGCACGACCACACGTCGCCGAGCATTCACCGTGACATGGACAAGTGTATCGAGTGTGGGCTGTGTGTTGATGCATGTGCGGCTCAGAAGATCAACGCCATTGGCTTTGCCGAACGGGGCGCGGGCATGCTGCCAATTACAGCATTCGACAACCCTTTGCGAGAGACAGGTTGTATTTCATGTGGCCAATGCACGCTGAGATGCCCAGTGGGCGCCTTGATCGAGCGGCCGGATTGGCATCGTGTCCTGGATGTGTTGGATTCGCGCAGGAGGAAGACCATCGTCCAGACAGCACCAGCCACTCGAGTGGCCATTTCGGAAGAATTCGGATTAGAACCGGGATCTGTGTCGACGGGTCGGATGATAAATGCGCTGCGAGAGCTTGGCTTCGACTACGTCACTGACACGAACTTCTCGGCGGATCTGACGATCATGGAGGAGGCAAATGAACTCCTAGCGCGGCTTAAAGGTGAAAGGGAGGGAGCATTGCCACTATTCACTTCTTGCTGCCCCGGATGGATCAATTATGTGGAACTCCACCGTCCTGATCTCATACCGCACCTTTCAACAACCAAGTCTCCTCAACAAATGCATGGTGCCATCTCTAAAAGCGGACCGATAGCCAAGACGCTTGCCTCCGAAGGGAACGACGAGGAGCCATACGTTGTTTCTATCATGCCTTGCACAGCTAAGAAGGACGAGGCCGTCAGACCAGGTGTAAGGGGCGACATCGATGCTGTTTTGACGACGAGAGAATTGGCAAAAATGATCCGCCATCGAAAGATTCCATTCGCCTCTCTCGGTAATGATGGACAATATGATAGTCCAATGGGGGAGAGCTCCGGCGCTGCAGCCATCTTTGGCGCCAGTGGTGGAGTCCTAGAGGCCGCACTTCGCACAGCCGCCGATGCCCTTGGTCTAAAGGATGCCCCAATTGACCACAAGGAAGGTAAGTTTTTCCAAATCAGTAAATAGTGTTATGTTTTATGGTGGTGGACGATGAGAGCTTCTCACGATGAATGACCAACATGTCCTTTCATGTCAATTTCTATTTCTTCCTCCTTACGGATCGAAGTACGAGGAATAGAAAGAGGAGTCAAGGTTGCTACCATAGAGGGAGTGGGATCAGTGGCAGCTGTCAGCTCTATTGGGTCTGCGATCGACCTACTGAGCAATGATGAGTGGAAGGAGAAGTTCGTCATGATCGAGATTATGACCTGCCCCGGAGGATGTCTTGGGGGCGGAGGTGAGCCAAAGTCGGACGACCCGCACATCCTTGACAAGAGAATGAAGGGAATTTACAGCATTGATGCGGCTTCTACCATTCGGAAAAGTCATGAAAATGCCGAGGTGAAGAATTTGTATGATAAAATGCTTGGCAGTCCGCTATCAGAGACGTCCGAACGACTCTTACATACAACGTATGCTGCCCGAGGATCTCCTAGAGACATGTTATCGAGATTTCTAAGCGCGGTTGATCATAGAGACGGTGCTTCTGCGTCGATGCTTATATCTGACGACTGCATCTGGGACACTCATACAGACGTATATGGGGCAGCCTGTGGACGAGACGATGTTGTTGAGCTAATTGAAGGAAAACTGCCCAGGATAGCTCGCCAATGTGGCGAAGAATTGCCCAAGCATCGCCTTGCTTCTCCCTCCCACGGTACCGATGTGGTTGCCCCCGATGGGACAAAGGTCCATTTTGACATATCTTTGGACGATGATGGCAAGATCAAAGCGCTGACGAGATTACCAATTGAGTGATGCTGAGTACCGTATCGACATGTTCATGTTGAGATTAACAAATAACATTGAATTAGATCTATAGCATTACCGCACTGACTTGACTTGTGTGTATCTCTGCTCTTGAGTTGTGAACATTGCTCAACAAATGATCTGCGGCTTCAAGTCGACTCGAGGATCCTCACACCGTCTTCTTATGTACGATGCTCGAATGACGGCAATATAAATAAATGAGGGGTGCAGTATGTACAGAGGATCACCTCGTCGTCGATATCCAGGATGGAGCGTGTTACAAAATCGAGCATCCGTTATCCTCCGATTCGTTGAGCAAACCGTCGTCCTTTTCGATTTCTTTCATCAGCATATGGAATACCTCTGCAACATTTTCGCCCGTCTTGCTCGAACACTCCAGATACGGCACGCCCATCGATTCAGCCAGCGCTTGTGCGTCCTGTCATCACCATGTCACCACCGCCACGCAAATTACAACAACATACAAACAAAAGTGCGTGCGTTGAGAGTCGAGTCGAGTCGA
>Ga0115006_10001060_pt1 | contig 16495 bp, 2 predicted proteins | sample ArcOceMetagenome_3_FD_88943 | JGI IMG/M metagenome (GOLD analysis project Ga0115006, IMG submission 88943) | Marine eukaryotic phytoplankton communities from Arctic Ocean - Arctic Ocean- Svalbard ARC20M Metagenome | ecosystem: Environmental > Aquatic > Marine > Oceanic | place: Arctic Ocean...
AGAGGCGCCAAGGCCAGGCCACCCAGGATCGCCCACATGACCCACCTCCTCCTGGGGCAGAGCAACCTCAGCGAGGCAGGAAAAGCATGACGGAGCGCCGAAGTGTGGAGAGACATGCACGGAGTTGTAGAAGCGAGAAAGCAGAAACGGGCAAGGGTGAGAAGAAGCCACTGCTCCATGGCCCACCAGAAAGTCGCTCGGCGGCCACATCGATGCTGGCGGCACAACTTTAGTTAACCAATCGGGTGTGCCTATCATTGCTTTCTGTGTTTCTGGTTTGTTCGTGAGCATAGACCACGAACTAACGAACAGAGCCCAGTGTTGGGATATACGTGAGCAAAGCCCACACATGTGACCAAGCCCCGTTATGAGACCCCGTGCTAACTGAATTGGGGCGCTTGACTCCCCTTGTTGGCAGTCGCGCCGCTCCGCCCAGCTCCTCGGCCCGCTCCGTCCCACCATATAAGGTTACTCGATCACCGGTGTGCCATCCTGTCATGCCGATCCCAAGGCACCCGCCCGGTATACCTGGTGTGAGCCCTCTATGCTTGCCAAAATACACTTGCGCAAGATAGAGTCGTGATTTTTAACCGGTACTTGAAGCTGAGAGAGCTGATCCCGCCAGAGTCCTTCGTCGAGGGAGCCTTGGACACCAATAACAAAGTGCACGTGGAGCACCTGGAAGGTGGGGAAAACTGTCTGAAGAAGGCGACCCAGTTCAGAGTACTTCTCATGTTTGCGCAGTCGCCTATTCCGTAGCACTTCTTCATCATCGAGAGTCCGAGCGATTTCCACGACCGCTATGAATTGCTGACCCGCATTGATAACCAGGCCATCCGCTCGCTGGCGACGTATTCTATCCGGCAAACCAGCTAGTAGATCATCAAGTTTGCGTTTCGATCCCACCCGCAAAGGAAGGCTAGGCTGATCACGAGGAGAGGCAGTACGAAATTGTTTCTGCCATCGAAGAATGTCATTCGGACTCGCCCCACTGCCAGCTAGGAATATTCCGAGCTCGCCTCCGTGGACCCGGCTCAAAAAAGTATCCAGCTGACGGTCCCACACCGAAGCCTGATATTTCTCTAAAGTAGATTCCATACCTTCTTCTATTATTTTTGCAACTCTGTTGTGCGCGGCTTGGCGGCATCTCGCACGCGCCGTCATAGGGCATACCAGCTGTAGATGGGTGAATGTTTCTAGCGCAGCACCGCAAGAGCATGACGGCGGTGTCTTCCCCTTATTCCACCGAGATTTATTGGCATTGACTGGGTACTGCGACGGGATCAGGCTGAGCAGCCAGTGACGAAGAGACCAATCCCACACTTGCTTAACTGCCTGCCCCAGTAAGTGCCTGGCTGAATTGGGCCGAGCCAAGAATGCCTCGCAGAAACCCCGCTTCCTTCTGGACCATCGGGCCTCACCTAGCCGCCGCCGAATCTGTTGTTTGACCGCTTTGCCCCATACCTGATTCTCCGCGCCTCCCTTCTGAGAGGTCCACCGAAAAGACATCGGGTCACTACGTGGGGCAGGAAACAGCGGTTGCTCGTCATCTTCCAGTTCTTTATTAGCGCCCTGTACTGCCAGGATGTCAGCATGAGTATGCAGGGGATCACTCGAATGCCCATGGACCTTAATAACAACCGTCGTGGCCCCCGCGTTTTGCCGCTGGCGAAGACATTCCAGGATTGGCTCAATAACATCAAAGTCTTTAACTTTGTTCAACGCGAGTTGGAAATCAGTACTGCGAAAACGTCGTAATCGCTGGATTGCGGCCGAGCTATCCACTAACAATGCCACTGGTGTAGAGGACGCTAGTGGGGTCAGGCCCATGCAAATACCAGCGAGTTCCGCTCGTGTGCTAGAAAAGGGTCCCCCAATCACATCCATCGCTGTGCCCCCTGGATCCCAGGCCACTCCCGCCCCCATAGTTGGCCCCAGGTCAGACCCCCGCCGCAGTCGCAGCGATCCGTCAGTCGCGACCAATGTGTAGCCTTGAGACAGATAATCGTGGCCCGGCATCGAACTCAAGTACGTTTGCAACGGTAGGGACGCGTCCATCCGATCTGGCAGCCATACCTCAGGTCCGTCGAAGAGCAAATCATGAAGGTTTATGTCTCCCGACAAGGGCAGGTTCGACCATATCTCGAGGGCAGTTGGTGTCTGTATCGTGTGCCGCTCACCGGTCTGCCACCAGCCCTTGCGCAAGCAGACACGGTCACCCTTTTCCAAAACGCAGAGCTGCTTCCCAGCCCCACGCAGGATTCGTCTAGAACGCGCGTCGACGCTAGAGCCCGGGACAACGATGACGGAGCTTACCCTGTCCGACATAAACCGAGCCACCGCCACATCCACTGATAGACCTGGAAGCTCGTTCAGCAGCACACAGTGTTTCCCCGTTGCATCTGTCTGATGGCTTTCGAAGGAAGGGTCCGCCGCTAGCCGAAACCCCCCAACCCATGAGTCAAGCTGAAACAGATTACGTAAAGTCGACGTGACCCGCCAGTGAAGAGTACGGCCCCCTGTGGCCTCCCATGCAGAGAGACTGTTCCATTCCCGTTTCCATGCATCTACCACCTCCTCCTCCGCGAACCACATACGTAACAGGGCCCACCGTGGTTCCTCAATGCAGCAGGGACGAGGCCGCTTCTTTTTGGACGGGGCCTGTCCCCTGATGCTCTTCCGGAGACCGTGTTCGGCAGGTGCCAAATGAGGAGCAGTGGGCAGAGGTTGGCAAAAGGCCTGCCCCCCTGTCACCACCACTTGCATCTTCCCGCCGTTAGCCGGCCAAACACTGCGGGTGATCTGCATCGCCCTCATGTCATCGGTGAATGACACCGGCAGAATCGGCAACTCCACTGCACGTTGTCGTCGATCGATCGGAACGTACGTGGTGCGTTTGAGCTCAGTACCGGTCCCGCCCGGAAGCTTCCACGATAAAAATGCCTCGCAAGCCTGGAACCCTCCTTCGGAAACATCGCCCAGTTCAGCCGCCGAGAGCGTGGCAAGTAGGTTGTGCCTTGAGCTATGCTGCATCGCAATAGACCGAATGGATACGGGACCGGAGACCGCGATGTCGCCCTCCCGATGAGAATCATATTGATGTAGACTCCGGATAGTAACAAAGACTCGTCCATTTTCCACACGGTGACTTATTGTCCTGACCATCCAGCCATGTCGGTTGGAGCTGGAAGTAGAAGCCCAGTTCCACACCCCTGGGGGAGCCCAAAAAACCACTCTCAGATGACACATGTCTTGAGCTAGCTGGGTATCCACCGCAAGCCCTGACCTTCCCATATAGGCCCGTATGGAATCCGGTAGCATCCATCGCATTTGACATGTGAACCAGGTGCGGGTGCGTGACCAAGCATCGCCATCCAAACGCGAAGGGAATGGGGAGCGGAACCGCTGTGTGACCTCCCCGCTCGATTCCGACACAATACTGCGGACCTGCTGGCCAAGGGCAATCTGATCCTCCTGTGTCCACGATGCGCTTCCAGAGCGCGATTGCCAGCCCTTGCAGACTTGTTGTAGCGACCACCGTTTTGTGCTCCCATCCTGAAACTCGATATCATATTCTTCCGCCCCATCATGAAAGGCAATCACAGTACCCCAGAATGCTCTGGCCCCAACCCGCCGTAGGACCTCCCCACCGACCAAGTCGGCTCCACGTTGGCCCGCCCTGGTAGGCGTAGATAGCAAAGTTCGCCTCCCCGCCCGGCCCTCCCACTGTAGCTCCCAGCCATGTGTGTCGGCGATACTTTCCAGGTGCTGGCGGGCCGCCAGACCCATCGATGATTCCCACGCCCTCGGGACCGTCAGCACCTGGTCGGCTCCGAGCAAGCAGTCTCGTCGGTGCATGCCGAGACGTGCCACTTCGAGTAGGCCCAAGCGCAACTGCACCATGTGTAGCTCCGGGGCATCCACTGGCTCCGGTTCATCGTTCACCAGTGACATGACCCCCGGGGACGAGAGCGGCTGGAGAAGCGCACATAGAGTGCCGCAGTTCGGGCCGTCAGTAGGGTCCTCTAATATGCGGTCCCAATCCACAAGCGCCGAGGGCGCAATATGGGTGATAAACCGCAAACATAAATCTGAACTCCATAACGAACTACGAGGAAGATGGTACATCCCGTCCGGTATTGAGGTCAAGGCTTTTTGAGCTTCCCCAAGTGATGAACTGCCAATGTGGAGCACCGCCCGACACATGTCAGCCTTGATTATATCGTGAAGGTCATCGTCTTGGCTAGTGCACTGTCGGAGGAGGCTAACCACCTCCTCGGCGACAACAGCCTTAGAGTCCATAATGCCCATACCACCGTGCTGGGAGGGGGCCTCAAACAGTATGGAGGCGAAGGATCGTGAGACCTTCCACGCGTATTTGTACGCACATGCCCAGAGCTTATTAACAGATTCTAGCCCATCGTCGTCCCAGTCGGCTAGCGCAGCCGAGTAACGGAAGATCGAGATTATCGCTGCCCTCACAAGCCAGTCGATCTGGCTAGGATGGTATTCGTGCCCTTTTAGCAGCGCCGCCACGCGCTTAGTTTCCTGCAGAACATATGCGCGCTCCGCCTGCAAGTCTAGGGTAACAGTGATGCGAATCCCCAAATATTTGAAAGGAGTGGACGGCAGAATATGCTTAAGATGGCCGCCTCCTATAGTGAGACTATTAGTGCTTAACGCACGACATCCCCCATAGTCATACCCGGTGACTTCTGACTTGGCAAGGTTGATGTGTACACCCGCCCACGAACAGAATTCGTGTACTCGATCGAAAAGTAGTTGCATATTGCCAAGTGATTCCGTGACGAACGCCGTGTCGTCTGCGAAAGCCAGAGTGTTGAGACGGACCCCGCTGTCGTGCTGGATACCACCGCCCACCCTCGCCAAGCCTCTGACCATGGCGTTGACGACCAAACCCCCGAGAACCGGGGATAGTGGACAGCCTTGACGCAAGCCTCTGCCCAAGTTTATTTTGGCGGAGCTGGAGCCATCCTCCTGACGTATCTGCATGTATGCAGCCTGATAGTATCTTTCGAGGGCTTGAACGTCCTTCTCACACAATTGAGACTGCCGCAGGATGTAGAAGAGGGCCTGGAGAGAGATAGTGTTGAAATAGTTCTCAAAGTCTAGGAAGGCCACGAAAACACGTCCCCCACCATGTCTCAAGGACTGCAAACAACTGAGCAGTCGAACGGCCTGTCGTTTGGTAGACCGTCCCGGGCGGAATCCCTCTTGTATCTCCTCAAAAACTCCTCTCGCCTCGGATGCGCGCGACAGTCGGTGAGCCCAGATGCCCGTTACCATCTTGGCAGCCGTGGCCATCAAACATATCGGTCGTGTGCTTTCCAAAATGTGCTCTTCTCCAGGCCGTTTACCCAATAAGGTGACAAGCGCATTTTGCCACTGGTCAGGTACCTGCCCCGTGGTTAACGCCATAGAGACGGCTTCGTATAACGCGCGTTGCATAGCGACCGGCGCACACCGCCACATTTCGTATGTAATACCATCGTCTCCCGCGCTGCTCCGCGTGGGAAGTTGACTTAGCCAATACAGAAAATCCTCCCAGGTGAGATCTTTTGTGAGGACAGGAACGCTCGGGTCGAAACCCGAGTCCGTTAAGACATCATCCGGTATCGGGCACTGGGGCAATGGTAGACGCGGCAGAGTCTTCCGAACTGCGTGGCAGTGGCGACAGGTGTATCGTACCTCACGTGCACCGGCCGGAGTAATTTTGGACATGATAGACATGCCCGCCTTTCCCTCCGCGTTTCTGCAGTTCCCGCAGTATGCTCGATCGTCAACAGCGTTGATACCGAAAAAGGCCTCCTCGTGACATAAGGTATCAGTTTTGTGACGTAACTTCTGTTCCACAGAGACCCCAAGCTGAACGAACTCAGTCAGCTCCAAAGACGGAATGCGTTCCATCAGATTAGTGAGCAAGTGCATGGGGCTGACGCGTACTTTAATCTCTGTAAGAGAAGACCGAGTAACCTCCACCGAGCGACTGGCATCCTGAAAGAGAAGGGGTTCCCCGGAGGCACTGTTCCATACATGCTGGAGGCATTTGTCAAATTCAGTCCCAAATACAGACGACAGCCACCCGCTCCACCTCTGGAGGGACATACGCCCCGTTATGAGGTCAGGATGTCGTTTATGACTCAGCTTGGAGGAGCGAAGAGGTACCACCACCCTAGGCACGCAACGGCCCAAGAGCCGCTTAATTTCCTTCTCCCCTGGCCGTTCCATGCGCGACCTGGCTTGCTCTTGACAACGCTGAAGTAGGTCCTTGCGCTGTTTGCCTGAGATCTCTCTCATCCGACCCCGCATATGTTTGAGAATGTCACGCATAGAGTCCTGCCACGTCTTGAAGTCAGCCAGGCTAACTGTAGCCGGCGGAAGAGGCACCCGTGGAATCCCGGGGTGTCGCCACGCCGCGATCTGGTGCATGATTTGTGTTTGTTGACTTCCTGTGTACTCCAGCAGTTCCGCGCGCTCGCATCGCCTGATGTTCCCTGCGAGCTTGCGTTGTTCCTTGGTGAGATGGGGTACTCGTGTTCGGAGTGGCCCTCCCTGTTGTATCCTTCTCTTGGGAAGCCTATCGAATCCGATGTTTGCCCAGGTCTGTAGTTTCTCAAAGGCGTCGCCCCGCCAACTAACTCGTTCTCCGTCTGCCTCCACCTCAGCCCTCCACACTGTAGTTTGCTCCCCCCACGTTTTGTGATCAACCACCTCGGTGTAGCCGGCTTTTGGCCGGTGACAGGGCTGCGGTAGCAACCCTGGTATCTCTGCCATGAGGACTCTGTGATCAAGCTGTACGTTACCATTGTCGAAGGTGCGCAGGCTGTACTCCTGGCCCGGTAAATTGCTGATTAGGATTTCGTCTAGGCGAGCGGCCTGGGCGCGGCCCTTACTTCGCCAAGTCCAAACACCCTCCCTAACCCGCCCCTCAGCCCATGTAGGTTGTAAAGTGGGATCGTGGACAAACGTCATGAAGCGACGATCTGCGTTCTCGACAGGGCTCCGAGGCGCATACCCAATCCTGTGATCGGAAAGCAGGCTGGCGTTGAAATCCGCCCCCACAATGTGGGTGTCCTTGAGCCGCTGGCAATCCTGAATTCGCGCCCGAAGTGCGTGGAAGAAGTCATCCTGGCGGAAGTCGGTTGCCTGGTAATTATACCCGTTAGTGAACACGATGTCCCGAGGCTGAGCTGTGACGCGCACGCTGAGGAGCCGTCCCCTTGCTTTAGAACCCTCGCTGGCAGACAGGCCAAGTGCCTTGCCGCAGCACTCGTGCACAAGTGTAATCAAGGAATACGGATACGACCCCCCCTCGTTATCACATTGGACGAAGTTCTGGAATTGAGGAAATTCCTGCCTTAGCTTCTCCTTGGTACACTCTCTCGTCCTGTCATCCACGAGGCAGTCCTGGAGAAGGATAACAGTGGGGCTAAAATTGTTAATCAAATACCGAACCGTACGGAGAGACCTCCACAGTCCATGTGGGCCAAGATTCTGTGAGATAACACGAGTGTCTCGAGCCTTGAATTGAGGATTAATTGCCCAGGTCGAAATGCGTCCGTTAGTATTGCTCATTTGACGGCCCGGTATCCTAAAGCCAAAAGTGGGCTCTAGGAGGCATGCAGGTGTGACTGAAACCGGAATTTCCTTATTCTGATCAGGGAGGGTCGGCCGTGAGAGATTTATCGTGGTTAACCGTATTTGGCGACGAGCTGCTTTCGCTGGAGGAGGGGCCACGAGACGTATGGGAGATATTTCCACCTCTATCCATTCCACCGAGGCCCGGCTTTGAGACCCTTTCCGTAGAGCGCTCCCCACGTCCCATTGGGGGTCCTCCAACCACCTCCGAAAAAGGGAAGAAATCGGAAAGACTACATCCCCAGTGTGCCTAGCGTGGAGACTACTCTCGAACAGCCCAGCGGCCAAGAGCGTCGCGGCGGATTCAGTGGACGAGCAGAGATCATATCGAAGACGGTTGAAGCGCCACTCATCCGGCTCACGTGCGGAGAAGTGCCCGAGCCATTGACGAAGCTTGAGAGCGATATCTGGTCGCGGGCGTCCCAACGCCGTTTCAAGTAAGACTAATCCCCGCGACATGTCAACCCGCACCAGGATCCACTGTCGATCCACCTCGTCCTGCACGAGAGCGCAGATATGTGTGAAGCCCATAAGATGACCCCACCCGTTAGCACATGCATTTGGGGCTGACCCGGAGGTTACCTCCGCCCACCACCGAAGGGCCTGATCGGGAGAAAGATAGAGAGCATCCACATCCGCGCCCGCCAGCATCCCCAGACGTTGCTGGATTATCAACTTTACCAGCTGGCAGATCTCCTGACCGGAAAGGGCGCCACCGTCGACGCCACCGGAGTTCCCCCCCGCCGGGAAGCAGTTACTCCAATCTTGGCAAGGGTTTACATCTTGTGGGCAGCGGTATCTTTGGGCAAGCTGTCCCACAGCGGAGCCCAGGGTAAGGCTTTGCCGATCGCACTGGCGACATGAGGGGTGCCCGCAAGTCAGCATCCACACGTCCTTCTGCTCAGAGAAGTGGTAGGACGTCGTCGTTTGCGGAGCATTGTTATACAATCCGGAGCAGGGGCATGTTCGGGTGAACATGTCCCTTAGAGCAAACCCCGTGAACTGAAGACCGTCGATCATTCCACGGTGCAACAGAGAGAGAGGCTCATCCATCGCCGCTGCTAGTGGAGCCGGTTCCTCACACCAAAACGTCACCCTCGACGTATTAGTCACAACCGTGCCAAGAAGCGAGTCCAAGTCACCTGCCCGTTGATCCAAAAACCTCAAGACCATGTCCGACGTTGGGGAGTCTGTGAATTTCCATGACTCCACCAGACGGAAGTTCTGATTCCGATTATACACCCCTGGGTCCAACAGCGATTGGGGCTCGCCCGACTTGCCCAACGCCTGCAATCCAGGAAGCTCGGCTAGATCCTTGGCAAACTCCCGCATGCGCCCGTGATTCTTGCGAAAGCCAAGTTGGGGGAACACCACATGAAAGGAGTGCTTAAAAGAAGAAGGCAGTTGTCTGGAGGCCGTCATCACCGGCGCAGGCCTCAGGCAGATGGGCGGGATATCGGGCCAGTGCCGAAGGAATGCTTCCCGGACAATCCGTAGCGTCTGTTCAAGAAAGTCATCGTCGGTCGGGCGAGGGGTGTAGTGTTCCAGATCCAAGTAGAAGCAGCACGCCGTGTCTGGAGGGATGATTTCGTAGAAGTTCCGGACAGGCAGTCGTGCACTGATCTGAAAGAAGGATTGGGGAGACTTGAAGCGGTAGAACAATTTGCTGCCGGTAGCATTACGGTCGGCCGCCACCTCGAAACCTGAGCCTTCGCCTACATGATGTGCTCGCATCCCCTCACGTCGGAAATAAGAGCGAGGGAGAGCAGGCAACCTACCAACAGCTGCGAGACGTGCAGACATAAGAGGAGCACCAGAGACGGACTGTTGTATGGCCGCAGGCGGGTGAGCACCAATGGCTACATCACTGTCGCGACTCGGCGTACGGTGCACAACAGGTAGGGTTTCAGTGGCTCGCCGTCCTGGGGGAAGATCAGCCCGTTGCCCCGGTTCGAGGTCGAGTTCCGGCCACGTCCTAAGCATATTCCAGATATGCATAGGAGGCGACAGATCTAAGGCCTTGGCCCGTAGCCATCGATCCGACCGCTTCCATGATGAGCCCAGAGAAGGGATGAAAGGACCATACCTACTGTTCATTTGCCACGCCATCAACTGGCATTCAACATCTTCGGCTGTCGACATCAAGATGTCATATATTGCGACCACCGCCATATCCGCAGGGATTTCGGAGAATAGCCGAGGTGACATGCCGGATGTCGTCCATCCCTCCTCCGACCGTTCCCAGAAGTGATAATGTCCCCCATTCTTCAGGTGATCCGTGTATAGAACCATACATCGCAGAGCAAAACGCTCACGCTCGTCGCCTTCGCGCACGGAGAACTCCGTTCGGGGAAGCTGGAAGCCAACCGAAGAGCCCGGGTCGTGTACGATACGAAATCCTATAGAGCGCGGCTGCGACGGAGAGACTCTGTCGGAGTGCAGGCCCGAGGTGAACGCGATGTCCTGAGTAAGCGCATTAAGCTCTTTGTCAGTCATGTTGCTCACCATAGTCGGCAAGTATCGCTCGCCGACTACGGTAGAGTCCTTCCATCTCCAAGCAGGGCGATAAGACGCTGCGGTGAGTAGAAGATCCAACGCGATGCATGCGTCACGTGGCCTGCCTTGCACCCAACCCGGATCCACACCGGCGTAGTGTCGGGCCGTTGCTAGTATCCCCTTCTTTATTGACCGGCCAACAGCCCCCATTTCAGCTACCTCCCCACATAGAACCATCGCACAATCCCGTGCCGCCGTAAGAAAGCACATGTTATCGACGGTCGCACAGGATCGTTTATCCGCCCCTTCAGCGTCTGGCGTCGCCTCCGCGCTCCGCTTCATTCCACCCGGGCACCCCACCAGACCGCCTATCCCCTGCCTTTGCCATATAGACGCCAAGTTCAGGAATACCAGGAGGTAAGCACTCCCTCGCACTCTGCTCCGTCTCCCCCGATGCGTGCGCTGGCGAATAGTATCGTGCATTGTATTCGGGTTCCACCAACGTTCGAGAAATTGGTCAACTGATCGTCGTTGGGCGAAGACGTGAGAACGGGTGTGTCGCTGCACCGAATGGCCCTCAACGCTCGAGTCCCTACGAATAACCCCGGTCATTCGAAATGCTGGTGTGGCGCCCCGCCGTGGGGGTGCGAGCACTGGGCACAGCTACATTGTGTCATACCATAAGAACTACCGTAGTCGACCAGGACTTCCGCATTTGCTGGTATATCCCTAAGAGCCCGAATCCAAGCAACTGGCTGCTCAGCACAGCCGCTGTGCACGATGGAGCAGTTAACGCATTCGAAACAACACGAGTGATTGGCGAACGCAGCGACTTTGGCAACGCCGGCCGATGCGCTGTCCGCCGGTCGGAGATATTGAACAGTTCCTCCGCCGGCCGCTACAGCCCGTATGTAGTAGTCCGCCCTTCCACCCGCCCCTTGCACATTCCTCACAGCAAAAATGGCCAAGAATGTTCCCGACCGTACCTCCATCGTGGTGTACAGCCCCCGTTGCTCAGGCAGCCATTCGCTCCTGCGAACTTCCACCGCCTCCGTACGGACACTGTTATAGCAACCCGGAACCATACAGTCGGCACACGGAAGCTCCGCCCCCATGCGCTCTTCGTGGACTCTGCGGCTCACATCTTCGTCAGGGTGATGTCGGAGGAAGAGAATATGTGGGTTTGTCAGCGGTTCGCGAACACGACGGACTCGGTGGTCCACCAGGTGCCACATACCGTCAATGTCGGGGACTGATGCCACGAAGTGTTGCTCTCCCTCCTGCTCGATCCCCAATGAACCCACGACCTCGTACCTCCGGCGGGCCCCGCACACACAGGCTTGGTTGGTTTGAGAGAAGTTGCACCGGCACTGATCCACAGCCCTGGGAAACCAAACGTGAGCTGCAGGGCGACGTAGAGGTGGTATATCCCGGCGTAGGCGAACACATAGGTAGTGTGGAGGGGTAGTGACCACGCGCCTAGAGAAATGATACTGTCGGCCCCGACACTCAGAACACCAAACACGTTCAGTGTTCGCCTGCGGATCAGAGAACTGGTCCAGAATGGTCTGTAGATGACGGTCTCGCGCCTGGCTGTGAAGCGGCAGGAACGGCGTGGCAATTTGCTGGCTTCCCTGGGCGAAGGAGACCAACATGCATTTCTGACAAGCATATCTGGTGGAAACCGAGATCGAGAAGAGATCGCTGATGCCCCCTGAGGTGGCCCCCGCATCTAAGTCCTCCAGGAGGTGAAGCAAGAAATGTTGTGGGTCGCCCGGGCTATGCTGCCGCGGATTGGAGATTGACAGCCTAGTGCCGGTAGTGGGTTGCCAGCCGCGGGCACGAGACGTGGTTATAATGCGCTGAAATGCCTCCAAAGCGGCTGACGCATCGTGAGAAATTGCCATTGCATGATATAGATCTAAGATGCGCCCCCCAAGGGCATCCGCTTCCCTGGCCGACGACAAACCCTGGCACCGCCGAAGGAGCTTCGGCATACGCACGAGTAGCTGTAGAACACATGAGATAAAACATGTGTTACCCAGGTCTGGTAGAGCAACAACGTCCAGAAAGGACGTTGGTGACGGGAGAGCCCCGCCGGACCCCGCACTCAGCGTCGTGCCTGTAATCGCCCCAGTCAAGCTCCGTGCCTGCATATCCCTCCCACCCAAGCCAGATCCGGCTGAACCTGTCTTGGGAGGTAGCGGCTGGGCCAACCCTACCGTAATGCGTCCAACCCTGTCCTTTCCTCTGACGTGCGTGCCTTGTCTCGCCCCGCCCGCATTCGTTCCTCTGCCCGCCTCCCTTCCTATTCCCACCCTCACCGCCTGTGAGGCCCTCAGATTTGAGCCGTAGGGAGTAGCGCCCTCACGCGGCTCTCGCGAGGGCGCTACAGAAAAAGCGACTGGTTTGACGCGACGTCCTCCTTCGTGTCCTGCGGTTCTACTCTGGCTTCTTCCTTGGTGGTGCCATTGTCGCCGTCCTCCTCCATGGCCTCCCTTTGGCTCGACTCGGCGTCCTTCGTCTCATCATGCTGTTCTGCTTCCGCGGCGTCCACCTCCATGTCCTCCCCCTGGCTCGACCTTGCTGCGCCCCCCTCCGCGTCAGAACCCTGTCCCCCCTCCTCAGACTCGTCGTCAGCAGCAGCCCCCCGATCCATTACTACACCGACCTCCCCTTCGTCAACACCCTGTCCGCCCCCTTCAGCGGCCACGGGCTGATACGCGTCATGACAGAGGGAGCAGTAGAATGCGTCGGAGGAAGAGTCAAATCGGCCAGCTGCGGTGTCTCCACATGCGTCGCACGGAATGGTGTAATTCGCAGCTTGGCACGCTGCGCAGTAGGAGTCGCCCCCCGCGTCGGTGTAGAAACCATCCTGATTAAAGTCGAAATCGGCTGCACAAATCCGACATGACCGAACCGTTCCACCGATCTCTACACATTTACCATTCAGGTAAAATGTATCCCTGTCCTCTGTTGCGTCATTCCTGTCTAACATTAGGCGGCAACCATCCTGGCATGCTTGACCTGTCTGCCGAACCTGACGCCCCACGCACCCATTGGCTCGAACGCAGAGAAAGCAATTGGCGCAGACAATGTTGGCTGCACCTTTGCCAATTTTTCCCTTGCAAAAACGGCATCGCCTCATCCCGCGGTGCTTCTTACAAGTGAGTTCCCCTTCGGCAGAGGCTGAGGGACAGAAAAGACACAAGTCCTCGTTGATCCGGCAGCTTCCACAGAGGTTCCGAACCAGATCTGCGGCGCTGATCGTGAAAAATCCACACAGCATACACATAGACTTGCCCGGCCGGTTTACCATGGCGTCGACATCTCCGGCGTCCCACTCTTCCTGCAGGTCTAACAAGGCAGAGTCACCGCCAACGTCCCGCCTCTTGATCTCCCAGCCCGACCCGTCATGCGTCGCCTGGCAGCCGAATTGAAGCGCAACTACAGGGAAAACCATGCGTACTAGTACCTCCACCAGTGGGTCGCCAAAGGCTGCTGTCTTGTCTTCATACCCCAGACGATTGAACCATTCCCGGGGCCCTACCAGATGCGCCTTTTTTGAGACACAGAGTCCACACCTGGCATCACCCTGGCCACTGCCAGCAACAGACATGCTGTTCGCCGAAGCACATCCAGGCTGGTCACACTTCTTGGTCCAAGCGAGAGGGACAAAGGAAGCCATCCCTGGAGCGTCTCCCGCCTGTGACTTAGGTGTAAGTGACGCGATACCGCCGATGACCAGCCCGAAGCACCCATGGCACAGTGCTGCCCCACCTGGGGCCAAGCTTACCCCAATCGACTCGGTGTTACAGAAAGCGCAGCGGACCTCTTCTTCTGTAACATTCTGCTCCCAGAATTCAGTGAGACTACAAGCCATAAGCTTCCTTTCCGCCGCACTCACACCTCGCGGGTCTTCTGGAGGGACCAATCCATAATCCACCTGAAGCTTTCGCTTGAGTTCACGCACGACTGGCTCAGTTGATCTGATGTTATATGTCTCTGGATCCACCTGCGCTATGACGACGGACATTCGGGTTTGGGGCCACTCCGGAGGTGCTTGTCCTTGGCTCCACGGGGTTGCGCCAATGTAGGAACCCGTTGCCGAGGGATTATGCACAATTTGAGCCACCCCCTGTTCATACACTTCTTGTAAAGCTCTAGCTGCGTCGGTGTCCTTGCAAGCCAAGAGCACCTCGTCCCCTGTCAAGTATCCCCCTCCGCTGCAGGGGAAGCGAAACCCAGTCCAGAGTGGATCATCGTGTTGAACTCTGCCGGCCAGTGAGATCCCGTCACAACAAACTACCTCGCCGAAGGTATTGTTCCATTGCGTGACCAGCTCGTCGGGGATAATCTCGTACTCACGACGCGAGCCCGCGCCCTGAAGAGCCCAAGGGCTAGTGATCGGTAAGCTCACCTTGAATTGAACCGCAGCCCTCGCCAACGTGTCTCCCTGCGCAGCCCCATTACCTCCAGGTTGGCTTGACGGGGGACGCACGAGCTCAAGCTTCAGCGGTAAAACGAGCGCTGGTGGAACATTGTTGTCTGCATTCTTTTCAGGGCACTTTGTAGGCTGCGCACCAAGAAACAGCTTCAGGCTTTTTGGGGGTTCAGCCACCCTGTGCGGGCTCAAAGTGACAAGAGCCTCCTCCGTAACCTGGTGCCAGCAGCCCCTGCCCACACGCGGTCCGCCTTCCGTGGCCACTCTGAGCTTTGGCCGGAAGATGACTGCATCGACCATTACGTTCTGGGATCGCAATTGAGCCCTAATGAGCTGCTGAGCCTCGTATTCAGACAGGCCTGCCAAGAAAAGAAAATTGAGGAAAATTGAGAGAGCCTCATTGAACGCCCAGTTCGCCCGATTGTCTTTGTCCACGATTCTGATCACATATATGTGTGCTTGGGCAAATTCATCTGTCACCCGCGGCTCCATTGTAAGCGTGACCTCAGTAGAACCCGACGACATCGTAAGACTATTAGCTGTTTCATTGTATCGACGAAGCGCCTCTCCCTTGAGCAACTGCCGTAAGATTCCCTGTAGCCATGCTTCTGCGATATAAGCAGGCATGATCGTGTGCGCGGAGACACGGACATCCAGCAGATCGGCGTTGTCATCCGTAACGTTTCGCGGTTGTCCCTCCAGCCGGCAGGCTTGCCTGGGCACAACAGGACCCCCAAAGAGTCTATCAAGGTCTCCCATGATTTGCAGCGCACTCGGGTCCGCAGAGACTCTGCTGGCTCCCGTGGGGCGATTTTTGTCCGTAAATCCCCGAACTGTTACGTACGCGTTTGTACTCCCCGGCACCAGACACCCCGCCGGCAGGCATGGGTGCGCGAGACGTCTCGCAAGCCGAACTTTCTCCGCAATTTGCAGGTATCCCCTGGCCCAGCCCTTCAGTCTTTTGCAGATGCTTGTTGCCCACAGTACCCATTCCTTCCTCTGCTCGGCCTCGGACTCCTTCACTTTCGGCCAGAAACAGCGTGTTTGCGGCCGGATTTTGCTTCTAAAGATTCTTTCCCACTCCGGCCATGCTGTACTGGCCCATACTTCCACCTCCTCTTCCGATTGCCATATTGCGGGACCAAGGATGCCGCTGCGAGCCGCGGACGCCACGGACTCAGCATCGTCGTCGTCTCCCTCCGCCTGCATTGCCCGGAATTGGTTTTCCATCGCAGCTAGATCCTGAGCCACATCATCCCCGAAGCCTCCGCCAACAATGGCATGTGCCGGGTCGTAAGCGGCTACCCACACCGAAGCACTAGCAGTGCCCGCATTGGCCGCCTGTTGAACCATGCTTGCGTGGGAGGTACGCCCGCACGTAGGAACCCTGCTGAGCGCGTTGCCCGAATACCAGCTTTTTGCCCCAAGATTCTGTGTGCGCTGTTCAGCCGAGCTGTACGCCGTGCGGTGCGACTCCTCCTGTGCTTTGTCCTGGACTCTGCGCCACAAATCCATTCCTGATGGACGGTTGTTGTTCAGAGGGTTTGAGGCCGTCTCGAATTGCTTGCCAGGCCGCACCTTCTGCTGCTTGTGTTTTTTGACAGGGACGCGGCCGCGGGGTCCCGCTTTGCGCCCGGAAACCTGTTGTCCGCCGGAGGATGCCCAGTACCCCTGCAGCTCCACCTCCGCAATCACCTCCTTTTCCGGGGCCATAGACTCTCCCCATTGCGACTGCCCCGCGTTCCTGGCGATTCTGGAGGCACGTGCAGGGGTCACGCGCAGCTGTTCCGCCGCCGCGGCACGATATTTGATGGTAATCTTGTAGATGTCTCGGCGCGTCATATCGCCAACCTGTGCTGGGAGCCCAGAGGCGCCAAGGCCAGGCCACCCAGGATC
>Ga0115006_10001061_pt1 | contig 16491 bp, 21 predicted proteins | sample ArcOceMetagenome_3_FD_88943 | JGI IMG/M metagenome (GOLD analysis project Ga0115006, IMG submission 88943) | Marine eukaryotic phytoplankton communities from Arctic Ocean - Arctic Ocean- Svalbard ARC20M Metagenome | ecosystem: Environmental > Aquatic > Marine > Oceanic | place: Arctic Ocean...
CGCGTGCGCGTGCGCGCGCGTGCGGCGCTGTATCTACGTGTGCACGTTTCTGGAATTGAGTGTGTGTGTGTGTCTTTTGTGCGCATGTGTGTGTGTGTGTGTGTGTGTGTGTGTGTGTGTGTGTGTGTGTGTGTGTGTGCGCGCGCGGTCGTGCGTGCGTGCAGCGCACTGTGCCAGTGGCAGTGCCGGGCGTGGTATTTCTGAGCGGAGGGCAGTCGGAAGAACACGCCACGCTCAACTTGAATATGATGAACGCCATGCCAGCCAAGAAGCCGTGGCGCCTCACCTTCTCCTTCGGCCGCGCACTCCAACAGACGTGCTTGAATGTCTGGCAGGGGGAAGACAAGAATCTAGAGGCGGCGCAGCAGGCCTTTCTGGAACGGTGCCGCGTCAATGGCGAGGCTCAGGTTGGGGGTTCAGGGTTCAGGGTGCAAGAATTTAGGGGTTGAAGTGTAGGGTGAAGGCGAAGTTGCAAAGCTCTGGCGATGGTGGTGCTGCCGTGCTTGTTCTCGCTCCTGACTCTTACGCTCTGTCTTTGCACCTCCATCCCGCCCCTCCGTTGCTGCGTTTAAACTGAGCAGTTGGGGACGTACAAGGGGGGCAGCGGAGACACGACAAGTCTTTTCCAATCAAATTATGCGTATTGATGTAGTGATAGTTGTGTGAATGCGCATTGTGTTTGCGTGCGTGTAGCGCGCGCAGAAGGTACGCGGTGCGGCGGCGCGGTTGCATGCGCTGGCGCGCACGGTGCAAAGCGACCGTCCAGAAGTAAGAATAGCTCGCATACCGGTACCAAGTGTCAAAACTCTTACCACAACTGTTGAGAGCCCTTACACTCACACGTCATCACTGTCCATTTTCGTAACTCTAGCAGTTCGCGCTTTCTATCTGAATCCCTACACAAAATTCCTTCAATCAGCCTTCGGATGATCCACGTGCAGTTGTGACTGCGCAATGCATCTACAGCGATGCCTCTTGCCTCTCTTGTTCAGTGTCCTCATAGCGCGTTCTCCTCCGAACGTTTTATACCGGTACCCCGCTCCCGGTATCGCAGCACCACTCGCCACCTTCTCGCGACCTCCTGCTGCCCTGCGCCGCCACTTGCTATCAGACCGGAAGGTGAGTGTTGAGGCATGTAGGGTTCGACGTATAGCTGCAGGGTTCGCACTTCTCTAGGTCGCATCCACCAGCCGTCCCATCACTCGTGAGTCAACGGTGGCCTCCTCTTGCGTGCATCACTTCCAGTGTCCCACTCGTTTCATATGCCGGTGGGGAACTAAGAGATGAAGGGCTGGCGCTAGATGCGGAGCTGGATGAAGCCTGAGGTCCGTTTGGCGTTGATTTGCCATCACACGGAGTAGAGTAGCTGGAAATGGGGACAAACACGACACTCGTCAACATGTTAACGACTTTTGCATGGGCGACCATGCGTACTTCATACCTGATGATCGCGCAAGCGAGAGAGTGAGAGAGTGAGAGAGTGAGCAAGAGCGAGCGAGCGAGCGAGCGAGCGAGCGAGACAGCGAGAGAGAGAGAGAGAGAGAGAAAAGGGGAGGGGGCGGGGGGAGAGAGATAGAAAGATAGATAGATAGAGAGAGACCAGCGCTGGGAAACTTGTTCATAAAAATGGTGTCTTTTAGTGCTCATAAACAGCAGCGCGTCGAGATGGCTTGCTGCCACGAATGCCACAAGCCGCCACACCCCAAATCCTCGAGCCAATATCATCTGCGCACACAGGCATAAACAAATTCGCCTGTCTGTTGATGCATCATGCACGCCCGTACGCAGCCAAACGCAGTTGGTATTCCCGCAATTTTATGATCTCGCCATCAGCACGCGTTGTGGTTGGGCGCTCGCTGTGTGTTTGCGGGTTCACGAGCAACACCTTCTCTTTTTGCCGACGGACGAAGTCGGAAAGCCTCTCATTCCGCTCAGCATGTCGATCGCCGACATACTGTAATGAATCTACAGCAACCCCCTGCCTGGAGATATACACACCCTCTCTGCGCCCGCCTGACAAATTCGACGCTTCACGCAATCTGGCGCGTTGCAGCGCTCGCAGCTCTGAAGAATGGATTGCACTTTCGTCAGCTTTTGCCCACCTACATTTCGGTCGCGCGCACACATATGTACACCGACATGGCCCTACACATACGTATTGTGCTGGCACCTTGCAGAGCTTGCGTGAGAATGTCAACGCCAGCCTTTGCCAGAGCTCGCTGATTCATCGTTTTCTTGCTTTGCAGTCCGCCCAAACCGATTTCCCGCCTGGCAGCTGCAGGCGTGCGCATGCCGTGATCATGCTCACGTGCCATGGCACCAATGTTCAGGCGTGGCACTGACAAAGGCTTCGCACTTGGGGGAGGCTTTGCTGCAGCAAAGCTCTTGGAATCGAGCAAAGATGTCGCAGCATCTTGTCCGCTTGGCTCCCCGCCACTGGCCAGTGCGCAACGCCCCCTTTCCCCAATTGTGCCCAGCCCGGCTGCAAAATGCGCCCGTGGCCGAGATGTGTCGGGGAGTTTCTTTGTTTTTGAGCGCTTCCGTGCTTGCCATCCCAAGAAGGCTAGCAACCAATCAGACCATCCCAAAAAGAAGGCGAAGATCCTGTAAACGACCCGTGTGGGCGCGTGGACCCTGGCATCCGCCGCTGACATCACTGATCGTGGGCCCGCTCCTCTCCTCGCCCTGCCGCCGCCGGGGCCGGGGCCGCACACACAAGGGAGTGGCAAATGCGCGCCCCCAACAAAAAGGGGGTTTTAAAAAGTTTGTGCTGGTGGAAGTAAATGGCCCGGCCCGCCGTGCGAGCCTGAGCCAGCACCAGCAACCGGCCCGCCGCGGCGGTCGTCAAGGGGCCAGTGACCGTGGCTGTGACTCGGACCAAAACGTTGGTCGCCGGGGGATGAAGCTGGCGCGCTCTTGAGGGCGCTAGCACCCGGCCAGCCTCGATTCTTCGAGTGGTCCCGCCTGCCTCCGAGTGACCGAGTCCCGCTGGGGAACCTGTGCGAGTGGTTATACCTGAAAGTTCAAAAGTAAGGTCTGAAACCCCTTCTTCCCTGCTCCGTGCCGCCTGTTTCCCCTTGCTGTTTGCCAACCTCGGTTCGTTGAGCTGCAACACAGCTCTTGCCCGTCCCTGCAGGCCCATGATGCGAACAACCCAAACTTTGGCAGCCGGGCCTTGCGATTGTGAATTCCCCCTGCCCTACAGCCGCACCCTCCGCTGCTTACCCGAGCCGCCTACCCCCGCGCCGCTTTCCTTGGGCCCCAAGGGTGATACTTATGGTGTGCACCCGCTCTTTACCAGCAGTCTTCGCCGACCCCCCGGTAGCCACCCTGCGCGATACTCCGGCCCTTCCCGCGCAAGCGGGGTTGATCATCCCTGTGATTTTTCGGCATGCCTGCGTGGGGCCTGGTAGGCCAATTGTTGCATGGGGCCGGCGCAAGCGGGAAAGTGGCTTACCCTCCGTACACTCATGGGCGGGGGGAGCCCTTCCTCTTGCTGCAACATGCTTCCTCAAACGTAAATGCACAATGCAAACCGTTGACCGTATGTCTTATGCTTCGCTGCAAGTGATTACCGCTGTGCAATGCCCCGCCTGGTTCCGCACGACACCTTGCCATGCGCTAAGGCATTTCTGCGCAGCTGCTATTGTCCCCTATTGCCAGTGTGTGCTATGACTGTGAGGAGACCTTGCGGAGATGGCCAGCGGTGATGCCGAGTGGTGGCTTGACCCCTACCCCCCCCCGGCCCCCTGGATAGTCCCATGCCGAACTTTGCGGCCTCGTGCCGCATGGCGAGGCGTCCGCGGCCCTGCGGTGGTAGGGCTCTTTGGGAAATCTGGGCCGCAGGGGCTTCCCCGGGCTCCTCTCCCTCGGGACATTCAGCTGCGGCTGTCCCAGCGGGGGACGACGGGTGTGGGATCTCTGTCCTTTGCTTGTTCCAGCCCGGACCCGGGTGGAACGGAGAGACCTTCCTGAACTCTCCTTGGGGCTCCTGGAGTCCCCCGCTTTCACAACATGGGGCTCTGTGGCAGGCCCGGGGGGACCCCAATGCCTGGAAACATTCCTAGCCCGCGCCAGCTGCAGACCCGGGCAGTGGAGCCTCACAGTAGGCCGCCTGGGCAGGGAGGGATTCTGGGAGGTGTCGGATTCCTGGGGGGTCCGGGTGGGCCGCCATTTTGGTGACTGCGGCCCTGGGTATCTCCCCGCACAAGGTGGCCAAGGTGTCTCGGTGCTCCCTCGCTGCTAAATGATACCGGTTCCATCATCAGGTGCTACGTTCACGCCTGACTTTGGTACTGGTTGCGAGTCCGAAGTCCTAAGTTGCAAGTGCTTGAGCCAGGAGTGCTAGGAGGAGAGGGGTTAAAGCAGAAGGGGGCGGACCGCGGGCACACACAACCCAACCCCTTTTCACAACGAGAATGCAGCAGCGTGTACATCAGCGGTAGAGGGACAGCATCACCGTGCTTCACTGCGCACCAACTGGTACCGTACCGCAGCGCCCGATCACATGCACCCGGGGGTCACCCGCTCGCTTAGGCTCCTCGGCATGCCAGGTAGACAAGAAGACAACTGGGGAAGCTCCCAGAGAAAGGTTGTGAAGATTGTTTACAGACAAACAACTCTGATCCCCGATGATAACTATGGCACAAAGACTATCCGCGAAAGCCGGGTGGACGGCTTACTGCTGGCGGTAGTCGCAGTAGGAGTGGGAGCGGCCACCGTCGCAGTTGTTGACGAAGCCGGTGGGGGGCATCCAGAGGGTCTGCACAGGGCGCAGGAGCAAGCGCAGGACACGGTCAGAGGCGAACCGACACAAGAGGGTAGACGTGCTGCTACAACCGCCAACAGCGCGCAAGCGCCTGCGGGCGCCCGGCGCCAATATGCGCCCCCTCAACGCACGCCGCTGAGCCGCTCTAGCGTGAGCAAGACCGCCAGCTGGCGGGCCTGGGTCGCTCGCCGCCGCGCCTGCTCCTCACGCAGCGCGCGTGGCGCCCGCGTCCAGTTGTCGCCCCCAAAATAGAAGTCCATGCCCCTCCGACCACGGGCGCCCCCGTCCGGCGCAGCAAACCGGCGGCTCGGACGACACTCCGGCAGACGGGCTGCGCCTGCCGGGCGAGCTCCTGCTGCTGCCGCCGCCCCCGCAGCCCGCGGCGCCCGCCGTGCCCCCCCCCGGGCTCCGAGCGCGCCCCTTCCAGCTGCGTGTCCGCTGAGGCGCAGGCCGCTCCGCGCGGGAAACTTACGCCGTAGAAGTCGTGGCCGGAGCTCTGGCCGTCGAAGTCGCCAGCGCCGTAGGCGATGTAGCCGACCGCGGCGAGCTGGGTGGTCTGCTGGGTCTGCGCGTGGGCGATGAGGGCGAACATTGCGTCAATGAGAGCTCTGTGTGGGTGGTGTGTGTATTTTTCAGGCTGGTGTGATCTATTTTCGGGGATTCTGCCTTCCCCTGCCGCACAAAAAATCAAACTGGACCTTTCAAATTTTCCCTAAATTGAATAATTAGTTGTAGGACAGTACTTTTTACCAAAGAACGATTTCAATGGTTCGGAGAGCGACAGGTCCTCGTATGTTCGAATCATGTGCGGCACACGGATCTGAAAATTTGTGGAAATCGAACGGAGCGCCACGTTCGCCGCGGGATTTGCTGGCCCCTTCGGGTTTCCAGAAGTAGCGGCAGGGATCACGCCGTGTCGTTCAAGTCGTTCACAGATTAAGCGAATTTGCAAATTTGTCCTTATTATCGTTCCAGTCGCACTCAAATCTGAGGTTCGTAATTGCCCATTCATGGCTCCGCCGCCGGCGAGCAGTGCAGCAGGGCGCGGTGACGCGCTGGCCCGCTGATGCCCGGGCGGGCGCGCGCGGGGAACGGAAACTCCGCGGTTGGTGATCAGACCTCCGTGATGGATTCTGCGTCAGCCCCGACGCCGTGGGACCGGTTTCTGCCGCCCTGCCCCTCCGCCTGCGCCGCGGGCCCTGGCCGACACGCGGGCCCGCGGCTGCGAAGGGTGCGCCCGCCGCGGCCGCCCCCCCCCCCGCGTTCCCGGCTGACCCAGCCGCCGTGCATACCGCGTGCGCAGGACTGCTGGCTGTCGCATCGAGGGCGGTGTCTGCTCCAAGGACTCGTCCGACTGCAGCTGGAGCGTGGCGCTGGGACGCCGCGGCGTCGCGAGAGACCGTCAGATCTGGGCGCTCAAAGTCGGCGGCAGGACGGGCCGCATGGCCGTCGGTGTAGCGCTGGATGACGAGGAGGTGTGCAGTGCGGTGTGCCGCGCTTGCGCTGCAGGCACCCACGGGGACGCGGCGCCGCGCGCCAGTCCCCGCGCCGTTTGACGACTGTGTGTGTACCGTGTGCCGCGCAGGTGCTCAGGGCGCCCGGCGGATGGACAGCTGGCGGGTGCAAGGGCAAGGTGTGGTACTACACATCCACGGGAGCCCTGCGGGCCGGCCCGGACAGCATCGCGGACTCGGGTATCAAGTTCGGCGAGGGAGACGTCATCCTGCTTGACCTTGATGTGCGGGCGCGGGAGCTGCGCATTGCCCGCGGCGCGGGCAGCTCAGAGCCGGGCAGGGTTGGCTTCTCCTCGCGGCCGCAGCCGCTTGCCGCCAGACGGCCGGGTGCGGAGGCCGGTGCGCCGCGGCAGGGCTACGCGTTTGAGTGCATTCCTGCCATACCGCTCGAGGCCCCTGGCGCCGAGGACGTGTTTGCGTCCACCGTGTGCGTCGCGGTTACCATGTTCTTCGAAGGCGCATGCTGCGAGCTCGTGCCGCTGGAGCCGCCCGAAGGGTGTGAACTACCCGATCACACGGCTTCATCGGCGGTGTGGGAGGGCCGTGAAAGCTGGGCGAACAAGATATGGCCGCTGTTCCCGCCCTTTACGTTGGCATCTGCGAGCCACGGGGACGTGGCGCCGGCGGGTGGGCCTCCGTCGGTGCCGCGCCTCTCTCTCACGGGCGTCGGCGACGTGTCGGGGGGATTAGGCCTGAACAAAGGTGGGGCGAGCAGCGGGCGGGAGCCAGTGAGTGCAGGCAGGGAAGGCCCTGCAAGCGGGGGGCGGGATTGGAGCGGGAGCGATCGAGACGGCAGCAGCAGCGATCGCAGTGGCGACCGCCGCTTACCCAGCCCCCACCCTGCGGGCCCGTTGAGTTCACGCTCTGGTGGGACGATCGCCAGCAATTCGCCGGGGAGAAACGTGGCAAGCGGCGCTGACAGTCGCGGACCGCTGGGGCTGGGTGGACCGCGGCCCTCGCCTCGCCTAGCTGGGGGCGGGCTGGGCGGCGGAAAGACGCCGAGAAGTCTCAGCATCGCTGGCCAGTCGCCGCAAATCACACCTCGGAACCAAAACCCGCCCAGCTCGCCACCGCGGCGGGCAGCATCCCCGCGAGGCACGTCACCGCGCATGTCGGAGAGGACAGCGTTCATGTCACCGCGCCTGCCATCGCCCAAGACGACGCCGCGCGGTTCTCTGAGCATCATGTCCTCGTCTTCCCCTCGCAAGCCCCTGGAGGCGCTGCCCGCCACGTTGACTCTGCAACAGCACCAGAAGATGGAATCCATGCTGAATCGAATCGAAACATTGGAGGCCATGGTTACTCGCACGCTTGCAGAGAACCGGCGGCTGGAGTCGCAGCTCGTGTCGTCCAGGAGAGCCAATGCCAATGGCGATGCGTGTGAGGGAGGTGGCAGGGATGATGCTGCAGCGATTGCAGAGGGCGACACCTTGGCGCGAGCCGCCATGGAAAGCGATGGCAAGCCGCCGCTGTCGCCTACTACACCCCGCGTGCCCGCTCGCCACACGACCTGTGAGAGCGAACCCGGCAATTCCACAGCCGCCACCCGTGCAAGCAGAGGCATCAAGGTTCGCGATAATTCCTCCGGAGCCAAGTGTGAGAGACCTTCGGAGTCGGTGGAACCCGGAGAGCCGGGGGCCAACGTTGCTCTGCGCGCGTCTGGTCACGATTCCAACGCAGTTGCTGCCGCTTCCGAGCCATACCCGCCAGCAGACCACAGTCAAACTTTTGCCACGAACGCCGCCGGGCGTGACGCAGATGCTCCTGGGCAATCTGGTCCCGCGGTGGACAGGAATCCCTTCCGCCTGTCAGACGTCTGGGAGGTGAACCCTGAGGAGGTGAGTCGCACTCGGTGCATTGGGCGTGGCGCGTGTGGCACAGTGTGGGAAGGCGAGTGGCGAAGGGCCAAGGTCGCCATCAAGGACCTGGACAGGGCCCCTGGTGCCCAGCGCGCAGGGCAGGCGGCAGGCGCAGTGTTGATGGACCATGACCGAGAGATGCTTGCCGCGTTTCGCGGAGAGGTGGCGCAGCTCGCTTGTCTGCGGCATCCAAACGTTCTGGCCTTTTTCGGCGCAGTGTCGCGCGGAGACAAGGTCTGATCATCTTCATCTGCTCGCAACCCATCCCCTCCTCTTTCTCCCTGTCTCTTCCGATCCCTCCATTGTTCTGTCGCCACTCATCCAACCACGCGCGTGCGTCTGTCCTCCTGACATAGCACTCTGCGGGCTCAGCTGTGCATGGTGGTGGAGCTGATGGAGCGAGACGTGCGGAGCTACCTGCACACCGACGGGCGCAAGGCATCGCTGGAGGCACGTGTGTCTATCGGGCTCGGGGCCTTGAGTGGCATCCTCTATTTGCACTCGCAGGTGCGACACCCGAAAGCACCCAGAAAGCACACGGCTATTCTGTGCGGTAGCGAAAGCACACGGCTTCTCTGTGCGATAGCGACCCCCGCTCTCCTATGCTTCTTTTGCCCGTGCCCCCGGGCGGGTGATACGTAGACTGGCACCGGCAGGGTAGTGAGGGCACGTGGCCATGTCGCAAGTGGCCATGTCGCAGTGTTCCACCTGCAGCCCTTTTGCGTCACGTGTTCTGATACCGCTCGCCTGCATGCCTCTTGCTTGCAGACTCCGCCCGTGGTGCACCGTGACATCAAGCCTGAAAATTTGCTCCTCTCCCATGGTGATTCCAAAGTCAAGGTACGCCCTGGCAAGGATTGAGAGAGTTTAGAGGCACCGTAAGAGAGATTTTAGAGGGACTGTAAGAGAGAGTTTAGAGGGACCATAAGAGAGTCCTTTTTGTAAGAGAGAGTTTAGAGGGACCATACGAGACTCCTCTTTCATTTCGGCCGCCCTGGAAGGGCAATTCGGACGCCCTGGAAGGGGGACAGAAGCAAAGAGCCAAAAAAGCAGGATAGGAAAAGGTGCGTGCGTGCATGGACTTTGCATTCAGTGTGGTGTGCGTGTTGGTGCTCTGCAGGTGTGTGATTTAGGCCTCGCCAGAAACAAGCATGGTGCCTTCCTGCAAACGGTTCACCAGGGAGGCACGCTGAGCTACGTGGCTCCCGAGGTCCACCGCGGAGGGGACATTGACGAAGGGTTCGTGACTCCTACTCGGAACCCCCTTTCTGCGCGCGCACGCACACAAACTCTGCAATCGTCCATGCACGTGCAGTCTTGCGTTCCGCGTCGCATTCCGCGTCGCACACACTGGAGAAGACGGCGCGTGTGCGAGTGCGGCACTGCATCTCTTTCCGTTCTGTGTGGCGCATGTGACGCCCGTGGACGGGAGCAGGTGCGACATGTATGCTATTGCGGTAGTGCTGTGGGAGCTGGTCACGCTGGGGGTGCCCTTTGCGGACAAACCTCCGCAGTCAATCCCGGGTATTGTTGGATGGGGGGCGGAGCGGCCCTGCATGACATTCTTTACTCCTGCTGCTACGCCCCAGGTTGTGCTCCCAAGTGCCTCGCCCTCCTTGTGCGCCTTGTGCGCCGCTCTTTGCCGGCGGCTTTCGCCGCAGTTTCCTGACCTCGCGCCTTCTGTGCTGTTGTCTAAACTAAGTCTGCCTCTATTTGCCTCTCTCTGTCTGTTTGCGGGTGCCATGCCACGACGGTGTGCTGCCAGATGCGCTTCAGGAGGACTTTCATGTGCGCGAGGCCCTTGTATTTGGCATACACACACACACACACACACACACACACACACACACACACACACACACACACAGGACTTGGATGCGTGTGAGGTGCAAGCCATGCCAAGGCTGGGCGAATGGATCGCCAAGTGCTGGGCTCAGGTTAGTGCTGCGGCTCGCTCTCTTGCGGTTTGAAACTGGGCAACGTTCGCGCCTGTGTTGTGGGGGGGGTAGGTGACGACGGCATGACCATCCCCCACTCCTGCCGCCCTTCGCTCGCCCCCTGCCGCCCTCCTCTCGCCCACTTGCACAGGATCCGTCGCAGAGACTGTGCAGCGCTGCCGCGCACGCGTCTCTAGATGGCATTGTCTGCGCACTTGCAGGCACGACTCCGCTGCAACCCCAGCCTGCCGCCGCCGCCGCTGGGGCGGGTGTGCGCGATGCCAAAGGAGGGCAGGGGGCGCCAAGGGCCGCTCAGGAGGGGACTGCTCGGACGCCGGCCAAGGCACAAAGTGCAGGAGGCGCGGCTAGACGACCTCCGTCACCGCGCGCGAGGGAGTCAGGCGATATTTGATCTGGCCGCGCCTCCGTCACCGCGCGCGACCTCCGTCACCGCGCGCGAGGGAGTCAGGCGATATTTGAAGGCAGGGTCCTGATTGGACATACGGCGTTGCTGTAACAGGAGGGCGGCCATGCTGATGCGTCTGGGGTGTAGGTGCTCTTGGCCGCACCCTGCACAAGACGTGTATCGCACGCACTCCTGGTTTTCTACTATGCACTTGCACCACATTATTCATTTCTCCTCTCGATGCGCCCGTCTGTTCAAGGCGGGGAAGGGAGCTCTTTGTCGCTTATTGATTTTCGATCAAGTTCTGCGTTGACATGGCGTGCGGCGTTGGCCAAACAACTGCCGCGCATCAAACTCACACTTACGTTGTCCTGAGAATTTGTAAAAACAATTGAATTTTCACTCATTCCCGAACATAGAACACCCCCGGCTGAAAAATAACACATTGCACGCCCACCCCGGCTCCTCTTTCGCCACGCACAGACCACCCGGCTCGACGAAGCAGCCGTCCTGCAAATATGCTGGTCGGGCGGCGCAGCAGCTGGCAACCTCCTGCTCCTGCACCGGCCTATCCCCCCCGATGTATGATCAGGAATGATCAGGAAACTCACAGGTCGTGCCAGCAATGCAAGGGAAGTTTCTGCATCCGGTCTCCATCTGTTGTGTACAGGCTTGGACTGACGTTCTGCCGCATCCCCACCCCACAAGACCTCAGCTGGTGCGGAGCGGAGGAGACACAAGAATCACACCGTCTCCGCGCACATACAGCATCTCGATTGGCCGCTTGGTCATCTGCACGCACGCAGCTGTCACGTACTCTCACCGACATGCGAAAAAAGGCACACGCTTTCCTGTATCCGCTCGAGCAGCAGCTGGCCCCCGCGGGGCCGACACGTTTCCGGGCGTCGCACTCACCTTGACGTGCTCCTCGTATGTGTCCTCGTCATACTCGACGGTAGTGATGGTCTCCTCCACCTCGCCGAGGATCATGTTCAAGTGCTGGTCGTATGCCTGCGGAGCACGCGACGTGAGACTGTGCCTCGCGTAGGAGGGCAACCCAGCGTGCGTGACACGCGCTTTGTCACCACACACCATCACTCTACCGCTCTTTCTGTCCTGAGTCCGCGCTTGGACGTCGGCGTGTGGTGCTGCGACGCCCCGGGCGCCGTGCACCACCCGCGTGCGCGCCCATTGCGCTGGACGACGCGTGCACAGCCACCCGACAGCGCTGTTCCGACTCACATGCAGCTTGCCGCGGAGTTCGCGGTCCCCGCGCATCTTGACATAGATGCGCTCGTCGAGCGACAGGCGCAGCAGGTCGAGCGGCTCGTCCACGTTGCTCCCGCCCCTGCCCGCCATCTGCGCCCGGGGCTTGGGATTCCTGTTGTTGCCGAGAGCGCGCATGACAGGGGGCGTCAGCGCGCGCCGATTGAGACGCGGGCGCCGGCAGGCGTCGGCAGGCGTCACGCACCCGCACGCTACCGACCTCGCCGCCCTGGCGATGGACCAGCGTACGCTCCCCTCGACGGCCTGCGCTGCTGCCGCGCTGCTTGTAGTAGGTCTGGCCCGGGACTGGCCCGCTGTTCGGCACGTCATCACACAATGGCTGCGAAGTGAGTCCGGCGCTGCGGGCCGGGTGGCACAGCATTGTGTCGTGTACGCACGGCGCCCGTCCCCGCACCCCCGATACCGTGTGTGCGTGTGTACTCGCGCGGCCGCGCCGAGGCCACAGGGTGCCTCGCGACACGGCGAGCACGGCAGGTGGACGGAGATGTCCGGGCACTGGATAGCAAGCGACGGTGACGGGGTGTGGCGCGGGCGTGGGCAGGTCGCAGGCGGCGATGAGCGCTGGCATGGTGCAGCTGCTGACGCCAGTCGTGGAGCAGTGTGACTCCCGGCTCACATCGGTGCTGCAGGCTCAGACAGTCCTGCTCGCGCAGATAGACCTCTTTTCTGCAGGTGCCCCGTGCGCGCGCCCGTGCGCGCTGTGTCGAGGGGCGGTGCGCGCGTGCGCCACGTTCGCGGCATGCTCGTATGCGGCGCCGTTAGCACTCTTGCTGACGCGCCCCTTCGCCGCCAGAGCTTGCAAAGGCGGAGCAAGATGGGGAGCAGTCGGACACCGTGCTCGCCGCCTACGCAGCCAAGCTAGCTGCCTCGCGCAAGAAGCTGAAAAAGGTGGGATCCATGCCAGCGGAAGCGGCATCCATTCTTGCATACTGCAGCACCTGGGTTCCGGAGCCCGTGGCCGGGGGCGCTGACTGCGGCGCCTCGAATTCGCGCAGGTGGAGATGCTGGCGATGCAGACACGTGACCGGGTGGAGAACATAGAGCGCATGCACGAGCAGCTGCTGGCCAGCGAGAAGGCTTTCAGGGACAGGATAGAGGGCAAGCCTGAGGAGCCGCCTGCACAAGCTGCTGCCGACGAGGGGAAGGAGGAGGTAACGCGAGTGCACACGGGCCACAGTCTCTCTCGGTTTTGAGGTGCAGGTGCGTGCATGTCCTCGCCCTTTCTGACGCGCGTCTTCTTGGCGGCGCAGGTGGCTGCGGAGAAGAAGGACGCAGCAAAGGAGGAACCGGCGCAAGAGGCTGTAAAGGAACCGCAAGCGGATGCACCGCAGGAGCAGGGCGAGGAAGGGGGCGACGAGGTGGAGGGGGGCGGTGAGCCGGAAGAGGGCGGCGCAGCAGAAGGGACAAGCGGGAAGAAAAAGAAGAAGAAAAAGTGAGTGCGGCCCAGGCTGGGCCCTGCTGGAGTGTCGCGACACCCCGCTCGCTTACTGTTTATTTTTTCATTTCTCCCACTCGCACGGGTGCGCAAGCGAGGACGTGCATACCAACAGGCTGCCCCACGAGTTTTGTGACCGGCGGACTCAATAAAACCTCCACCAGCATCGCAACTCTCACGAATCCAACACGGTGCGCGCCAACCTCCGCTAGGGGGCGGGGTTGTCGCGCGACCGCGCGACAACCGCAACCTGCGCGCGGCAACCAACTCGGAACGTGAAACTACATTCTGTATTGAACCCGAAAGAGAGGGGACGTCGTCAGCCCGTGCCAGGACACGGCACCACACGGCGCTACATTGTGCGTCCGAATGTGTGCGGCTCCATCTCCTCTTGCGATACGTTATCATACCCATCGGAGGAAGAAGAGTCAGAGTCTTCGGGCTGGTACCGTCGCACCACCATGCCGGACGGAATAGAAATGAGCCGCATATCTTCAGCACCATCGCGCCCTTGCGAGGATCTTTGCAACACAGAGTCCACTCTGAAAAAGCCCTTTTGAGCCAATTCTATCACGTCCCCCTCCTTGAGCTCCCGCATAGCAGCTTCCCCCAGAGCAGGCACAAGATGACGACGCCCCCCATCAGCTCCGCTTCGCCTGCATGCGCCGCCTGACATTACCTGCGCCGTCGGTTCTCGCAGATCGCCACCAGCGCAAGGAGCGCCTTTGACTGCCCCTCGGCTCGCAGTCGCCTCTTCTCCTCCCATGACGTGCAAGTGCCTCGGCTCGCAGCACACAAACCCCTCGTCCTCGGCATGAGTCTCCCCGGCAGCAGCAGCATGGGGATGATACAGCTCCAGCGCACTTGCGTTTGCGCGCATGGCAAGGACGCGCCAGCTCAACGGCGTGTCATACTGCAGCGCCAGGCGGACCAGCGTGGCCGCACCTGCGGGGCCACTCTGAGCGCAGGCGTCGCTGTCGGCCGCGGGCAGCAGGTCGGGCAGCCAGCAGAAGTTTTTGGTTGTTTCCAAGTCTGGATTCTCTGACAGCAGGTCTGCAAGAATGCGAATGGCATTGCCCTCTCCTGCCAATCCCCCACGTCGTCACACTTTTCTTGTTCTTGTTTTCGTCATTCCTACCTAGTAGCTGCGCATGCGCTTGCAACCGGCGACAAGGGCCACCGCAGCAAGGGGAAGGGGGAATGTGCAAGGGGAACATGACAGGGGAATGTGAAAGGGGAGAGCGGGAGGGGATGGCGGCGGGACGCACGATCATATTGTATACGAGTCACTCGGAAATGACCGACTAGCGTGGCCTGTGTGTCCTTCGCGCTGCCACCTACACCAACACCTCCTTGACCTCGTCGCTCCTCTTGCTCTGCGGCGCCTTTGTTGACGTGGCATGCAGAGGTCCAGCCCAAGAGAGTCATCTGTTGCGCACGCAGAGCCAGGAAGAGGAGGAGAAAAGGCCGGTAAGAGAGCGTGCGCGCACGTGTGTGCATGCCTACACTGCCAGCACTGATGTAGAGGAATATTCCACAAGCAGGGGCTGGAAAGGCGTACATGCGTAAGCGCCTCAACTCGCCCAGAGACATTCGGCGTGCGGAGTGGGGTATGGGGTCGCAGGGCGGAAGCTTGCGTGCGCGAAGGCTGCAAGTGGGCACCTTGTCCCCCTCCTTGAGAGAATCGGCGTCGTACTCCTGTAGCAACACGGTCGCAAGCCCCGAAACGCGTGCGTCTCCTTGGCAGCCGGTGCCGCCATTGGTTACCTCTTTGTCCTCTTCCCCAGCGTTACGCAGCATCACCCTGCAGAGGCCGTCCAGCTCCAGCGCTGTAAAACGTCGGCCTGGTCCCTGTCAACGTGGTACGATGCGCACGTGAGATGCACTGCTCCAAGGTCGAGCCGAGTGTGACTTGCGGCAGCGGTTGCTTGCTTGCGCGCGCGCGCCAGTGCCTATACGTAGGCGTGCGCACTTTTCGCACTTTTCCATGCCCAAACGTGATCGCGCTGGCTTGCTGGGGAGCAACCGGAGGAGGCGTGCGCAACAGCTGGCGGTTGATCCGCCACAGTAGGCTCTCCTCTGCCACTCCTTGCGCATTCACGCGATCCCCGTCTGCATCCATCCCGCGCCCATCGCACCCGCCAATTGGGTCAACAGGCGCGTCTTCCGAGGCGCCGCGGTCCGCCTGCGCCCGCCGGTCGTTGTGCGCCGATCGCAAACCGCTGGTGCGAAGTGAAAAGACACGCAGCGCCTTGGGTGTCAGTCCCTGACGTAGCAATCCGCGCACAGTGGGTAGGCGTGGGTCATCGTAGTCTGTCGCGAGACCCGCCCATATTGCGCGGCATAGAAAACGGGTGCTGAGCGGCGTTTCAGACAGATGGGTGAGCCTGTCGACGAGGAGGAGGTCAGGCGGGCAGTCGAAGCCTGCAACCTCGCACATGGCTGCGTACTGCTCGGCGCATCCTGCTGGATGGGATGGCAGCAACACGCAAGTGATGCCCTGCGCATGGTCCAACACCGGCGACGAAAAGGCTACAGAGGGGCAGCAAGGACTCTGGTCCTCAGCACGCTGTGGCGAGGATGCCGGGCAATAGAATAGAATCGGATCCCGCATGAGGCGGTTAGGACTGCCCGTGTCCAGCCGTGCTCTCACGCAATACCGAGCACGCCCCGCGATCATGTCTGTCCATCGAGCAAGATTGTCCGCAACAGAGCGGCTGCGGGAGGCGAGATCCTTTTTCTGGGAACCACCCGCCTCGTCCTCTTCGACATATGCACGCCCCTCGCGGATTGCACGCTCGCACGCTGCGACAAGAACGTGGAGGCACTCGCTTGCCCGCGAGGTCTGGTCAACGCGCACCCCAGTGAGTGCGAGCTCGCGCAGAACTGCGTCCTCCTCGCCCCCGCCAGGCAGCCCGCCCTGCGCGTCCTCGAAGCGCACGAGAAGCGAGCCGTTGCAGCTCCTGGCGATGTAGTCGTTGAGCAGCGCGGCCCTCGCATGCCCGAGGTGCAGGCAGCGGGTGTCGGCAATCGACAGCCTCGTCGCCGGCCTGGGACCCAGCCGGGTGAGCGATTCCCGCACGCCTGCGCCCCCCCCGCGCAGGCGTAGCACGCCGGCGCGGCAGCCGCACAGGTCCTGCAGCACGCCGCCCGCCGGCACCTGCAGCCACAGCCCCGCAAGCAGCAGAGCGATTGCCCGCGGCATCTTTGCGCACTTTGAGTTCGCGCGCATCACGTGCTGTGAGCGAGAGGCTCCCCGTGGATGCCGAGGGCGGACTCTTTTGC